>Ga0302315_10000370_pt1 | contig 52382 bp, 60 predicted proteins | sample III_Palsa_N3_1_FD_200532 | JGI IMG/M metagenome (GOLD analysis project Ga0302315, IMG submission 200532) | Peat permafrost microbial communities from Stordalen Mire near Abisko, Sweden - III_Palsa_N3_1 | ecosystem: Environmental > Terrestrial > Soil > Palsa > Peat permafrost | place: Sweden...
CAAGTGTGTAGCGACAGCAGGGTAAAAATATAGCAGCCCAGGTTTTGCCTGATTTGCAGGGCAATGGCCTTGTGCGGCAAAGAAGCCTTTCTAATGACTTGATTTTTTGCTACCTTTTGTATCAAGACAAAAGTAGTAGCCTCCGCGGCAATGAGCGGCTTCATGCGATATTCAAACTTTGCAAGTTTGCTCTGCACAATCGGGGATTGCTTCATACCTTGCAATAACACGTGGAGAAATCAATTATTTTCCCTACAATTGCCTACCATTACATTGCCAAAAATAAACCAAATGAATGCCTTTAAAGTTATATTAACCAATATTTCATTATTTATGGTGCTTTCTTCTGCTGCATCTGCACAAACTACAGATACTTATACTAATTACCCGGTTTATTCCGGGAACGATCTCGGCGTGAGTTATTCCACACAGAAAACAACATTTAAAGTGTGGGCGCCAAAAGCGTCTGAAGTAAAGTTGCGTTTATATGATGCAGGCAACGGCGGCGATGCTGTTAATACCATCAGCCTTACCAAAGCTGATAACGGCACCTGGCAAACTACCGTTACTCAGGATATTAAAAACAAATATTACACCTTCCAGGTAATGCAGGATGATAAATGGTTGCTGGAAGCACCGGATATTTATGCTAAAGCCGTTGGTGTAAACGGGCATCGTGGTATGGTGGTTGACCTATCGGCTACCAACCCTACTGGCTGGAAAAATGACAAGAAACCTGCCTTGAAAAATCCTACCGATGCCATTATTTACGAAACACATATCAGGGATATATCTGTCGACCCCAACTCTGGCATCACTAATAAAGGCAAATTTTTAGGTTTGACAGAAACCGGCACCAAAAATCCGGACGGCAAATCAACCGGGCTGGATCATTTAAAAGAGTTGGGTGTTACGCATGTGCATATTCTGCCATCGTTTGATTACAATTCTGTTGATGAAACAAAACTCGATCAACCTCAATACAATTGGGGTTACGACCCGTTGAATTATAACGTGCCCGAAGGTAGTTACTCAACTAACCCTTATGATGGCAATGTGCGCATAAAAGAGTTTAAGCAAATGGTGCAGGCGCTGCATAAAAACGGCTTGCGCGTGATTTTGGATGTGGTGTATAATCACACTACCGATATTCAGCATTCAAATTTCAGCCAGTTTGCGCCCGGCTATTTTTACCGACACAATCCCGATGGTAGCTATTCAAACGGTACAGGCTGTGGCAATGAAACAGCATCAGAAATGCCGATGATGCGTAAGTTTATGGTAGAATCTGTGGTTTACTGGGCAAAGGAATACCATTTAGATGGTTTCAGGTTTGATTTGATGGGGATACATGATATTGAAACTATGAATGCCATCAGTGATGCGTTGCATAAGATAGACCCTACCATTATTATTTATGGCGAAGGCTGGACGGCAGGTGCTAGTCCGCTGGCAGAGAACCTGCGCGCTGTTAAAAAGAACGTATATGAGCTAAACAAGGTAGCAGCGTTTAGCGACGACCTGCGCGATGGCCTTAAAGGCGGTTTTAGCGATGTAAAAGCAAAAGGGTTTGTAAGCGGCGATCAAAATTCAAAAGAGAGTGTAAAATTCGGTATTGTGGCATCAACTCAAAACAGCCAGATAGATTATACAAAAGTTGATGACTCAAAAGCGCCATGGGCAGCAGAACCTGATCAAACCATCAGCTACGCGTCATGCCATGATGATAACACCTTGTTTAATCGCCTAAAGATTTCAAATCCGGATGCATCAGAAACAGACCTGATAAAAATGGACAAATTGGCTAATGCCATAGTGTTAACCTCCCAAGGTATAGCTTTCCTGCACTCGGGCGCTGAATTTTTACGCACCAAACACGGTGTTGCCAACTCATTTAATTCGCCCGATGCTATTAACCAGATAGATTGGAGCCGCAAAACCAAATATGCTGATGTGTTCAATTACTACAAACAGCTGGTAACATTGCGAAAAGATCACCCGGCTTTCCGTATACCATCAACCAAAATGATACAGGACCATTTACAGTTTATCGAAACCAATGATCCATCTGTAATTGTCTACCAGATAACCGGCAATGCCAACGGCGATAAATGGAACACCATATTGGTGATCCTAAACGGCAGCGCTGCTAATAAACCAGTAACTATCCCGGCAGGTAGCTGGACTTTAGTTGGCGATGGCAGTGAAATTAACCAGGCAGGTATTAAGAAGATCAACACAACATTAATAGATGTTGCGGGTACGGCGGCTTATGTTTTGTATAAGTAATTCGAAATCTCCCTCGTCCCCCTGGTTTGTGTCCTCACAAACCAGTAACCGGGAGGCTGTTTGTGAGGACACAAACAGCGGGATACTTTTCGCTTATTAGTGCATTGAATTTTAAGCAGTTATAAGCTACATTACCTATCCGTTTTACATATTCCGCTTGTCATTTTTAAAAGTTTCCTCGTCAGAATGACATTTATGAACTACCTTTGTATAGTGTACTGAGTACACCATAATAATGGATGAAGTTTTAGAAGATATAGCAACCACAGAAATCGCACCAGTATACCCGCGGTCAAAAGCAACTTTGCGCATGGTGGTTGGCGTTATGTTTTTCCTGGCGGGATTATGTTTTGCCAGCTGGGCATCACGCATTGTTACTGTTCAGCAAACGTTGGGTTTAACTGATGCCGCGCTTGGCGCTATATTATTCTCCTTACCTGTTGGGTTAATGTTGTCCCTGCCCTTTTCAGGCTGGATAATTACCGTTATTGGCAGTAAGCGGTTACTTATTGTTTCCCTGGCATTTTACTCGCTGGCACTGGTTAGTTTAAGTTTAGCTCAAAATATTTTTCAGTTGATAGGCTGTTTGGTTTTGTTTGGTTTTTCCAGCAACTCGGTAAACATTTCAGTAAACACACAGGCCGTAGCTGCTGAAGAACTATATAAAAAACCTATCATGGCTTCGTTTCATGGTTTATGGAGTTTGGCTGGTTTTACCGGCGCGGGTATCGGTACATTTATGATCGGTAATAATATACACCCGCTGTATCATTTTATATTTATTGCTGTTGTTACCCTATTTACTATAGCAATAGTGGCACGCTATCTTAAAAACGACAAAGTAGCCAGTAGCGGACCGGTTTTCGTAAAGCCCGATAGTTCATTAATTACCCTCGGCATTATCGCCATGTGTTCCATGATCTGCGAAGGCGCTATGTTTGATTGGAGCGTTATCTACTTTAAAAAAGTGGTGCTTGCCCCTACCGCATTGCTCGGCGCTGGCTTTACCGCGTTTATGTGCACCATGGCAGGCGGCCGCTTTATAGCCGATTGGTTTGCACGCACCTACGGACTTAAACGCATATTGCAAGTAAGCGGTTCATTAACAGTAACCGGATTATTAATAGCGGTAATCTTCCCTTACTTTTATACAGCGATGGCTGGTTTTCTGCTGGTTGGCGCAGGTGTATCGTCAGTTGTGCCAATGGTATACAGTGCAGCAGGGAAATCAAAAACTATGGCACCAGGCGTTGCCTTGGCAGCGGTTTCAACCATTGGTTTTATTGGCTTTTTGTTTGGCCCGCCTATTATTGGTTTTATAGCCGGGCTGGCAACTTTACGTGCCTCATTTGTATTCATAGCCCTGATGGGTAGCTGCGTGGTGATCCTGTCAACCAGAGCAAAGTTATAATTACCCTTTAGTAAGGTCGTCTTCAGTAGGGTTAAGCAAGTATTCAAACTGCTCAAAGCCATTATGGAATATAAATTTCAGTCGCTCTTTTTTCTCATGAATATCAAGCGACATTACACCAATTGTTGCGGGGATATTATCACGTATCAGCTTTATATCAGTTACGTGGGGCATCTCAATAAAAATATCATTATCGCGTGGCTCAATTTTCCAGCCACGGATATGAGCGTTGGTTAACACTTCTATCCATTTTTCCTGGTACGCATTCATAAAATATCTTTTAAGTATGATAATGATAAAAGGAACCAGGCAGTTAATGGTTTTAATTTTCGCAATATTAAATTAATACCTGGTTTTTGCCTTAAGTAATTAATAACTTAAAAATCATTATACCTTTATTAAATATCGTACACGGATATTTGTAGCGTATTAATCGTTATAGTTGTTGACTATTTGACAAAAAAAGGTCATTTTCCAAACAATATGCACAAATTTTTGTACCATAACCATAATCATTATAGCATAAGTAATACCTTTGGCGCAATTGATGGACACAACAGATAGCACACCAATACCAGAAGCACCTGTACGCCGTAAACGGGGATCAAAATTAAAAAAGAGTATTAACGACTTCTTTTTTAGTATGTACCAGATCAACCAGTTTATTCTTAAATTTTTTAGGGAAGCATTTGTTCCCCCTTATGAATTTAAAGAAGTTGTACGCCAATGCTATGAAGTAGGTGTACGCTCATTCACATTAATATCATTAACCGGCTTTATTGTCGGGCTCATATTTACCAAGCAGTCGCGCCCGTCGTTATTGCAGTTTGGAGCCACATCGTGGCTGCCATCACTGGTATCAATAGCTATTATGCGTGCGCTGGCACCTTTGGTAACGGCACTTATTGCGGCAGGTAAAGTAGGTTCAAGTATCGGTGCCGAACTGGGCTCCATGCGGGTAACCGAACAGATAGACGCTATGGAAGTATCGGGTACTAACCCCTTTAAATTCCTGGTAACTACACGAGTACTGGCTACAACGCTAACTATACCAATTTTAGCTACATACACAGGTTTTATAGCGCTTTTTGGCGGATACCTTAACGTAGCCGTAAACGAAGGCACCAGCTGGAGAACTTATATTCAGCAAGTTTTTGACCCTTTAACCTTTGTTGATTTTACCGCATCGTTAATTAAAGCCATAGTTTTTGGCTTTACCATTGGCATTGTAGGTTGTTACCAGGGTTACAACTCAAACAAAGGTACCGAGGGCGTGGGTAAAGCAGCCAACGGCGCTGTAGTAACAGCAATGTTTTTGGTGTTTATTGAAGAAATTGTTATTGTACAAATAAGCAGCTGGTTTCGCTAAGCAAACATGGAAAAGGGAAAAGTAAATATAGATTATAACAACCCGGTTATCCGTATTCACGGGCTCGAGAAAGCTTTTGATGATTACGAGGTATTGCGCGGCATCGATCTTGAACTGTTCCAGGGCGAGAACCTGGTGGTGCTTGGCCGTTCGGGTACGGGTAAATCTGTATTGATAAAGATTATTTCCGGTTTATTATCGCCCGATAAAGGTAAAGTGGAAGTTTTGGGCGAGGATATCTCTAAACTTAACGACCGCGAGCTACAGGCACTGCGCATCAGGATAGGATTCTCTTTCCAGAATAGCGCATTGTACGATAGTATGACCGTGCGTAAGAACCTTGAATTTCCGCTGGTGCGTAACCGCAAGGGCATTACACGTAAGGAAATTGATACCAATGTTGAATCGGTACTTGATGCGGTTGGCCTGTCGCAAACCATCAATCAAATGCCGTCGGAACTTTCGGGCGGGCAGCGTAAGCGTATAGGCATAGCCCGTACACTGATCCTGAATCCCGAAATAATGCTGTATGATGAACCTACGGCCGGACTCGACCCGATTACCTGTATTGAGATAAATGACCTGATAAACGAGGTACAGCAGCGCTATAACACCTCATCCATCATCATTACGCATGATCTTACCTGTGCCAAATCAACCGGCGACAGGATAGCGATGCTTTTAGAGGGACAATTTCAGCGCGAAGGCACTTTCGACCAGGTTTTTGACACGAACGACAGCAGAGTTAAACCATTTTTTGATTATAATTTTATAAAATAGATATACCATACCATGGATGCAAAAGAAAACAGGCGGGCCATAATTGTTGGATTATTTTTAGCCCTTGGGTTAGCAATATTCATCATTGGCGTTTTTACACTGGGGGGCCAGTCGAAAAGCTTTGCCAAAAGCATACACATCAGCGCCGTGTTTGATGATGTTGCCGGTTTAAAACCAGGCAATAATGTGTGGTTTTCGGGCGTAAAAGTGGGTACTATAAAAGAGATCCGCTTTGTAGGCACATCAGAAGTTAGGGTGCGGATGAGCATCGATGAAAACTCGCAGCAATACATTCATCGCAACGCAGGTGTACACATTGGTTCCGACGGACTTATCGGTAACAAGATCATCGTGATTGATGGCGGCAGCCCCGGCGCACCTATTGTACAGGATGGCGATCAGTTACAGGCAGCAAAATTATTATCAACCGATGATATGATGAAGACCCTGCAGCAAAATAACGAGAACCTGCTATCAATAACCAGCGATTTTAAATTACTGAGCCATAAAATATTACAGGGCAAAGGAACTGTTGGTACATTAATGGCCGATAGCACGATGGCAATACAACTGAAAGCCTCAATGCGTAATTTACAGATTGCCACTGCCAGCGCAGCGCTTATGGCAAAACAGCTGAATACTTTCAGCAATACCATGAACACAAAAGGCGGCCTTGCTGATAAATTATTTACAGATACTACTACTTTCAACAGGTTAAAAGCTGCGGCTAACCAGTTCCAGGCTGCGGCAACTAATGCCAATGCTATAACTGAAAATCTAAAAACTACCACCGATAAACTTAACAGTAAGGATAATGCCGTTGGCGTATTGCTTAACGACCCCAAAAGCGCTGAGCAGATAAAAAGTTCAATTTCTAACCTGCAACAAGCCACTATCAAACTAAATGATGATCTGGAGGCAGCCCAGCATAACTTTTTACTTAAAGGTTTCTTTAAGGACCGTGCAAAAGCAAAGGCTGATAGCATAAAGAAAGCACAAGGGAAATAACAACCCATTTACAATATTTTTACCGTAGAGACGCAACACCTTGCGTCTCTTTCCATTTATGCCATTCCCCCGTAGAGACACAATACTTTGTGTCTCTTTTTTATATACCACTGTAGAGACGCAAAGTATTGCGTCTCTACAATAGAATCATTCGGCTAACTTACCCGGGTGTCTTTTATCCTCAGGCAGTTTCAGATACCTCTGATAACAACCATTCAAATAACTCAACAGGTTAAAATTATTGGCGAAATAGACTTTGGTATCGGGTGTATATAGCATCAGGAAATCATCCATATCCTTTCCCTCTAAAGGCACATATTGTGTGATATTTTTCCGCGTGAAAACCCTTGCTATTTGGTCCCTTTCCTCTTCTTCCTTTATTTCCTTTTCCCGTCGCTCTCTTTTGTGTGTATCCTTTTTCCAGTACCACATCCTTATGGCTATGCCACCGGTATAATTCATATTGGCGTCATGCTGATAAATCACGGTTTGCCCATGGAATCTGGGGTCGTAATAATTGTTAAGATTTTGGGTAGTGTCGGAGTTCACCTTCACCTCATCCAAAAAATTCTGGTGCGGCAGCAGGAATATCTCACGGTCGTGCATATCTGTTAGAAACACAGTATCGGGCAGGTAGGCAAAACCTTTAAACACTAAAACATCGCCGGTTTTGGCGGCAATGGTAAATCTTCCCTTTTCATCAGTAGTAGTAAATGCTTTATTGGATTGATTTTGTATTTGAATGTCTTCCAATGATATACGCGTCTTATTTTCAAACACCCGGCCTTTTATTACCGATTGCCCATACGAAAACGATGAAGTAAAAAAAACGACAAAAATTAGGATATAACACCTCCACATACTTAAATTTATAAAAAAGGTCCTTGACCCCTAAACTTTTAACTTTAATTAACAAAAATGCCCCTATCAGCATAAAAACAAACATTTTTATGATAATCGGGTTAAAACATTTTAAACTTTTGCAACGTTGTAATCCAATATCTTAACCCAATATATTTCTAATTTTTTCTTTTAAACCTACAGCGATGAAAATGAAAGCAGAGCAAGCAAAGCATGGTGACAAAAAAGATATCACCCGCAACCACACACTTAACAATGGTGAATTAAAAACCGACAGGCCCCTGAGCGAAAAGGACGAAGTGAAGCAGGCCGAATCACGAATGAGCAAGCCTTTAAGGCATCATTTGTAACCATCGCTTTATTATTTCCAATTCCTTATTTTAGCAGGCGATTTATCCATATGAAAAAATATAAATTGCCTGCCTTTATTTTGCTGCTTTCAATAACAGCCTGCAAACCGGCCCTTAAACCCGATAATTTGTACGGCGCCTGGAAATACATTAAAGTAGAAAACCCCAACGAAACCCCGCCCGACAGCGTATCCAGATCAACCTTACAGGAAGAGTCCCCATCCATCCGATTTTCAAAACGTGATAGCTTAACCATTGTATGGGGCGGCAAAATACTATCGCACGGTAAATTCATGATCGATGGCATGAACATCCGCTACAGCGAATACTACCCGGCGGAAAGACACGCACCTTCCCTTTTTATGTATCTGAAATAACTGATAAGGAATTGATATTTGAAACCCTCGGCGAAGAAGGAACGAAAGTTACGGCGGTGAAGGAATAATTTTTTCAAAATAATTGGTGATACTTCTTCACTAAATTGCACTTATTAATAAAAGGATGATCTATGAAAACTATGAACAATCCGGACCAGTTAATTGCAAAGCGCGAAGAACTTTTTATCAGGCTTTATAAAAAGGCCTTTCCTACAGTTGCGGCTTATATCAGTCGCCGGGGCGGCTCATTTGATGAAGCGAAAGACGTTTTCCAGGATGCGTTGGTTATTTATTATGAAAAAACGATCAATGCTGATACTAACGAAACCGCTTACCTTATCGGCATAGCCAAACACCTCTGGCTAAAAAGATACCGCGAGAACGGCCAGAACATCCCGTTCGAAAACATTGATGTATCGGCCGACATCGATGATGAAAGCCCATCTGCCAAACGCATTATGCATTTTTTAGAGAAAGCCGGCAATAAGTGCATGGAACTGTTAAAGGGCTTTTATTACGATCAGTTGCCATTAACAGATTTAGCTTCCGCATTCGGCTTTTCGGGAGTGCGCTCGGCAACGGTACAGAAATATAAATGCCTGGAAAAAGTAAGGGAAACCATTAAACAAAAAGCATTGCAGTATGAAGACTTCATGGAATGAGACCCGGCAGATAGATGCCTACCTTTCCGGCTCGATGGATACCGGTAATGCCCTGCTTTTTGAAGCAAATATGATACTTGAGCCAGCTTTACAGGATAAAGCGCTGTGGCAGATAAAAGCGCATACCGCCATCCAGCAATATGGCCGCGCGCAACTAAAAAAGGAAATTGAGGCAGTACATCAAAAGCTATTTACCGGGCCGGAGCATACCAGTTTCAGGCAAAAAATAAGGCGTTTATTCAGCAACTTATAAACTAAAATTTTATGAATATCGATAAAAATGAATTCCGCAAATATGCGGCAGGGCATTGCCATGTCAAAACCGAACAGATTGATAATTATATTTCTCGTGTTGAAAGCAGCAGCATCCCCCAAGCCATGACACCCTACATAACCGAGGAACGCGAGATGCGCGTAGCCCAAATGGATGTTTTCTCCCGGCTGATGATGGACCGTATTATATTTTTAGGCGCGGCTGTTGATGATAACATTGCCAACATCATACAGGCGCAACTGCTATTCCTGCAATCAACCGATTCAAAAAAAGATATCCAGATGTATATCAACTCGCCCGGTGGCTCTGTATATGCAGGCTTTGGTATTTATGATACCATGCAGCTGGTTAGCCCTGATGTTTGTACCATTTGTACGGGCATGGCGCTATCTATGGGTGCTATATTACTATGCGCAGGTGCTGCGGGTAAACGAGCAGCTTTAACACACTCACGGGTAATGCTGCACCAGCCGCTGGGTGGCGTACAAGGCCAGGCATCGGATATTGAGATCACCGCCATGCAAATACTCAAAATAAAAAAGGAATTATACAACATTGTATCCAAACACAGCGGACAGGATTACCAAAAAGTACACGATGTTTGCGACCGTGATTACTGGATGATTGCCAGTGAAGCAAAAGAGTTTGGGGTAATTGATGAAGTATTGGGTGATAATTCTTTAGTCTGAAGCGTGAAGTTAAAGAAAGGGGCATGCTGAGGCACTCGAAGCATAAGGGTAAAGGCCTCTGCGCTCGCCCTTCGAGTACCTCAGGGTGACACCCTCTTTATTTATCAATGCCCCGCCACTGCCATCGAGGGATCCGCCTCAACCTTCTCTATTATATTCCTGCGGCCTATAAGCAATATCATTAACGCGAGGCTTGCCGAAGCAGCCATAATAATGGCCATTGGCATAGCTGAGTGGCTACTGAATAAGCTTATAGCAAATGACGACAGCGCACCTATACCCAATTGCATGGCTCCCATTAGCGAGGCTGCCGTACCGGCATTTTTTGAAAATGGTGCCAGTGATAGCGCCGACGCGTTGGGATTGGTTAAGCCAACACCGCATAGTACTAAAAATATCATGGTGATGGTGCCGTACAGCCCGAACCAACCGTTTAATGAACCTACTACAAATACAACAGCTGCAATTACCTGCCCGGTTAAAGCTACAATTACAATTTGCTCACTTTTATAATACTTTATCAATACGTTGTTTAGCTGACTTGATCCTACAAAGCCTATAGATAGCCCGGCGAAAATCCAGCCGTAAAGTTTACCACTCACATGGAAAAACTCCATAAATACCGATGGCGAACCTGCCACGTAAGCAAATAACCCGGCAAATGCCAGTGAGGTAGTTATAGCATATGTATAAAACTGCGGTACCTTTATTACCGATATAAAATTATTGATAATCGGCAGTGGTTTTAATGAAAATGACGGGTCATTCGCATAGCTTTCGGGCAGGGTAAAAATTACGGCTATAAGTATCAGTATGGCAATGCTCATCAGCACTATAAAAACCGATTGCCAGCCAAAAGCGGCAGTAAGGTAACTACCCGCGGTAGGCGCTATCATGGGCGATGCACCCAAAACCAGCACCAGCAAAGCGAAAACCTTCGCATTATCCTTAACAGGGAAAATATCGCGCACCATGGCCATTGCCGCCACGCCTGCCGCGCAGCTGCCTATGGCCTGTACAAAACGCAGTATGATGAGTAAATTAATTGATGTAGCCGAAAAGCATCCAATCGAAATTAAGATATATAGTCCCAATCCAAAATATAAAGGTTTCTTGCGCCCGAACCTGTCCATCAGCGGGCCGTATAGCAATTGCCCGCAGGCCAGGCCAATAAAAAAGCTGGACAACGAACGATCCACCTGCTCAATAGTAGTATTTAGTGCCCGCGCAATAGCCGGGAAACCCGGCAGATACATATCTATTGAAAAAGGGCTGAGCGCCGTGAGCGTGCCTAATATCAGGATAAGAAAGAAGTATCGTTTACGGGTCATGCTATCAGTGGGCAGTAGTCTATGGGCAGTTAACAGCCTGTTAACTCCAGCCGAAGATAACAATGATTTTCTTGATGGAATGTAAAAACGACTATTGGATTTATGAACCTAATGGCATGAACCATCATATAAATCATTAAACCAACTCACTTATAACTTCCAACAAACGGTTTATCACATTCCAACTGTGTTAAAAAACCTTAAATCGGCGCTGAGGGTGAATAAACACCGCTTAATATGGCTATATTACCTACCACGGTATAATTATGTTAAATTAAAAACTACAAACTATAATTCTCCGTTGTAAAACTATGATCAGAAAGTTACCGGTGTTATTCCTCTGCTTTTTACCCGGTTTGCTGGCTGCTCAAAGTTCAGGTACTAAAACTGATACAATTAAAGTTAATCGCGATACCATTCAAAAAAGAGATTTGATTGATATTGGCCGGTCGCTATTTGATATAAGCAAACCCCGAACGGATACCGACCGAAAGAAAAAGTTTTATTTTTCTTTTTTGCCTGTTTCGTCATCAATAGTAGGCCCCGGTAAAGCTTTAATAACGTCAACAACGGCAGGTTTTTACATGGGCGACCAGGCAACTACCAGCCTTTCAAGTATTAGTTTTACCCCATATTTTAACTTGCATGGCAGATATGGGTTACCCATACATTCAAACATATGGCTAAATAACAACAGTTGGAATATACAGGGCGATACCCGTTTCCTGGTATACCCTCAGGAAACGTGGAGCCTGGGTGGTAATCAGCCTGAAAGCGATAATTTTTTGCTGAACTATAAATACATCCGTTTTTACCAAAGCGCGCTTAAACGCATAACTAATTACTTTTTTGCCGGCATTGGCTATGATCTGGATTCTTACATTGACCTTGACCTTACGCCGGCCGATGTAAGCGCATTCAGAAAGTTTACCAATTACAAGTACGGAACAGCTGAAGATGAGAATATATTCTCGTCGGGCCCAACAGTTAACTTACTGTATGATACCCGCAACAATTCGCTAAACCCGGTGCCCGGCTTTTATGCAAACATTATTTACAGGTACAGCGGCGTGGCCATGGGGAGTGATAATAACTGGCAATCATTATATATTGATGTACGCAAATATATTTCCTTAACGCATACAGGCCCAAAAAACATCCTGGCATTCTGGACATATTACTGGACATCCCTCACTCCCGGCACACCCTATCTTAATTTACCCAGCATAGGTATGGACCCTTACCAGCGCTCGGGCCGTGGAATTGAGCAGAGCAGATACAGGGGGCAACGATTGCTTTACTATGAAACTGAATTCAGGCGTGACATTACCAACAACGGTTTATTTGGTTTTGTGCTGTTTGCCAATGTCAACTCCGTTACCCAACCCATTACCAACAAGTTTGTATACTGGCATCCCGCAGGTGGTGGTGGTTTACGTATAAAATTCAATAAAAAGACTGACACTAACATTGCCATTGATTATGGTTTTAGTAGAAACTATTCGGCATTCACATTAAATCTGGGTGAAGCATTTTGATACTATGTCTGTAAAAATAATATTTATGGTAACATATTATTTTAATTATCTTTGAAGGCTGTTATTTGTCATAATCCCGTTACAACATATAGATACTTTATAGCTGGTTTATATTTGTTTTACTCTATCCGTTATATATTTTTAGCCCAGCCTTTTTTGTCAAAATATTAGCATAGTAAACTTTCTTTTAATTCGGCTCAATAAAATTTCTATGTTAAAACGTATTTTAGTATTGGATGATAATCAGGATATACTTGACATTGTGAACGAAACACTCAGATATGAACAATTTGAGGTACAGGCAACAACAAAAGGTAATGAGGTTATTCCGATGATGGAAGAGCTTACGCCAGATCTGGTTATACTGGATTATCGCGTAGCAGATATCAATGGCGGCGAAATCTGCCAAAAGATCAAAACGCACCCAAAATTCAATAATATTCCCGTTATAATATTTTCGGCTTACATTAACCGCGATAATGAGCTTTTTGCTTATGGTTGCGATGCCGTTATCAATAAACCATTTGATCTAACTGAACTGGTTGAAAAAGTTCAACGGCTGCTTTCTACTAAAATCAGCTAACATTGCCTGAACAGTAAATAAATAAACAAACAATTAACAGTTAAATTTTAAAAAGTTCGGCAACTTCTGTTTTTGGGTAATTAAATTGCAATTATTGCATAAGCTTGACAACAAAAGTTCGTTTTTAGCATAAAAAATCCCTTTTGTTGATAAAAAATCATTCTCAGGGGCTTGTTAAATGGGTATTGTTTTGATAAATTTGTTTATTAATTAAACTAACATCAATACAAATGCCCCTGGTTGTATTAACAACGATAATTCCTATTTCTAAAAATTCAAGTTTAGAAAAAAGGCAAAAAAAAGAGCCCACATGCCCAAAGTGCAAAAATGAACTTAATGCACGTATACGCAGGGGGTTTATAGTAAAAACATTCCTTTTCTGGCTTCCTATAAAAAGATATATCTGCTATAATTGCCACCGTAAATTATACAAACTAAGCTAACTAATACTAAATGGTATTATCATTTTAGTAAAAAAAATATTATATAGATATCTGACAGTTGTTTTTCTGAGGTTTTTTTACTGCTTTATCAAATAAAATATCGTAATTGAATTTTATTTTTTACTAAAAGCCTTGAGTCCAAAAATTATTTCTTCAAATAAATACCTTTGTCCAAAATGCGGAGCGCCTTTCCATTACCAGATGCATCGGAGTTGGCTCGTCAAAAAATTAGCATTTCTTTTTCCTGTCAGAAAGTATTTTTGCGCCCGTTGCAAAAAAGCACACTACATACGCATTGATAAAGCCCTGGATTAATTATTTTATTATTGGCTTAATTACAAAGCGCTGTATACAAAACTGATTATTCTACTGTACAGAAAAAATCACACTACTATTACTGGTAGGTTTTGAAAAATATCCATACAAATATCAGTCAAATATAAATATTGATTTTATGGCTATTTTAACATAATTACACTTGTAATCTACTATAAACAAGTTTATTATATAGTCGTTTTTTAACTTATCCCAATAATTGGTACAAGAATTGTATAAAGTGATATTATAATAAAATGTAGCATATTTATTATAATATTAATACAAATTATATGAAAAGGATATTAGCGGTGGATGATAATGATGATATTTTAGAAGTATTACGATATATACTTGAAGATTCCGGTTATATGGTGGACACATTATCTGACGGGCATTTACTATTTGATAAATTAAAAGAGCATACTCCCGACCTTATATTACTTGATATTATGCTGGGTAATATGGATGGCAGGGTTTTGTGTAAGGATATTAAGTCAACCCGTGACACTCAGGGGATACCGGTGATTTTAGTTTCAGCTAGCCATGATGTAGCTGCTACATTAAACCAATATGGCGCGCCTGATGACTTTGTAGCCAAGCCTTTTGATCTGGATGTTTTACTTAATTCCATCCAGAGACAATTGGGTTCAAAGGCTGCTTAATTTAACAGCATCGTTAATATAAGTCACTTTAAAAACGTAACCCGCCTCCTGTAGCTTTGTTGGCACAACCCACCTGCTTTTCAATACAAGTTCAGCTTCAGTACCTAATAACCTTGTGCCTATGGCCAGCATCCATTTTGTGGCTGGTAAACCAAATGGCGTCCTCATCACATTTCTTACCACACGCATAAATTGATGATTTTGTACCGGGTTTGGTGAACTCACATTAAATATCCCTTCAAGCTCCTTATAATCTATCAAGAAATCAATTATACCTGTTAGGTCATGTTCATGTATCCAGCTAAAATATTGTTTACCATTACCCTGCCTGCCGCCCAAGCCAAACTTTGCCAGGTTAAAATAGTAAGGCATAACACCTCCGTTGCTTCCCAGCGTTATAGCTATTCTTAAACCAATCTTTCTTACACCGGGTGTGTCCTGTTCAAAAAAAGCGGCTTCCCATTGCTTGCATACATCAACAGAAAAGCCTTTGCCCAATTCGCCGGTATATTCATCCTGCGGCCTGTCCTCCGCATGCCTGTAAATAGTGGCTGATGCTGCGTTTATCCATAATTTTGGCGGAGTTCCAACCATCCTGATCGCCTCACCCAATATCCTGGTGGCATTTACCCTTGAATCGAGTATTTCTTTCTTGTTCTTATTGTTATACCTGCAATTAACGCTTTTACCGTTCAAATTGATCAGCACATCGCAGTTTTCCAGTTCAGCAACCCAGTTGCCAATGGTTTCAGCGTTCCAGTTTACATACCTTACGTTATTTACAACACGATTACCGCCCCGGGTAAGGACGACCACTTCATCGCCCTTACCTATAAAGTGTGCGGCTAGTATTTGACCGATAAAGCCTGACCCGCCTGCTAAAATTATTTTTGCCATTATTGCCTGATCTTTAATCGTTCGTCTCTTTTAGCACGGTTGCGTAGTTTGTAAAAAACAATAAGATTAAGGAAGTGCATACCGCCCAGTATCAAAATTATCCAGCCGATCTTAAAGCTCAGCACCTCTACCACTACCTGTAAGTTGGTAATAGCATTAGTTTCCTTTAACGCCAGGCACATATAGCCTACATTTATCAGATAAAAACCAACTATTAGCAGTTTATTCACAGAGTCGGCCAGTTCATTGTTGCCGTGGAAGATATCTATCAAAAATACCCGCCCATTTTTAAACAAAACGTTTGCTACCCAAACAGTTAATGCAACGCTGATGAGCACGTAAAAAGCGTAGGTTAAAATAAAATAGTTCATGATGTTGTTGTTTTTATATATGTTAATAATTATTGAATTTTCAGTAATAAATGAAAGTTTTAATTAAAAAAAAGGGTCACTTTAATATTTTCATAACTGAACCAAAAAACCAGTTCTCTTCTGCCTTTAGCATAGTTTCTAAAGTTTTGTTAACGTTATTGGCCAGCTTGTTTATATTGGCAACAGACGTTTTAAAGGTTTTATATGCAGGATCCTTTGCATCACCGGTAACTTCCGAAAGCTGGTTTAAGATCTTCAGCACCGGGTCAAGCTCCCGTTTCTTACGTTCCTTGGCTACCTGCCTGGCTATCACCCAGGTATCTTTTTCAGCATAAAAATATTCCTTACGTTCGCCTGTTTTGTGCTGTTTTTCAACCAGGCCCCAATCCATCAGATCACGAACGGTCATATTAGCATTGCCCCTTGATATACTTAGCTCAGCCATGATCTCTTCAGTAGTTAAAGCCTCCGGCGAAACCAGCAATAAAGCATGTACCTGCGCCATGGTGCGGTTTATACCCCACTCCGAGCCCAGTTTTCCCCATGCTTCAATAAACTTCTCTTTGCCTTCTGCTAATTGCATGTACAAATGTAAACAAGTTTTTAAACTTTCAAAACTTTTTGAAAGTTTATTCTAAATTACTTTTCATCCAATTTATATTTACCCTTTTTGTAACCGGCTACAAACTCTTTATAATCTTTTTTAACCTGCTTGGCATATTTCAAAGCGTAATTCAATATAGCTTCGTGCCAATCGGTATTTTCACCATAAGCAATCAGCTCATCAATAACAGCCGACCCCTGCCGGCCCCCGCTGCGTAGCTGTGCCGATGCGGTGAGCAAGGCCATGTCATCAATCACCTGGTAAATATCACGGTAAGCATCTTTTATCAGCTCAAAATTTATCTTATCCTCTGTAGGCTGCATTTCCTGCAGGGTATAGGCATCGCCATTAAACAAGGTAGTACCTTGCAAAGCGGGCAACACGTTTTGCATACGCTGTTGTACATCAATTACACGCTCAGCTTCTGTTGCCCATTTAGGTTGTTTAACAGTTACATAAGGCTGTAGCGATGATGGCCTTGCTTCCTTCATATCAACCAATAAGTATTTATTTTTAGTATTGAGGCTCTTTAGCAAAAACAAATACCTTTTTACGCCAACGCTGCCTGTACCCGCTAACCTGAAGATCACATCAAGTACTTTATAATTATACGGCCCATCGCTGCTGGTACTTATCCATTCATCAATGTGTTTTACAAGTTGTTTTCTTAGTGGTTTCTCTACCTCAAATTGTTTTTCATGCTCTAATGATAAAGCCAGCTTTTTCTTTTTAGGTACGGTGCGCTTTCTAAGCAAGTCCTTTTGCCGGCGCCTTTCAACTGCGGTTAAAAATGCGCAAACTATACCTTTTGCCGTGCGCGGATCAATCCCTATGGCCTTACCTTTAACTAAAGTTGCTGAGTAATTACGCAAGAACTGCTGTGCCATATTCATGGCCTTTATCTCTTCAATTTCCAGGCTCTCAAAAGCAATAAATATACTGGTGATCATGCGCACCAATTCCCAGCCCGCAGGTGCTAGAATAGCCTCATCAAAATCATTTAAGTCGAAATAAACCAATCGGTTATCAGCCTTATAGCTGCCGAAGTTTTCCAGGTGCAGATCGCCGCAGATCCACGTTATGGGCGATTTTGGCAATGGAGGCGCAGCACTCAGGTCCTGATAAAACAAATGACAGGTTCCCCGGTAAAACCGGAATACATTTTCAGCCATACATTCATATTTCAGCTGTACTTTGTGAGGTAATAAATCTTTATTAAAGGCAATGATACGGTCGTGTAGAGATGACATAATAGGGGTTGTATAAGAGTCAAGAACCAAGATACAAGTTTTGGAAAAGAACCAAGAGTCAAGATGCAAGAATCAAGATTAAATGTGTTATCAGAACTAAAATATATCACATTTGTTTTTCTTCACTCCTGATTCTTGCATCTTGACTCCTGACTCTTTCCCCCTGATTCTTGACTCTTAATTCCTGACTCTCTCCCCCAAAAGTTTTCCACACCCATATCGTGTAACAAAATTATTGCGTTAGATAGTTGTTTTTCCACATTTGTGAATTTCTAATGTGAATTGCCTTTTTTTGTATTCGCTAATTTAGCAACTTGTTAGCATGTGCTTATGATCAAACTAAGATACACCTTCCTGTTAATACCCATATTTTTTACACTCTCGTCGCAAGCCCAGCAAGATCCTTCTTTTGAGGTGTACCGTACCTACCAAACGGCCACCGACTTGTTGAGCAAAGGCAGATACGTTGCAGCTGCGGAACAATTCCGTTTGGTTGAGCAAGCGCGGCTTAAACCGAGCACTCAGCCAAAATACGAATCAAAACTCACGCTGGTACAGGAAAACGCCCAGTACTACGAGGCCTTTTGCGAATTAGAATTAGGTAGCGATGATGCCGAAAGCATGCTTTTGCGTTTTACTAAGGAGCATCCGGAAAATCCGTTAGCAAAACTGGCATTCTTTCAGATAGGCCGCTCCTACTTTAAACAGCAAAAATATACCGATGCTATGCGTTGGTTTGATAAGGTGGAAGCCGGCGAATTAAATGGCCGCGACAATACCGAATACAAATTTGAAAAAGGTTACTGCTATTTCACGGTTAACGATTACAAAAACGCGCAGGAACTATTCTCGGAAGTTAAAGCCAAACACGGCCCTTATACTGAGGATGCGACTTACTATTTCGCTTATATAGCTTATCTTAATAAGGATTATCATTTAGCATTATCGAATTTCGAGAAACTAAAGAACTCAAAAAAATATGAGGACAGCTATCCGTATTATATCTCTGCGGTTTACTTTTTGGATAAACGCTATGACGATGTGATCAGCTATGCGGTGCCTATCCTTAACAGCACCCACCAGCAGCACGAAACTGAAATGCTGCGCATTATTGGCGCATCCTACTTTGCAAAGGCCGATTATGATAACTCGGTAAAATATTACAGCAGGTTTGAAAGCCAGGACCAGGGTAAAACCCAGAATACACAGGATAGCTACCAAATGGGCTATGCTTACTACAAGGTAGGCAACTATGCCAAAGCCGCAACCGAACTGGAAAAACTGGTTGAACAGAACGACATTTATAGTCAGAATGGTAACTATACGCTAGGCGATATATTCCTGAAAATGAATAACAAGCAAAGCGCCCGTAATGCTTTCCTTGTGGCATCAAGATTAAGTTTCGATCCGCAATTACAGCAGGATGCTTTGTATGAGTATGCCAAATTATCTTACGAACTTGATTTTAATACTGATGCGTTAAGCGCCACCCGTTTATACTTAAAAAACTACCCGCGTTCGGGCCGTAATGACGAGGTTAAGGTTTTATTGGGCGAGGAATTGCTAAACTCACGCAACTATAAAGAAGCGGTTGACATATTAGAGCCTATTCCCAATAAATCTGTAAGCGCGCAGGAAGCCTACCAAAAAGTAACTTATTACCGCGGACTGGAGTTTTATAATGAGCGCGCCTTTGAAAATGCTATCGGTATTTTCCTGCGGTCTTTAAAATATCCTGTCGATACAAAGATTCAGGCGCTAACCACTTATTGGATGGCAGAAGCCATGTACGAGGTGCGTAAGTACGATGAATCTGTTGAAACCTTTGAGCAGTTTTTGGATATGCCGGAGGCTAAACAAACCGATGTAGCCAACTTTGCTAATTACGCGCTGGCCTATGCAGCATTCGGTGGCGAAAAATATAAAAAAGCAGCTACTTACTTTGAAAAATTCCTGCAAGGCGAGGAAAAAGATACCGCGACCATAAACGATGCTACCGCCCGTTTGGGTGACAGCTATTTTGTATTGAAAGATTATGGCTCCGCTCTAAAATATTATAACCGCATTATCGAGAACCATACACCGGGCGAGGATTACGCGCTGTTCCAGCGTGGTATTATACAGGGCTTACAGGGATCACAAGATGCGAAGATCAGCACACTTACATCGGTGTTGACCCAGTTCCCCAATTCTGATTATGCCGATGACGCTTCATTCGAGATCGCATACGCTTATTTCCTGAAAGGCGATGGCACAACCGCTAAAACCGACCTGTTGGCTATGATAGATAAATATCCGCATAGCAGCTATGTACCACGTGCGCTGATGACCATGGGCTTGATCGATTATAACGCAGGCAGTGATGATCTGGCTGTTGAATCGTTTAAACGTGTGGTTCAGGATTACTCATCAACTGATGAGGCCAAACAAGCACTCAAACAGATTGAAAAGATCTATACGGATAAAGGCGATGCGCAAACTTTCATCAGTTACGCTTCAACCACCCCTATCGGTAACTATAGCAGTGCCGACCAGGAAGGCATCATGTATACTGCCGCCAACAACCTGTATTTACGCGGCGACTGGCAGGGTACCATAGGCGCTGTTAACGCTTACTTTGATAAGTTCCCTAATAAGCCGATCTATAACAAGGAATCACATTTTATTCGTGCTGAAAGCCTGGTTAATACTGGTCAGTCTGCCGCGGCAGTGAATGACTACAACGTGATATTGAACGACTGGACCAGTGCTTACACCGAGAAATCGCTTATCAGCATGGCGAAGCTATATATCGCGCAGCAAAAATATAACGACGCGGTAGTGTTCCTTAAAAAACTGGAAACAAACTCGGAGTATAAGGCTGATTATACCTTCGCTATTAATAACCTGCTGCTTTGCTACTCGCAGATGGAAATGCCTGACGATGTGCTTAACTATGTGAAGCAAGTTAGGGGCAACGAAAAAACATCCGAAGAAGATAAATTTAAAACAGGCTTATACGCCGGTAAAGCTTACTTGCAAAAGGGCGATACCACCAGCGCTGTAAAAGAGTTTAACTACACGCTAAGCAATACCAAAACCGTTGCTGCTGCCGAAGCTAAATACAATATTGCTAATGTAGATTATCTGAAACATCGTTACAAAACATCGCAAAAAGCCTGTTTCGATCTGGTTAAGGAGATGCCTAACTATGATTATTGGGTGGCTAAAACTTACATTTTATTAGCTGATGATTATATGGGCTTAAAAGACAGTTTCCAGGCTAAGGCAACGCTGCAAAGTATAATTGAGAACTATAAAGGCAACGATGATATTTTACCAATTGCCAAACAAAAGCTTGATAAAATTACAGGGAAAAACTCGGCTATTGATACGGTGAAACCCGACAGTACACAACAAACAAAACCGGATACTACTAATACTAAACCAGCGGGCAATGGTGGTAATTAAGAGGATGACAAAGCATAAAACGACACAAGCAATGAAACTACGATATATATACATGCTGCTGAGCTTAATGTTAGTATTATACTTTGTGCCTGCAAACGCGCAAACAAAGCATAAGGCTAAAAAAACTGCTGCAAAATCTACAGCTAAAAAAACGACTAAGCCTGCACCTAAAAAAACTACCAAACCGGCATCGGCATCAACCAAACCAAAGAGTGATGCCAAAAAATTGGGCGACGCGGTAGCGAAAAGCAGCGCCGATACGACTAAAGCAGGCGGTAATAAAACACCGGATAAAAATCAGAATGCGCTATCGGAAGAAATCGTGGTAACAACTGCCTATAAACCAGTGTTGGCTGATGCGGTTAAAATTCGCCGTAACCCTGACCTGGAAACCAAGATCCCTTTTAAAGCGCCTTTAACCTATACTACTTTAGATAAACGCCTTAACCAGGATAACGAGATCCGCCAGCTGGATGCTATGCCTATGCCTGCACAGCAGGATTCCCTGCCGGGGAATAACTATGCTAAAGTAGGCCTGGGTAACCTAAAGACCACTTATGGCGAGGTTTATATTAATAACGGTGCTGACCAGGCGCTTCAGGTAGGCGTTTACGCTAAACATTTGTCGGAGGATGGCAGTATTGATAAGCAGGATGCAAGTAAAAACGAAATTGCTGTATTTGGTAAAAGCATAGGTGCTACCAACTCAATTAGTGGCAAGATTGATTACAGGTACAACAGCAACTATTTTTACGGCTTTAACCAAGATGTCCCGCCGGCAGTTATGCCAACACCTGAGCGCCAGCATTTCAGCATCATTGGTGCTGAAGGCGAGCTTACCAAAAATTATGCTGATGTACCTAATGATTTCACCTACGCCTTTAAACTCAAAGGCTACAATTACAGCGATGCTTTCCAGGCACGTGAAAGCAATGTGGTATTATCTGGCTTTTTAAATGAAACCATACAGCAGTTTTATGTAGGCGCGTCAGGCTCATTGGATCTGAGCACGCAAAAAGATAGCTTGTACGACCATAGCAACAACCTTGTACGTGTAAACCCATACATCAAATTTCAGGGCGATAATTATAAGGTTGATGCAGGTGTTAATATAGTTGATGAGTTTGGTTTTAAATCGGCCCTCTATATTTTCCCTTCAGCCAAAGCGGAGATACAGGTAATACCTAAATATGTGCGCTTGTTTGTTGAGGCTACTGGTGATGTAAACAAAAGTTCATTGCTTGATTTTTCAATGGCTAACCCATTCCTCGGCCCGAACTTAGACGTTAAAAACTCTGTTGACCAGCTTGACTTGAGCGCCGGTTTAAAGGGCACACTGGCACCGGGTTTAGGCTTTAAAGCATTCATATTCCGCAACAGCGTAAAATACCTGCCTATGTTTGTGAGCAACTTTGGGTCGACAGGAAATAAATATGCGGTGATATATGACAATGGCAAAACCCGTGTAAACGGCTTTAATGGCGAACTGGATTATAAGGCATCAGAAGATGTAAATATATTCGGCCAGGTTGATATTAGGAGCTATAACATGGCGCAGCAACAGGAAGCATGGAACCTGCCTAAGTTTAAGCTAACTGCCGGAACTACCATCAATATAAATAACAAGGTATCGGTTACAGGTTCATTATTATTCCGTGGCAGCACAATGGATGCTCCGTATATTGATGCAGTTAATCTGATAAAAGTTACCCCTACCACTATCAGCTCATTTGCCGACCTGAGCGGTGGTGTAGATTATAAGGCTACCAGTAAAATATCGGTGTTTGTAAAGGTTAATAATATTTTAGACACAACAAATCAAAGCTACCTGTATTATCCTGACTACGGATTTAATATATTTGGCGGTGTGGGCTATTCTTTTTAAGCTTTTTGATATTTTATAATTAACCGTACTTTTAGCGCAATGGATGTAGCCTATTATATAAGTGAACTATTAGGGCAACTTGGCGAGGTAAATGTGCCCGGCCTGGGCTATTTTGCGCGCCTGCGTATTGATGGTTATTATGATGAAAATGGGGCTACCCTTCATCCGCCGCAGTATAAGGTAGCGTTCGACAGGCAATCTATAGATGATGAGGTACTTTATCAGTATATCGCCGAAAAAAAGAACATCTCGCTGGCATCATCCAGGTATTTTACCGAAAAGTATATTACTACATTAAAGGAGCGGGCTAATACAAAAGAAGTTCCTTTTGCCGAACTCGGCGCGATATATATAGCTAACGGCATTATCAATTTTAAAGCTGCTTCAACATCAGCTAATGATCCGGCTTTCTTTGGTTATCCACAGATAAAACTAAATAAACTGGGCGATGCACCTGTCGAACCGACAGGAACAAAAGCTCCTGAACCGGTATTATCTGCTGAACCAGTTAAAAAACAGGAGCCAGTTGAACCGGTACGCGAAGTGCTTACACCCGCAGCCGAAGAATATAAACCGCAAAGCTATATACCACAACCAACCGTATATTCGCAGGACCCTGCAACGTATAAACCTGCTGAAGATGAGCATGACGAATTAGTTGATGTAGATGTTCCGCACGTTGAATACAAAAGGCCAAAAAGACTAACTTATATCCGTGTGATCATCGCACTGGCTGTAGTGGCGGCATTACTGGTATTGGTAATATTTGGCTTATATAAGTACGATCCTGTTTTGTTTAATGAATTCACCACAACCAAAACTGCACCCGTTGTTATTAAGCACGATACCGTTAAAACAGATACAGCCGCTAAACAAACCGTTGATACCAGCAAAACACCGGCAACAGTTAAAGCTGATACTACAACGGCACAGAAACAACCAGTCGCTACTGTTACGCCGCCTGTTGTTAACGATACGCTCACAAAGACCCATTATGAAATTTTGGGCGGCGCATTCGGAAGCCTTGATGAAGCGAATATTGCTATCGGTAATTATAAAAGACTGGGTATTGAGGCCCGCATACTAAATAACGTACCCGGCAAGTTACATAAAGTAACACTGGGAACTTTTTTTGACTACCAGCAAGCAGTTAACGCCGAGGATACTTTACTAAAAACAAAGAGAATAAGTAAAAACAGTATAAGTTTACAACCATATCATCCAAAAAAAACTAATCAATAACAATGAGTTTATTATTGCAGATAACAGATACAGCGAAAAAATTAGCGGACACGGTAACCAATCTCTCCAAAACCGGCACAGCCGGTGAAGAATTGCATTTTGGTGATTTGCTGATAAAGGGTGGCGTGATAATGATCCCCATTGGCTTACTGGCCATTTTAGGGCTGGTGATATTTTTTGAGCGCTATTTCACTATCCGCAAGGCATCAAAAAATGAAAATAATTTAATGATGCAGGTACGGTCAAGCATAATGTCGGGTAATTTACAATCTGCCATCGCCATCTGCAAAAACAGCAATACCCCGCTGGGCCGTATGCTGCAAAAAGGTTTGTTAAGGATAGGCCGCCCTATAAAGGATATTGAAGGTGCTATTGAAAACGTAGGTAAACTGGAAGTAGCCAAACTGGAGAAGAATATAGGTATCCTGGGTATCATTGCCGGTATTGCGCCGATGTTTGGCTTTTTGGGTACTATTTATGGTGTAATCAAGATCTTTTATGACATCGCTCAATCGGGCAACCTAAGTATAGGCGTTATATCAGGCGGTTTATACGTTAAAATGGTGACAGCCGCAGCCGGTTTATTTGTGGGTATGGTTGCCTATATATGCTACCACGTTTTAAATATGATGGTTGATAAGGTGATCCTGAGCCTTGAAACTGATGCTGTTGAATTTATTGACCTGTTAGAGGAGCCCAGCAAATGAATTTAAGGAACAGGAAAAAAAGGATTGCTGCCGAAGTGCAGACATCGGCGATGAACGATATAATGTTCTTCCTGCTTTTGTTTTTTCTTATCGCTTCAACCATAACCAATCCAAACGTTATTAAGTTATTGCTGCCAAAGTCGTCAACCAGTCAGTCGGTAACTAAAAAAACGGTAAACGTTTCCATAACCAAGGATCTGCGGTATTTTGTGGATAAGAAAGAAACGACAACAGATCAGCTGCAACCTGCTATAGCTGCTTACAAAAACCTGGCATCAGAAGTTACTATAGTTTTATATGTTGATAAAACCGTAGCCATACAGGATGCAGTAGTAGTAATGGATGTGGCCCAAAAATTAAATATGAAACTGGTTTTGGCAACGGAACCGAAATAATTAAAAAGATACAAGAATCAAGAGACAAGAATCAAGAAAAGTTAAAGCTTGATCCTGACTCTTGAATCTTAATTCTTGATTCTAACAATATGGAATACAGACAAGAAGAAAATAACTACCCGAAGGCATTTTTAGCGACAGGCATTTTGCTTGGCGTTATTGTGGCTATGTGTTATTTTATTGTATTCCAGAGTCCGCCTAAGCAGGAAGAAGGTACTGGCGGTATATTGGTAAATTACGGCACTACCGACAAGGGTATGGGTACCGATTATATGAGTACCGAACAACCCTCCGTTGCCGAGAAAGCTAACCACGTAGCGCCCAACAAAGTTACCCCTGCCCCACCGACTGAAAAGGTTGAAGCTGATAACAGTGATAAAAAGATAGCAACCCAAACTAATGAGGATGCGCCGTCGGTGACATCATCCAATAAAAAACCTACCGCCAATGTTGCTACACAAGCCACAAAAGCTGTATCCAAGCCCGTTGTTAACCAGAACGCCTTGTATAAGGGTAAATCAAACGGCGGCACAGGTGCGGGCGATGGTAATACCACTACACCTGGTAACCAAGGCAAGCCAACCGGTAGTACGCTAACTAATAACTATAACGGAACAGGATCGGGTAATGGCGGTAGTTTAAACCTGATACAACGCAGTTTTGTTAGTAAACCAACCGTTACTGATGAACACCGGGTTACTGGTAAGGTATCCATCGATATACATGTTGATAAAAACGGAAATATCATTTACGCGCGCGCCGGTCGTGGCACTACCATTACCGATTACGACCTGATAAAAAGATGTGAGGACGCCGTGATGAACTCCAAAGTAAACGCCCTTGATTCCGCTCCCGATACCCAGCAGGGGCAGGTGGTGTTTGTGTTTAAGCTGAATTAATACTCATACAAATTCGTGTCATTGCGAGGAGGAACGACGAAGCAACCTCGTCGCGTCCGGTATGCAAGCTACGAGGTTGCCGCGCTATCGCTCGCAATGACATATCCGAATACTTTTCATTCTTCCCAAAAACCATTAACTTTATTTTATGGGACAATACGACGCACGGGTTGATGCCTATATTGAAAAATCAGCGGCATTTGCAAAACCAATTTTAAACCACATTAGAGAGGTAGTACATGCAGCATCGCCATTAATAACAGAAACCGTTAAATGGGGAATGCCTTTTTTTGATTACAAAGGTCCCGTTTGCCAGATGGCGGCTTTTAAGGAACATTGCGCCTTTGGCTTCTGGAAAGCTTCCTTACTGCACGACCCACATGGCTTACTAAAAATTGGCGACGGTGCTGCCGGTAGTTTCGGACGTATTAATACTATTGCCGACCTGCCAACTCCTGATGCTATAAAACACTTTGTATTACAGGCCATTGAAAATAACGACCGGGAAGTAAAAATTCCTACAGTTAAGAAAAACCCTGCTGAAAAAAAAGAACTGGTTACGCCCGATTATTTTGAAGCCGTGTTAAATGATCATCCTAAAGCAAAAGAAGTATTCGATAAGTTCAGCTACTCACACAAAAAAGAATACATGGAATGGATCATCGATGCTAAAACTGAAGCCACCCGCGAAAAGCGCATGCTACAGGCTATGGAGATGATGGAAGAGGGAAAATCACGGCATTGGAAATATGCCGCCCAGCCCCCTAAAGGAAAAGTTTAAAACAATGCCTACTGAATCGCCCTTGAATTATTTTGAAAATGGGCGACTTTTAGCTCAAACATCTCGGCCATTTTACCGGCACGCCATTTAGCTTCGTCAGCTTTGTCGCCAGTGAATATCTCATCAACCGTTTGGTTAAACAGGCTGATCCATTGTTTAAAATGACGGCCATCAACCGGTAGCTTGGCATGCGGCGGGAACGGGCTGCCAAAATAAGTATGCTCGCCCAGCAATGTGGTTTGCCAAAAGGTATACATTTTTTCCAGGTGATGGTGCCAGTGATTACCTATGCGCTCATTAAATATCGGCGCTAAAAGGCCATCTTCCTGTACCTTAGTGTAAAAGGTATCTACCAATAGTTTTACATCATCAAGAGTAAGCAGTTCATTATTCATCAATTATAAAGTTACGGGGTTTAATGGATGGTAGTATAATGGGGAGGTAAAATAATAAGACGTTGAGTCAGGCTAATTGCGGAAAAAATGGCAACTTATCGCATGAAGCCGCTCATGGGCGCGGAGCCTTAGTTACTTTTGGCTTGATCCAAAAGTAACCAAAAAATCAAGACAAAAAGATCCTTCCTCCCACAGGCAAAACACCCAGGCCCGCGCTTTTTGTCAGGCCTTTCCCCGCTTTTGCTCACGGGTCATTTAATGTCCTGTATATAAATAATATCCCTCTCCTTTTCTCCGTCAGTAGAACAGCTTCGGGTGAAAGCAGACTAAACGATGATGGCGTAGAGCGCAATGGCAGGGCATAAGCAGATTTTTACAGAAGGGTAAAGGCCAAAGTTCGTAGCGACAGCAGGGTAAAAATATAGCAGCCCAGGTTTTGCCTGATTTGCAGGGAAATGGCCTGTGCGGCAAAGAAGCCTTTCTGCTGACTTGATTTTTTGCTACCTTTTGTATCAAGACAAAAGTAGTAGCCTCCGCGGCAATGAGCGGCTGCAAGCGACATGTAAGCCATATGCATAACCGCTGTGTATAGCCGGGGGTGCGTCATTCTTCGCAATGAATCGTGGTAAAAAAGCTACAGGCTTAAAAATCCAGCGGCCCAAGCCTTCTCATATTCTTCAATATCAAATACTGCCTGTGGGCCACATAATCGCTCGGGTTAGTGGGCGACCACTTCAACGGGTCGGGGAATATAGAGGCTATGGCGGCGGCTTCGTTTTTGGTGAGGTCTTTTGCGTTCTTATGAAAATAAGCCTGTGAGGCAGCCTGTACGCCGTATATACCGTCGCCCATTTCAATCTCATTAAGGTACACCTCCATAATGCGCTTCTTACTCCAGAAGATCTCTTCTAAAATAGTAAAATAAGCCTCAAAAGCTTTGCGTACATAAGAGCGGCCCGGCCATAGGAAAACGTTTTTGGCTGTTTGTTGCGATATGGTGCTTCCCCCTATCAGTTTATGGCTTTTGGCATTTTTATCGATGGCGCGTTCCATCGCCTTAAAATCGAACCCGAAGTGATCCAGGAAACGCTGATCTTCCGCGGCTACGGCAGCGCGTTTCATGGGGTCGGCAATGTTATCAAAATCCACCCATTGTTTATCTATCTTCCAGTCCTTACCATCTGATTTCCGTTCAAAACCACGCTCAATCATCAGCAGTGTAACGGGCGGATTTACAAAACGGTAAAGCAGCACCCACAAAATAGTGATGCCAAAATACAGGATGAAAACTAATTTTATAATACGAAGGATCAGCTTCAATATGCCCGACTTGTAAACTTTGCTATTCTTTTTTTGAGCCATTTTGTTTCAATCGCCAAGATACGATTTCAGTTGCTTTTTTTTAAGAATGAAACTCAGTTTACGACAAGTTTAGCCCGATATTTTGGCCCCTTTATCTTATTTTTTATAAGCTAAAGTTAAAGGCTGCTTTAAAAGCAATCTGACTGTAGCCACCGCCTGTTTCAAGCCTGTTTTCATAACCTAAGCTTAGGTCAACCCCAAACTTTGTTGAACCGAAAGGAATAGAGTAACCTGCGCTTGGTGAATATATAAGGGCTACTTTTTTATTAGTATAGTCTGAAGAGCTTGAATTTATATTGAATGAAGCGCCAACATCCCCCTCAACAAAAATCCTGTTGTAAACAAATGCTTTAATGCCTGTTTCTACAGGTATGAACGAAACCAGTGATCCAGAGGAATAGGATTCGCTACCATAATCATCATAATAAACCCCGGTTGAGTAGCCATTGCTCGATACATAAAAAGTATAACCAGTAGTAAATATAATGTTGACTTTGCTGTCGCTTATAGGGTATTCAAATTTAACGTTCAGACTGCCTGCGGCTGGGTAAGCACCTGAGTATGGACCAACGGCTGCGCCAAAGCCAAAGCCTGCGCTAATTTTTGGACTTGGTTCATCATAATAGTTCTGCGCAAAAGTGCTATATGCAAAACCAACTAATAGTACAGATAAGAGTAAGATTTTTTTCATATTGATAAGGTTATTGGGTACAAAGTAAATAAAATTAAAATAATTCTTAAGGCCCGATTATAGAAAATAAAAAAGGTGTTTTGCTTTCACAAAACACCTTTTTTAATTCTATATCAAATCCGAAATCGAAACTCCGGAATCCGAAATCAAAAATTACTCAGCTACCACTTCAAATGGTACGCGTACTTTTACTTCTTTGTGCAAGTTTACATTTGCAACATACTCACCTACAAATTTAGGCTCAGTATCAAAAGTAATACGACGACGGTCAACTTCAAAGCCTTCTTTTTTCAAAGCGTCAGCTAATTGAATAGTGTTGATAGCACCGAAAATTTTACCGCTTTCGCCAGCTTTAGCACCAATGGTAAGTTTAACACCTTCCAAACGGGCAGCTATCGCGTCAGCATCCTTGCGGATCTTTTCTTGTTTAAACTGAGCCTGTTTAAGGTTTTCAGCTAAAACTTTACGTGCGCTTACTGTAGCTAATATGGCGTAGCCTTTAGGTAAAAGGTAGTTACGGCCATAACCTGGTTTAACGTTTACTACATCGTCTTTATCACCCAGGTTTTTTACATCTTGTTTTAAAATAACTTCCATTTCTTAAATCTCCTATTATTTTAATGAATCTGTAACATAAGGTAATAAACCGATATGGCGTGCACGCTTAACAGCCTGAGCCACTTTACGCTGGAATTTTAATGAAGTACCAGTTAAACGGCGAGGTAATACTTTACCCTGATCGTTAATGAACTTTAATAAAAAGTTTGCGTCTTTGTAATCGATGTACTTAATACCGTTCTTTTTGAAACGGCAGTATTTTTTACGGTTATCCTCCACCTTGGGAGCGGTAACGTATTTAATTTGCTCGTTAGCCATTAGTGTGCTGCCTCCTCTGTTGCTTTAGGTTTTTTGTTAAAAGCACCGCTGCGTTTTTTGTCATTGTAAGCAATGGCATGTTTGTCCAAAGCAATGGTCAGGAAACGCAAAACACGCTCATCGCGCCTTAACTCTACCTCCAATTTGTTAATTAAATCACCTGGAGCCTTAAATTCAGTTAAGTGATAGTACCCTGTAGTTTTCTTTTGAATAGGGTACGCTAATTTTCTCAAACCCCAATTATCCTCCTGGACAATTTCGGCTCCGCCATCAGTTAAGATTTTGCTATATTTGGCATTAGCCTCTTTAGCAGTTTCGTCTGATAACAACGGGGTTAGAACGATCACGATTTCGTACTGTTGCATTATTATACTTTGATTTTTAATTATTTACCCGCTATTACGGGGCTGCAAATGTAATAAGAATTTCTTACTTTTCAAATATCCGAAAACATAAAACTACAAATATGCTATTTATTGATAATGAAGACTTAACAGCAGTTGATTATGCACATCAAACCGCAATTACGGCAACATTTGGCGGCGATGATGACGACGATGATGAGGATGACGACTGGACAGATATTGACGATGAGGATTTTGAAGATATTGCAAATGACGAAGATGACGAGCATGAAATGCAGAAGGATGATGAAGAACTCCCCCTCGACCCGGATGATGATGACCATTTGCCCGACGATGACCTGCAATAGGTAAAAATATTCTTACAACCTTTTGGAGAGTTTGAGGTTATTAAACAATTCAACCAAAATTAATGAAAGAGGTAAAAGAAAAAGAGCATGTAGTAAAACAAGAGCTATCTTTTATTCAGAAAGTATGGCATACGGTTGCCATAGTGGCTTTGCTGGTATCAGTAGTATTAATAGCCCGAGTGGCTTTTAATATATTGCTGATGGTACTGGCAGGGGCATTAATTTCTGTTTATTTTCATGGCCTGGGCGATATTATTGAACGTAAAACAAAGCTGAGCCGCAAATGGGCCATGACTATATCTGTTACGCTATCGTTTGTTATACTCGGCGTGCTTTTTTGGTTTATGGGGAGTACCATACAGGTACAGGTAGCCCAGTTAAGTAATACGCTGCCGCATACGGTAAATATTTTTAAGGAAAAGCTGAGCGCAAGCCCGATAGGCCAAAAGATCCTGGATAATTTCTCGGGCGATAATTCACCCGATCTGACGCATACCGTACAGTCGTTTTTCAGTACCAGCTTTGGTGTGCTGGGCGATATCTATATTATAATTTTCCTGGGGATCTTTTTTACTTCAAACCCCGATTCTTATAAAAATGGGATCATATTACTGATCCCAAAATCAAAAAAAGAACTTGGGCATCATATTATGGATAGGATAAGTCTGTCGCTTAAAGGCTGGCTTAAAAGCATGATGGTATCCATTGTGCTCATTACTATTTTAATTGCAACCGGTTTATCCATCATTAGTATACCGATGGCCATGGTACTGGCATTAATTGCAGGCATGCTGAAACTTATCCCCAACTTAGGCTCCTTACTGGCCATGATACCGGGCGTGCTACTGGCACTTACCATTAGTACCAATACTGCTATCGGGGTAGCTATATTATATATAGTATCACAAACCATTGTATCAAACATAGTAACGCCGCTCATCCAAAAAAAGATGATCGACCTGCCGCCTGCGTTAACGCTGATAAGTCAGTTAATTATGGGTGTATTGAGCGGTGCTTTAGGTATTATTCTGGCCGTACCACTGCTATCCATTATTATTATTTTGGTAGATGAGTTGTATGTGAAAAAGATAAATGAGGTATAGTAATGATGATCATAAAATCAATCCGGCCCGCATATAATGCTTGTTACCCTGTTGCCTGGGTTAAGTATAAAACTTAATAACTCATCCCAATTTTCTCCGTTTTTTTGTAATACAATATTATTTAGGCCGCCAAAGTTTTTTAATGAGTTACCAACTATCGCATAGTTATCTTTACCTTTTATTTTAATGACAAACAGGTTATTTGTTATTTCAAAAGCCTCCAGTTTACCATCCATAAAATAAAATTCAGCGCCATTATATTTTAGCACTTCACCTCTAAAATCAAACTTTGTAAAATAGGCTTTTTTAGCCTCCAGGGGTTTGCCGAAACTTTTAAGTACCTCACCTTTTGAGAAGCCTAATTTTATGAAGGATGATTGGCTTGACTTCGTTATTAACAGATCAGATATTTCTATTTTAACTGAATTTTTCCCAAACCCATCTTTTGGTAATATTATATACAAAACCAATAAGCTTGTGATAAGTAATCTTTTCATATTATAAACGTGATACTAATATACTCAACTCACATAAGTTAAGCAGTTTATGTAATACTCGCTTAATGAGACTTATGAAAGCCTAATCCCATATCCACCCCAAAGCCAACAAAACTATGTTGTGAAATATCGCCGCTGAGCTTTAAACCAAAGCTCACCCCAAAACGCCTGGTGAACCATTGATAATTCGCTTCAAAGGGTACGCCTGCATAATAATCTTCAATATGTACGCGCTGGCTGCCTTCGTAATAAAAAAACCTGTCGTTTGTTGATATACCTGCCGACACACTGAAAGCCTGGTTAAAACGGCTTGTAAAACGCCAGCCATATAAAAAAGCATACTGGGTAAGGCTGCCGCTTGCTTCGGGGAAAAGAAAGTAGTTAACAGGTGTAACTTCACTACTTTTCGTCCTGAATGTTTCAATCCCAACCCCTCTGACGGTAAACAAACTCCTATCGTACTGATAATTTAAACTGTAATTACCTTGCAGTCCGTTTACCCCCACTGCACCGCCGAAGCCAAAATCAACGTATAATGCTGGATGGTGGCTCTCGGGCTTTTGTGATGCCCACCTGATCGAATCCCGTTGCTGATGTTCGCGGCGCAACTCTTCCGGAGACTCATTTAAAGAATGTATAATTAACGGAATAGGTTTTTCGCGGTGTGGTGCCGGTGCGGATCGCTTAACAGTATCCTGCCCTTTAGCACACACAAAAGAAAGGGACAGCAGTGCAACAAAAAATAAATATTTCAAATTAATAAGGTTTATATGCCCATAAAACTACGTGGATTGTTTTGAAACCACAAGTAGTCAACGCGTTATCTTCCCATTTTTCCACAATCCATCAACCCTATTTTAACTAAGGCATTTTCTCATTATCTTTATGGCTGTGGAGAATTTCATTGTTTCGGCCCGTAAATACCGCCCGGCTACTTTTGAAAGTGTTGTAGGTCAGCAGCATATAACTAATACGTTAAAAAACGCTATTAAAAATAATCAGCTGGCGCAGGCATTTCTATTCTGCGGTCCGCGTGGCGTGGGCAAAACTACCTGTGCGCGTATACTGGCAAAAACCATTAACTGCACCAATTTGCAGCCAAATGGTGAGGCCTGCGGAACATGCGATTCGTGCCGCTCCTTTATGAACGGTAATTCCTTTAACGTTCATGAGCTGGATGCCGCCTCCAATAACTCGGTTGATGACATCCGCAGCCTTATTGAGCAGGTGCGCATACCGCCGCAGGGTGTACGCTATAAAGTGTATATTATTGATGAGGTGCACATGCTATCGCAGGCAGCTTTTAACGCTTTCCTGAAAACGCTGGAAGAGCCACCCCATTACGCCATTTTCATATTAGCCACTACCGAAAAACATAAGATATTACCTACCATACTTTCGCGTTGTCAGATCTTTGATTTTAACCGTATCCGCGTTGATGATATGGCTAATCACCTGGCATCCATAGCGCAAAAGGAAAACATCAGTTATGAAAATGATGGCCTACATATTATCGCTCAAAAAGCTGATGGCGGTTTAAGGGATGCTTTATCGATGTTTGATCAGATCGTGAGCTTTTCGGGTGGCAATGTTACCTACAGATCGGTGATCGATAACCTGAACATACTTGATTACGATTACTATTTTAATATTACCGATAGCTTACTAAAAGAAGACAGCGCCAAAACGCTGCTACTGTTTGATGAAATATTAACTAAGGGCTTTGATGGCGCTCATTTTGTATCGGGCTTGTCGGAGCATTTGCGTAACCTGCTGGTTGGCAAGGATACCGCGACACTGAAATTATTGGAAGTGAGCGATGGTATTAAAACCAAGTACCTGCAACAATCGCAGGCATCGTCGGTTTCGTTCCTGCTTTCGGCCATGAATATTGCCAACCAGTGCGACCTGAATTATAAGCTCAGCAAAAATCAGCGATTGCAGGTGGAGCTCGCTTTACTCAAGATGTGTTATCTCACATCGGCCTTTAACCTGGCCAGTGCGCCAATCAATACAATGCCCTCTCCGGATGGGCAATTAAAAAAAAAACCTGATACCTCAGCAGATGTAGCACCGGCGGCTGCTCCAGCAGCACCAAACCCGGCTCCTATTCTTAATGATGCACCGGCAAATTACAGTACTGAAAAAAAGTCACCTTCAGCAATAAATACAGAGTCGGTAAACAATGTTAAAGAAACCCTTGTTGCCGAAAAGCCAAAGATATTTATACCCAATCTGAGTTCAACATCCACTTCAGTCAAGATCCCTTCATTAAAAGATCTGAATAAAGGTTCGGATACGTTAGTTGAGGAGGAAGAGGATCCGTACCACAAAGGTGACGATAGGGAAGATTTTTCGCCCGATGATTTCTTAAAGCACTGGCATACTTACGCGGCCAAACTAAAAACCGAGGGCAAACATAATTTGCTGAGTATATTTAATACCAATGCTGCTAAAATGCTGCGCCCTTATGAGTTTGAGGTGGTAGTTGGCAATAAGGTGCAGGAGAATCTTTTCAGAGATGAAAGGCCTAATCTGCTCAATTATTTACGGAGCAGCTTAAAAAATTATGGCATTGAGGTAAATGTAAGGGTTGATGAAATAACAGCAGTTAAACGCCCTTATACCAACCAGGAAAAGTTTCAGTATATGGCTGCTAAAAACCCACAGCTTGCTGAACTACGAAGAAGATTTAACCTGGATTTTGATTAAACAAAAAAGGTTGCTTTAATTAAAGCAACCTTTTTTATTACAATATTAAATCATAATTATTTCCTGTCGTTCTTCGGATAGCCTTCTTCGTCGAGATCATCCCTGTCATCTTCGGGCGTGCGTGCCAATAATTCGTCTGTCGGGTCAAGTTCCACAATTTCACCATCGTCAATGTGCATACCTAACTGGTCAACATCCGTCTCCAGTGATTCATTTGGTATATACTCGTCGGCTGTGTCGTAAGGGTTGGCCTCATCATAGGTGGAGTTCATATCTTCACCATTTTTTGCTGAGGTTTTGTATGGATCGGGATGATCATAATCCGGGTTATCGCTTTTTACATCGTATTCATAGCTGTTATCATCAGCATTATAGTTCAGTTGTTGTTTGTCGAGGCTTTGTCCCCGCTCGCCCCTAAGTGTTTTGTCCCTTTCTACACTATCGTCGTCAAAAGCGGGATCGTTAATTTCGTTGTTCATAGGTTCCTAATTAATACAAGTAAATGTACTAAAACCTTGCCAAAAAACACAAACAGAAAAATCAGCAATAAATGCTAAAACACGATCGACTTGCGGTAGGACGTAAGCGCGCCGAAGGCAAATTTTAGCCCAATAGTAAACTGGCTAAATTTATCCCGGCTCTTGCCCGTCTCATATCCATCAATATCATCACCCATCACAAAATTATACTGGTAAGCTATGTCAACCTTCAAATTGGGAATATTATACTGGTTGAAAAGTTTAAACTCATAACCTATCCGCGCAGGTATAAAAATTTCGTTGCTGCTATTTCTGCCGGGGGTATAATAACCGGGTATTAAATACGAATACCTGTTTGCAGTTACATGGTTTACTATATAACCCACTCCACTTGAGAGGTAAAAGTTTTTCATGGCGTTGGCAAAGGGGCTCTCCGAATAATTTATAAGTTCACCGGCCTGCACCTGCGCCCTGAAAAGAAATGCGGTAAAGCTATTAGAAAATTGCCGGCCCGAGCTATCCTTATACTCGTTACCACCCTGCAGCTTGCCGCCTTGTGCCTCTAAAATATAATTGATAAAAGGTGTTTGGTTATAATTAAGTGAAACGTGTATTGTTGGGGTTGTTGTAACAGTTTCCGCATCGCCATAAACCTGGTCAATGCCGCCTGCTATACCAAAATCAAACTGATTGTAATTGTACCCTAACTGCGCTTTTGAAACCAACGCGGTAAAACACATAAATATTGTTAAAATTAATGCTTTTAAGGTAAGGTTTTTTATCATCGGCATTACGCGTATATCAGGTTAAAAATTAATTAGGGTATTATATTATTCTATAAAAATAGCATCAATCTTAAACAAAACAATACCAAAACAAAATAATTTGTGCTAATGACAGGTTTTTGCCATTTATTGCCATTTAATTAAACAGGTAAAGCTCATTTTTATATATTTGAAACTATTAAACAAAGCATCAGAAATGTCAAAAATTAAAGTAGAAAATCCGGTAGTTGAACTGGATGGTGATGAAATGACCCGTATTATATGGAAATTCATCAAAGATAAACTGATAACCCCTTACCTTGATCTGGATATTAAGTACTATGATCTGGGTTTAGAGTATCGCGATGAAACTAACGACCAGGTGACTATTGATGCTGCAAATGCCATTTTAGAGTACGGCGTTGGTATTAAATGCGCAACCATTACCCCTGATGAGGAGCGTGTAAAGGAGTTTGGCCTAAAACAAATGTGGAAATCACCAAACGGTACTATCCGTAATATATTAGACGGTACTGTTTTCCGTGAGCCGATCGTTATGTCGAACGTGCCGCGTTTGGTACCAAACTGGACTGCCCCTATCTGCATTGGCCGCCATGCTTTTGGCGATCAATACCGCGCTACCGACTTTGTAACCAAAGGAAAAGGCAAATTAACCATTAAATTTACACCTGAAGATGGCGGCCCTGAGCAATCATTTGAAGTGTTTAACTTTAAGGGTGATGGCGTGGCAATGGCTATGTACAATACCGATGAATCAATCAGAGGATTTGCACATTCATGCTTTAACCAGGCATTAATGAAAGGCTGGCCTTTATATTTATCAACCAAAAACACCATCCTTAAAAAATATGATGGCCGTTTTAAAGATATCTTTGAAGAGATCTACCAAAACGATTACAAAGCTAAATTTGACGAAGCAGGTATCACTTACGAACACCGCTTAATTGATGACATGGTTGCATCCGCCTTAAAATGGAACGGTAACTTTGTTTGGGCTTGTAAAAACTATGATGGCGACGTTCAGTCGGATACTGTAGCGCAAGGTTTCGGTTCATTGGGTTTAATGACCTCAACACTGGTTACCCCTGATGGCACTGTAATGGAAGCTGAAGCTGCACACGGTACAGTTACCCGCCACTACCGCGAGCACCAGGCTGGCAGGCCAACTTCAACCAACCCTATCGCGTCTATCTTCGCATGGACACGTGGTTTGGAGTTCCGTGGTAAACTGGACAACAACCAGGAACTGATCGATTTCTGTACTGCTTTAGAGGAAGTTTGTATTGAAACTGTTGAAAGTGGTAAAATGACCAAGGATTTGGCCATCACCATTAAACCAAAAGTTGTACACGGTGTAGATTATTTATACACCGAAGAGTTTTTGGCTGCAATAGATGAGAATTTGAAAAAGAAGCTGGCTAAATAAGCCGAGCTATGATGTCATTGCGAGGAGGAACGACGAAGCAACCTCGTCGCGTTCAATATGCAAGCGACGAGGTTGCCGCGCTATCGCTCGCAATGACATTAATAAAGAAAAGTCCGCATAGCTACTATGTGGACTTTTTTGTTGATCCTAAAATAATTTATATCTAATAAACAGATTTAGCTATTTTTGAAACGCAATATCAACAACATTTATAATACATTCATACCATGTCAACATTATATCCATTAAAATTCAAGACCATTTATAAAGACAAGATCTGGGGCGGCCAAAAGATCAATACCTATTTACATAAAGATTTTGGCGATCTGCCCAATTGCGGTGAAACCTGGGAAATATCGGGCGTTAAATCTGATGTATCTGTTGTTGAAAATGGCAGCTTAACAGGCGAATCGCTGGCTGATCTGCTGGAGCAATATAAAGATGAACTGGTAGGCAAAAAAGTTTACGATCATTTCGGTAACATTTTCCCGCTGCTGGTAAAATTTATTGATGCCAATGAGGATTTGTCTATCCAAGTTCACCCTGATGATAAACTGGCTAAAGAACGCCATAACTCATTCGGCAAAACCGAAATGTGGTATGTAATTGAGGCTGACCCGGGTTCAACATTAATAGCCGGTTTTAACAAAGAGCTTACACAGGCTGAATACCTGGAGAAATTTAACAGCGGCCATTTAACCGATGTGTTGAATAAAGAAGATGTAAAAGCAGGCGACGTTTTCTTTTTACCTGCGGGCCGTGTGCATACCATAGGCAAGGGTTTATTAATCGCTGAAATACAGCAAACGTCGGATATTACCTATCGTATTTATGATTTCGACCGGGTTGATGACAAAGGCAACAAACGCGAACTGCATACCGAAGAAGCACTTGCAGCTATCGACTACAAACATTACCCGGAATACAAAACAAAATACACGCCTGCAAAAGACGAAACTGTACACCTGGTTAGCTGCCCATACTTTACAACCAACCTGCTTGATTATAATGAGAGCACTATAAAAGATTATTCATCACTTGATTCATTTGTGATACACGTATGCTTGGAAGGCGCTTATGAGATCAAGTACAATGGCGAAACTTACCCGGTTAAAATGGGTGAGTGTATCTTATTACCAAAGGTGATTCACCATGTTGAGCTTTACAGCGAAAGGGGCTTTAAGATATTGGAAAGTTATATTGAGTAATATAAAAGATATTGTAGAGACGCAATACTTTGCGTCTCAGGGAGGTAACATTAAACAGAGACGCAAAGTATTGCGTCTCTACTTTTTATAGGCTTCCGATACTATAAAATCGCCAAAAAAAGTTTTCCTATCCACCACCTGATAACCTGCTTCCGCAAAGCGCTTTTCAATAGCCGGGAGCTTGGAGGCTTCTATCCCACACAAAATTTTAAAAAACAGGAACATAGTTTTTAATAATACTTGCTGCCACCATTTACCGGTAAGCTGAAAATCTGTGTTTAACCATAAACCATCCTTTTTTAGCAAGGATTGGATATGAGTGAATACCTTTCCAAGCGTTTGTTCCGTAAAATTGTCGAACAAGAACGGTGTGATCACAATGTCAAAATCAGTAGATAATACTACGTTCTCTACCGCATTATTAATAAATGTTACTGTATTACCGGCGGTATTTCTTTTTTGGGATAAGGCCATCATATGTTCGGCTATCTCAACATAAGTAATATCTAAACCTGATGAATAGATCTTACTTAATTCCTCTAATATCCACCCTGTACCCCCTCCCACTATCAACACTTTACTATTTGCAGGCACATACTTTAGCAAATAAACCTGCGCGTTTACCAGCGCTTTGCCATAAACAACACGTGAGAGCCTGTCATAAAACCAGGCTGAATTGTTGTAATTGGCTGCCATAAATATTTGTTATATGGCTCTGAATGCCAGTAAAAGGAGGTATTGCAGTATTAATATCCCATCAACAAAAAAGAAGTAATAATACTCGTTCTTTTCCCAGGTTGATTTAAAGATAAGCCATCCGGCTAAAATCGCGGTTATGGTTAGCGCAAAAAAATCACTATTAAAACCATTATTCCTGAACAGGAACAGCAGTACAATATAACCTGCCAGTAGCACCTGGCAAAATAGATAAGCTTTCTTTTCCCCGAAAACTACCGGCACTGTTTTAAGCCCCAATTGCTTGTCCTGAAACAGATCACGAATATCAAACGGAACAGTGAGCGCCCCTATGAATAGAAACCGCTTGGCAATGAGTATAGTGGTATCACGCATTGATACCGTACCCAAATGCAGGTGTTGCGCTTCAAGTAATGGTAGTAATACGGAGCTCATTGTCCACACCAAGGTGATCAGAAATTGTTTTAAGCCGGGGATATTACGTAAACCAAATTTTTTATCGCCCAAAGAAAAGAGTGGCAAGCCGTATGCAAATGATATGATACCAAGGAAAATAAGCAGTATCTGTGATTCTGTCGAGATTAAAATAAACAGTGGCATTAAGGCTAATATGGATACTATGGTAATGGTAACCATTAACCTGTAATGGGCAAAAAACCAGCGTTCGCGGCGATATATAGAATCCTGCGGACGTTCGGGCTTACTGATAAGTATGCAGAAATTATATATGCCCAATGTTGATACAAACAACAGCCCTAAAACAGAATATACAGGCTTTGAGCCGATAAGAAGAAAGGTGACCAGCCCCTGTGCAACGGCGCACAACGACATAAAAACATTGCTGAAGAGTATAAAATCAAAAGCAGATTGTAATATTTTCCTCATCAGTGGTTGACATGATCAGCCGCAATATTAATTTAATAACCGGGCGCGACTATTAATCAAATATCGGAATCTCCCGCAATATTCCAACCTGAATAAAAAAGATTGTCATTTCGATCATGGGGAGAAATATTTTGCGCTTGGCATAACGGCAATGTTTAGCGCAGAAGATTTCTCTATCGTACCTCGTTCGAAATGACAATGGGTTTAATAACGGTCGTCGTCGATATCCAGATCGTCCTCATCCGGTTCAAGGTTGAACAGGCTGTTGAACATATCTGAAAACGCGAAACCATTATCAAGGAAACCTTTGCTCAGTTGTGAAAACTCGGCAAGGCCGTGCAATACAAACTCCATTAGCAACAGCTGCTGGTTTTCGCTCAGGCGCGGATGGAATTTCTTAACCAGGTCCTTTAACCCGGTTACTCCGTTAAGGGCTTTTTTATATTCCGCCAACGGCAAATCATCCACTAATGACAAGTTATTGCCATTACTGAACCAATTGATAACTTCTGTGTAAGGGTTTGGTGCCTTTGATTTTTTGGCTTTTTCCGGGTCGGGGAAAAATTGCAGCAGCATTGTTTTAACGGCTTTGCCTATAAGCATATTAGCCACTTTTGCCGGGCCTTCGAGTTCGCCTTCATACACCAGCTCAATTTTACCGGTAATTGCCGGTATAACGCCTAAAAAGTCGCATATACGTACAAAAGTAGTAGCTTCATGATTAATGATCATGCGGCGCTCGGCATTACTGATCAGGTTTTCATAAGCCGATATGGTTAAACGGGCAGATACGCCTGATTTTTTGTCGATGTACTCCGAGTTACGCGCCTCAAAAGCAATTTGCTCTATCATGTTCTTCACCAAGCCATCAGCCTCAACAGCTACCTTTTGCTCTGGGCTTAATGAAGCTTCCTGCTGGGTTATCTTACGCGATATTTCAACTGTACGCGGGTAATGCGTTAATATCTGGCTCTCTATCCTATCTTTCAGCGGTGTTACTATTGAACCACGGTTGGTATAATCTTCGGGGTTAGCGGTAAATACAAATTGCAGATCGAGCGGTAAACGTAGTTTAAACCCACGGATCTGGATATCCCTTTCCTGCAAAATATTAAACAACGACACCTGGATACGTGCCTGCAGATCGGGCAACTCGTTTATTACAAATATACCCCTGTGCGCGCGTGGTATCAAACCAAAGTGTATTACACGCTCATCAGAGTAGGTTAACTTCATGGTAGCAGCTTTAATCGGGTCAACATCGCCAATTAAGTCGGCAACGGTAACATCTGGTGTAGCTAATTTTTCGGTATACCGATCAGAACGATGCAGCCATGCAATTGGCGTGTTATCGCCTTTGGCAAGTACTTCATGATGCCCAAACCATGAGATAGGCGCCAATGGATCATCAAACAATTCCGATCCTTCAATATATGGCACGTATTCGTCCAGTAAATTTACCAGCAAGCGGGCAATACGTGTTTTAGCCTGGCCGCGTAAACCCAGTAAAAGTATATTATGGCGTGATAGTATGGCAGTTTGCAGGTCAGGTATTACCGTATCCTCAAAACCGATGATACCCTCAAAACCACCTTCTTTTTTTTGTAATTGTGTTATAAGGTTAGCCCTTAATTCATCTTTAACCGATCGGCTTACATAATCAGTTTGCTTTAACTGGCCTAAGGTTTTTATTTCTAATTTATTCATTGTTTCTTTTTAGTCCGAAAGTCGGGGAAGACCGAAAGTCCGGAAGAGTTTTTATAGTGTAGCGTTTGTTTAATGTAATATGTCCTGCCTGCAGGGCTTTCAGACTCAATTAACGAACTGTCTTTCTTCTATTCTTGGCATAATCCTCAAAAATGTATTCGCCAAGATTATTCAATGAACTGTAGAACGCCTTACCGCCGTTTGTTTCCGTAAATTTACGTACAAATTGCTGCAGGTAAGGGTCTTTAGCTATCATAAATGTGGTGATAGGGATCTTTAAGCGTTTACACTGGGCAGCCATGTTCAGGGTTTTATTAACCACCTTCCTATCAAGCCCTATACTGTTCTTGTAATATTTATTTCCCTCTTTTAAGCAGGTAGGCTTGCCATCGGTAATCATAAATATTTGCTTGTTATGGGTTTTTCGCCTGCGCAGCAGGTCGGTAGCCAGCTCAAGCCCGGCATAAGTATTGGTATGATAAGGGCCAACTTGTAAATAAGGCAGGTCCTTTAACGTTATGGGCCATGCATCATTACCAAAAACCACTATATCCAGTGTATCTTTGGGATATTTAGTACGGATAAGTTCAGCTAAAGCCATAGCGACCTTTTTTGCCGGAGTGATCCTATCCTCGCCATAAAGTATCATGGAGTGCGATATGTCTATCATCAGCACAGTTGAGGTAAGGGTTTTATAGTCCATTTCCTCTACTTCCAGGTCGCGCTCGGTCATCATAAAATCGCCTATACCATGATTTACCTGGGCGTTGTGTATAGACTGGGTCATATCTATCTGGTCAAGGCTATCGCCAAACTCATATTCACGGCGTTCGGCATTTTTCTCATCACCCTGGCCCGATTGCGGCGAACGGTGATTGCCCTTGCCTGATTTCTTCAGCTTGCCGAAGATCTCTTCAAGCGCCGATTCTCTTATCCCCTGCTCTGCTTTAGCAGTTATCCTGAACTCGCCATTCTGCTTGTCTTCATCCAAATAACCTTTCTGCTTCAGCTCATCAATAAAATCGCCCATGCCATATTCATCACTAGTGATGTTATACTGTTTGTCAAGCTCATTCATCCAGGACAAAGCTTCGCCAGCATCGCCCGATGTATAATTAAGCAACTCCAGAAATAACTTCAGTAATTCGTCGAATCCACCTTTCGGGATATCGTTAGGGCTAAACTTGGAAAATCCAAAACCGCGCATATTGTACCTTTCTGATATAAAATAACGGATAATTTTTATTAAAAGTTTTACGCAATGGCTTTTTAAGGAGAATTGTTAGGCAGCAATGACAATAGGGCCTAATCAACATAATTAAAGCTGTAATTTTTATAAAAATAGCTGACCCTATAAAAAAGATCATCCTACCTGTTTTTATAACAGGCAGGATGATGGAATAAGGACTAAGAACATTCTACTTTTAACAGGATCACAACAACCTGCCAAATGATGAAGGGGTAATGGGTTAAAGTATTTGCAAGTTAGCTCTCTTTACCGGTGCCATTGATGACCCAAGTACATATGTTTTTTTATGGCAACTATCACACCTGTACCTTTTAACAGGCAACCAAAATAAAGTAACTTTAACCACAATGCTGCGTCGGGCACGGGTATCCAGTTTCCCCCGTGCACATTTTTTGCATTTTTTTCGGTCCATTATAATTTGGTCCATAACCACTAATTTTGTTACCCATTTGTACGCTTTTGGTTATATAAAGTTGAGTGCAAACAACAAAAAAGAGCGCTTTAATGCATTAAAAAGCAATAAATTCACAAAGGTTTATATTTGTACATATCAAGAAATAATACTTAATTATTATAAATTAAAAGGCAATAAATACAATACAAAAAGAAAGCAAATAAGAGCTTTGTGGAATAGTATTTTGCCTGATATTAACCTAAAAGAGTAATATCAGGCAAAAGCATAACCTTTTCCGAAAAAATCGTCTGCTTAAAAATTAAAATTGAAGAATTAATGAAACTTATGAGCGTTTTATCGCATCAATTTCATCCCAGTTATAAACGGGGTTAGCACCTCGTTTACTGGTTACAAAAGCGCCAATGGCGCAGGCGTTTTCCAGTACCTGCTGCATAGGTTGCTCCTCTAAAATACCGGCAATAAAGGTGGCCAAAAATGCATCACCCGCTCCTACTGTATCCACAACCTTCACTTTAAAGCCCGGATGTTCATAAACTTCATGGTCGTGCCATATTATAGCGCCATTTTCGCCACGGGTTACACAAATAGTTTGCGGATGATATTTTGCACGAAATTCAGCTATCTTATCTAACAGGTGGCCGTTACTGCCGCCTATTAACAGATTAGCCTCTTCCTCATTCATTTTAACTACTGTGGCACGGGCTGCCAGGTTCTCAATAGTTGAAAGCGTATAATGCGGCGCACGCAGGTTTACATCAAATATCCGTAAAGCTTTTGTTTCATCAAGCAAATTCAATAAGGTATCGCGTGTTGTACTTTCACGGCAGGCTAAACTGCCGAATACAATAGCAGAGGCTTTTACAGCGCCCGCAACCAAAGCTTCAGTAGTTTGGATATTATCCCATGAAACAGGTTCAGGTATAATGTAGGTAGCCTGGTTGTTTTCATCAAGCTGAACAGTAACTTCGCAAGTGGGCAGTGATTCATCTACCTGTATAAGTTCAGAAAATAAACCGCTCTTTTTTAAAACTCCCGCAAGCTTAATACCCGGTTGATCTGACCCTATCCTACTGGCAAAACCTACATCAACTTTTTGCTGGGCCAAATGAGCGGCAACATTCATTGGTGCGCCGCCGGCTTTTTTTTCATCGCCAAAAGTATCCCATAAAACTTCGCCAAAGCATAGTACTTTCTTATTCATAAGTAGTAAATGAAGCCCCAAAGCTAAAAGTATTTTTGGATGATTTTACGTATTTTGCATTATGAAGAGATTGTTACTTTCCTTACTGTTAATTTTTACATTCTGTACAGTTTTTGCGCAAAACAAACAAGCCATATTAAATGTGCTGGAAACCCAGCGCCAAGCTTGGAACAGAGGCGATGTTGACGGCTTTATGCAGGGTTACTGGAAATCGGACTCGTTAATGTTTGTTGGCAAAACCGCGCCTGTTTATGGTTGGCAAACCACTTTAGATAATTACAAAAAGCGATATCCCGGTAAAGCGGCTATGGGGCAGCTGGCATTTACAGTTATTAAACTGCAATTGCTCGATCCTGAAAACGCATTTATGCTTGGTAGCTGGCATTTAACGCGTACCAGTGGCGATGTAGGCGGATACTTTACCTTATGGTTTCGCAAAATTGATGGGGAGTGGAAGATTGTTTGCGACCATACCTCGGGCAGCAATTAACATTCAACTCATTTTTGTATCAGATATATCCTTAATTATGAAAAGGAACCCTGATTTACCCATCATGCTGCAGTGAATTGAAAATATTGTAGCTATCTATCCAAAAAATAATCATGTCACCCTGGCACGGTTATATTTCTGTTTGGAGCAGGCAGGTGACAAACTACATTATTTCTATCCGCGATTTTGACGGTACACCAGCCTGCTGCATCCCGAAAATAAAGTTAAACTGGAAGGCTAATAATTTTAAGCTATCAATTATTTTTTTATTATATTTGGTTTAGAATTGCCTAATCCTGAACTATCACAATTACGGTCATATCCGTTTTTTTCAGCAACTATTGTTCATTTATGTGCAAAACTCAAGTATATATCTCTGAGAGGAGATGCTTGAACAATGTACCCCTTCATACATGATCAATTATTAAAACTAAACCACATGAAAGCTAAATTTTATTTAACCCTTTTAATCGCGATAATTGCGTTATCAGCCTGTAAAAAAGATCATAAGCCGATTACTATTTCAAAGCCCAAACACGATACAGCTGTTTATATAGTAGGGTTTGACGCTTTTAATACGCTTGATTCAACAATAGCTTGTTACTGGAAAAACGGCGTAATTACAAAATTAGCCACCATGAACAGCTATGCTTTCGCTGTTGCAGCAAAAGACAGTAATATTTATATTGTAGGATACACAAGTATTTTCCCGTCAGCACCTGACAACGCGGCTTATTGGAAGAACGGAAAAATAAATTACCTCCCCAACGGTTCCATTGGCTCAAGAGCATGTGCAATAACGCTATCAGGTAATGATGTGTATATCGCCGGCGATCTTGAAAAGAATGCCGTGAGCGGGCAAGCAGCTTATTGGAAGAACGGGGTATTGACCACACTTACCGATACAGCAACAAGGTCATATACAACAGGTATTGCTGTTAGCGGCAATGATGTATACGTATCGGGCAAACTTTTTAGCCCAACCGGCAACTCTACACCTGTGTATTGGAAAAATGGTGTAATGACCAAACTGGATAACGAATCGGCATTTGCCAATGCTACAGCCGTTGCAGTGAACGGTAATGATGTATATATAGCTTATTATACTGCCACATCCGGTGATCTTATCGGATATTATTGGAAAAATGGTAGCGTTACCCAGCTTGTTAATAGCAGACAGCCGCCTATTATTACAACAGATATCACTATAAATAATAATGATGTGTATATAACAGGGTTTGTATCCGTTGTGCCACCGGGCCGCTCTATTGCCACTTATTGGAAAAATAATGTACCCCAGCTGTTGTTCATTACGGGAGACTCTGATGGCTACAATTCACACATTGCTAATCAGGTCATCGTCTTTCAAAATAACATTTATACTGTAGGGTATTACACATTACCCCCAACCGGCATAACCAATGCTTATTACTGGAAAAATGGCACCCCCATAAAACTTAGTAATGATTACTCCTATGCAAATGGTGCTGTTGGAGTAGCCTATTAGGGTTGATGGTCATTCATACGCAATCAATTATCAGTCAAATTTAAACCTATGAAAACTAACTTTTATTTAACCCTTTCAATCGCAATAATTGCATTATCAGCCTGTAAAAAAGACCATAAGCCCATTATTTCACCCCCCAAACATGATACGGCGGTTTATATAGCAGGGATTGACGGATCTAACGCTGATACAACAATAGCTTGTTACTGGAGAAACGGCTTAATTAAAAGGTTAACCCCCCTCAACAGCTATGCAAGCGCCATAGCTGCAAAAGACAGCAATATTTATATTACAGGATACATAGGTTTCAATCCGGTATCCCGACACGCGGTATATTGGAAGAACGGAAAAATTAACTATCTCTCTGACGGTTCAGTTGGTTCAGAGGCAACTGCAATTACGCTATCGGGTACTGATGTGTATATTGCCGGTACGCTTGAAAAAGATGATGAAAGCGGGCAAGCAGCTTATTGGAAGAACGGGGTGCTAACGACACTTTCTGATGCAACCTCCAGGGCATATACAACAGGTATTGCTGTAAATGGCAACGATGTATATGTAACAGGTTATATTTACGGCCCAATTTATGGCGATGCACCGGTTTATTGGAAAAATGGTGTGATGACGAAATTAATTATCGAAGAGGGATCAGCAGATGCTCGCGCTACCTCTGTTGTGGTGAACGGTAATGATGTATATATAGCTTATTATAACAACGGGCCAGCGTATTATTTGAAAAATGGTGTTGTTACCGGGCTTGCAAATGGCAATACTTTCGGGGTCAGCACAGCAGGCATTACTATAATTGGTAACGATGTGTATATAGCGGGGCTTTCAGAAGTCGAAGAGTCCCTGAAGTTCACTGATATTGCCACTTATTGGAAAAACAATGTGCCGCAATTATTACACATTGCAGGTGAAACAAATGACCACAATTCAACCCTTGCCAAACAGGTCACTGTCTTTTCAGAATGATGTTTATGTTATAGGTAATTTTGAATTCTCCGCCACTGGTATTACCAATGCCTATTACTGGAAAAATGGCACCCCGGTAAAACTTAGTAATGATTATTCCTATGCCAATGGTATTGTTGGAGTAACCTATTAGCGCTCCCAACGTTGCTAATTAATACTTCTACACTTTGTTAATACATGCTACCAAAAAATTGAAGAAATTGATCCCTAACGCATATCTTCGAAAAAGCATGGCATTAGTGTTGATATCAAACAGATAGGATGGTAACACTGTCGATCTAAAATTTAAAGGATATCATATACAGAAGAATAAATCAATTTTCTATTAAAGTTAGATAATCTGTTATAGATTTGAATTACTATGAACGGACAGAACAGAAGCGATATTTATCCCGGACTTGAGGTTGACATTATACTTAAACAGGACCAGCGATCGGCCAAAAGAACACGTGGGATAGTAAAGAATCTGCTAACAAGTTCGGCCTACCATTCACGGGGCATTAAAGTAAGATTGGAAGATGGGCAGGTTGGCCGTGTAATTGAAATTATTGAAGAAGACTAACTAAAATTATGACAAAAAACATAATCCCCGACAGGCGGATATTTTTCCGGATAGATGCACACATTCGTTTAATGATAGCAATTGCTGTAAGCATAATTGTTTTTTTCTGCTTCCGCGATTCATTAACATGGCCCGAATTGGCATTATCCTGCTGGATAGGCTGCGGATTAACTATCATCATACTCAACTGGATCATTATGTTTACCTCGCATCCCCGCGAAGTAAAAAAGATAGCCAAGCTGCAGGATTCGAGCCGTTCCATCCTGTTTGTATTTATTATAACTGCAGCAGTAGTTAGTTTGGTAGCTATTATTTTCCTGTTAAAATCATCACATGGCATTTCTGCTGCAGCCAAAAACGCGCATATATTACTCGCCATATCCGCAGTCGGGGTATCATGGTGGCTGGTTCATACCGTTTTTACATCGCGCTATGCGCATATGTATTATGATACCGATACCGATGATGGCAAAGTATTGCCCGGTGGTGGACTTCAGTTCCCTGATACGGAAGACCCTGATTACCTCGATTTTGTGTACTTCGCCTTTGTTGTTGGTATGACATTCCAAGTATCAGATGTGGTAATTACACACCGCTCCATCCGCCGCCTTTGCCTTATGCATAGTTTGATATCGTTTGTATTCAACACACTGATAGTTGCGTTGAGCATCAATGTGATATCGGGGATGGTATCGCAGTAAAAGAACCAGGATTCTTGGTTTTAAAACAGTTCTGGTTGTTTGTCTCTGTCAATAAACTGCGGCCTTGCCAGTTGTGTGCCCAGCTTTTTGTTAAACTGTTCTACAACATAGTCAGCCAGCTCTGGCGAGTAGCGTTCATCATGCTGGTGCATAAAAAACCATACTGATTGCAGGCCCTGCGTTTTCCATTGTTGTATGCGTGCAACCCATTCATCAACACGGGCATAATCTGTTTTATGAAGGCTGTTGCCTACAAAACGAATAAAGGCATGAGGCGTAGGCAAGGTCATGTGTACAACATCACGCCTGCCGCTGGCATCTGTTATTACCGCGCCTATGTTCAATTGCCTGAAAAGCTCAAATACCTGGTCACGGTTTTCGGGGATGGCAAACCAATCCTTATGGCGCAATTCAACAAAAACAGGGATATCTGTTGGTAAACTTTGCAGGTAGATCTTAAGTTCCGGGAAGCTTTTAGGCGTGTAATTATCACTCAACTGCAAAAACAGTGGCCCCAGTTTATCGCCGAAGGCCAAAACTCCTTCGTAATAGCTGCTGGTAATATCGTCGGCATTTTTTAGGCGACGAATATGCGTGATACTTTGCGAAAACTTAGGGCAAAATTTAAACCCGGGGCTACTCTCTGCTTTATCCTTCCATTTCTTGATCGTATCCGGGCCATAAACATTATAAAAAGTTGCATTCAACTCAATACAATCGAAGTGCTTAACATACTCATCCAAAAAATTGGCTTCCTTAGTTTTTAGCGGATATATTTTCCCTAACCATTCCTTGCGCCCCCATTTGGCACAGCCTACATGTACCTGCAAAGGCTTATGGTTTAATGCTGTATTAAGCGTTTGCATAGTTAATACGGCATCAGCCGGGAGCGTAAAATCAACTTCTAATAATTCTTCCGGTGTTACCCTGCCAAATTCCATGCTGTTTAAGTTTGTGGTTTACAATAGTAAAATTGTCACGTCCTAAGAAAGGTTGACTATTATTAATGATATAAAGTTGATAAAAACTCAAACATCCACCAAAGATGTTTGAGTTTTTTTATAGGTTTTTATTTTCATGGTATTTTGTTGATGCATTTGATCCGGTGTTAGCATATAACAACTCAAATGTGGTCTTAAAAAGTTATAGGCGTAGATACTTTCCTTCACTTGTACCAAAGCTTCACGATGATTATCAAGCTGCTCTGACAGCCCGAATTCATCTTTAAGTATTCCATTGACCCTCTCTGCAACTGCATTGTCGTAAGGACTACCATTTTCGGTCATGCTTATGGTGATATTATTTTTTACCAGGCAATCAATATAAAGCTTACTGCAGTATTGTAATCCCCTGTCGGAATGGTGGATCAACGGCAGGTGATTATATTTTCTGTTTTTTACAGCCATTTCTAATGCTTTAAGTGTTGAAGTTGCTTCCATATTATTACATATTTCATAGCCCATGATCTGCTTTGAATAGGCGTCTGTAATCAAGTGTAGGTATGCAGTGCCGTCTTCTGCCGTGTCTAAATAAGTTATATCTGCAACCCATAACTGCTCGGGCCTGCTGATGACAAGGGCTTTAATAAGATTAGGATATTTCCGCATCCAATGTTTTGAATTGGTAGTGACCGTGTAACGTCTTTTCTTATAAATCAGCAAGCCTTGTGATCTTAACCAACAAAACAGCTGATCCCTGCCTATGCTTATGCCGTTGCTTTTCAATAAGTAATGAAGCTTACGGGTGCCTAACTTAGGCATCTGCCTGCGTAGTTCCAACACTGATATTTTTGTCTCGTTACCAATCCGCATCCTTTGCTTATCCGCTTTGATCTTCTTATAGTAAGCTTGTTTACTAATGCCAAACAATGCACAAAACATACTTACTTTTCTTGGGTAGGTTTTGGCAAGCTCACCGATTGCCTGGCGGCGTCTTTTTTTAAGATGCTGACTTTTTCTTCAGCTTCAGCAATTTCAATAAGCTTTTGATAAGCCTCTATTTGCAATTTAGCATCAGCTAATTGCTTTTCCAGATCTTTGATACGCTGCTTTTGTGGGTCTTTCATTGGCCGCCCTAATTCTCCCTTTTGAGCGTAGTGCAATTTACCATACTTCTGGCACCATTGCAATACGGTCGAGTTTCCGCGCAAACCATACTTGGCCTGCAACTGATCTTTGTTTAAAAAGCCTCTTTCAAATTCGGCTACTACCTTCTTTTTAAAGGCCACGCTGAACCGAGTACGAGGGGGGCCTTTCTTTGACTTAACTAATTCTGTTTCCATTTGTTGACTTGGGATTAGTCAACCTTTCTTAGGACGTGACA
>Ga0302315_10000381_pt1 | contig 51164 bp, 45 predicted proteins | sample III_Palsa_N3_1_FD_200532 | JGI IMG/M metagenome (GOLD analysis project Ga0302315, IMG submission 200532) | Peat permafrost microbial communities from Stordalen Mire near Abisko, Sweden - III_Palsa_N3_1 | ecosystem: Environmental > Terrestrial > Soil > Palsa > Peat permafrost | place: Sweden...
AACATGCGATTCCCAGAGTTTGTCGTAGAGCGTTTGAGCCATGTCAAATGTGTGCCTAAATGGGTGCCTATGAGCACGGTAGGGTGAAGTGAGTCTTTAATTATGCCATATTTGTGCAATGCACTAACATGAAACGCAGAGTATGCTCGACATCTCGCCGCAGCTATGTTAGGAAGGCCTAAAAATGGCATTGCGTAGCGTCAAAATCAACGCATCACGCTGGTGGAAAACCACGCTAAAGGGAGGAAGGTACGGGGCTATGCGACTGCCATCGATATGAAAAAACCGCGGCAATCAAGCCGACCGACGCCAACACTGCAGCCGCGAAAAACACGGCGCGTCCATTGATGTCATTCCAAAAAGCGCTTAACAGCAGGCCGCCGAACGACCCGCCCAAGCCGTATGAAATACTGACGTACAGGGCTTGCCCACGTGCCTGCAACGGACCGGAAAACCAGCGCTGCATAGTAAGCACCGACGCGGAATGATGGGCGGCAAATGTTGCCGCATGCAATATTTGCGCAAACAGCAACCAAAACAACGATTGCGCGCAGAAGCCGACTAGCAAAAATCGTCCGATTGCAATTGTCAGGCTGGTCAACATCAGCACCTTGGCGCCCAGGCGGCGAAAAATCGGCGCCTGAAAATAGAAGAAGCCAATTTCGGCGATCACGCCGAGCGACCACATCAAGCCGATGACGGTCTTTCTATAGCCGATCTGGGCCAGGTAGAGTGAATAGAATACATAGAGTGCGGAATGCGCCGCCACCATCATGAAGGTAGAAGTAAAAAATGCGGCGACTTCCGGCCGCAGCAACAGCAAACGCACCGATGGCATGGTGCGATGGATTTGTTGATGCGGCGATTCCTGCATGCGCAAACTGGCCAGCAAGACCAGTCCGAGCAATCCCCATGACAGCCACGGCAGCATGGATATACCCTGCCAATCCAGCAATTTTCCGCCGCAGGTGACTGCCAGGATGAAGCCGACCGAGCCCCACAAGCGCAAGCGACCGTAATGCGTCAAATCGCCGCGCATTTCCGACAGCATGAGCGCCTCGGATAGCGGCGCTTGGGCGCTGGTGCAGAAATTCAATGCCAGCATCACCACGAAAAACTGGGTGAAACCGGCGCCGGCAAACATGCCGCAAAACACCAGCAGGGCCGCCACCGCAGTAACTCGCAGGACAGTCACGCGCCGTTGCGTATGATCGGCAACCCAGCCCCACAGGTTCGGGCCGAAAATCCGCGTGACCTGCATCAACGACATCAAGATGCCGATTTCGGCGGCGCCCATGCCCTTGTCTGCAAAATACAGGCTTGCATAAGGGTTGAATGCACCGACGTAGGCGTAATAAGCGAAGAAGAAAAACGCGAAATTGAAAGACTGCCTGGGCCAGGATTGATGCGGCACGGAGGATATCGTTTTTTCTTCTCAAACAGGCATATTAGGCTGGCTTGTGAGCCGCAATTTGCGGCGTGGTGACTTTCACGTCGCCGCATTGCGCCCGATGACGCAATGCATGGTCCATCAATACCAGCGCCAGCATGGCTTCTGCAATCGGCGTCGCGCGAATGCCGACACAGGGGTCATGGCGGCCAAAGGTTTCGACCATCACCGGCTGGCCGTTCTTGTCGATGGAATGACGCGGCGTGCGTATGCTGGAAGTCGGTTTGATGGCGATCGATACCAGGATGTCCTGCCCGGTCGAGATCCCACCCAACACGCCGCCGGCGTTATTGGTCGCGAAACCCTCCGGCGTCAACTCGTCGCCGTGGACTGTGCCTTTTTGCGCAATACTGGCAAATCCGGCGCCGATTTCCACGCCTTTGACGGCATTGATCCCCATCATCGCATAGGCAATCTCGGCGTCGAGCTTGTCGTAGATCGGTTCACCGAGACCGACTGGCACATTTTGCGCCATCACGTCGATCCGCGCGCCACAGGAATCGCCGTCCTTGCGCAAGGCGTCCATATACTCTTCCAATTGCGGAATGATCGTCGCATTGGCGGAAAAAAACGGGTTTTCGGCGACATGGCCCCATGACTCGAATGGAATGGCGATCTCGCCCAACTGGCTCATGCATCCTTTGAAGGTGGTGCCGTATTGTTGTTGCAACCATTTCTTGGCGATGGCAGCCGCGCCCACCACCGGTGCCGTCAAACGTGCCGACGAGCGGCCACCGCCGCGCGGATCGCGAATCCCGTATTTATGCCAATAAGTGTAGTCAGCATGGCCGGGACGAAAGGTATCGGCAATATTGCCGTAATCCTTACTGCGTTGGTCTTCGTTGCGGATCAACAACGCAATCGGCGTCCCCGTGGTTTTGCCCTCGTACACGCCGGACAGGATCTCCACCGTATCGGACTCCTGGCGTTGCGTAACGTGGCGCGAGGTGCCGGGTTTGCGGCGATCCAGTTCCGGCTGGATGTCGTCCGCCGACAACACCATGCCAGGTGGGCAGCCGTCGACGACGCAGCCGATGGCGGGCCCGTGGGATTCGCCAAATGTAGTTACCGTAAAAAGCGTACCAAAAGTATTACCGGACATGATGTGGAGTTTCTCAGCAATCGAATTCCGTCAATTTTACCAGCGCCGAGGTCGTCAGCCCGTTTATAAGCAATATTAATTAGCGAGAAACCAACGAGAAATTAAGGAGAAAATAGCGCAGGCATTTGATTTGTTGAGGAATTTTGTATTCAAGCGAGTCTGTGCGGCGGGGCGAGTGCGCATCGCGCAAAAATAGGTTTGATTTGAGTACAGATTGTCAAGTGTCGCATCGCTAACAACATCGCACTACGTTCAACGCTATTTACCCAGCATTTCGAATATTACCTATATACTATTTCCCAACGAGAATACCTTGGATTCTGGAGGCATAATGAGCAAACCGACCATTCCCCCTGAGGACGATCTCGTCTTTTTGGAAGAATCCACACCGGCTGCGGTGTCGACACTCCCGATCTCACGGAATGTGTGGCGTGTGATGATCATCGACGACGATGCAGATGTCCATTCCGCGACCACCTTCGCGCTTGGTAATCTGGAGATGCAAAACCGGCCCCTGGAATTCCTGCACGCCTATTCAGCCGCCGAAGCGCGCACCATGCTCAAAGAAGAACAAGACATAGCGGTGATCTTGCTCGATGTGGTGATGGAACAGGAAGATGCCGGTTTGTTACTGGTTCGCCATATCCGCGAAACGCTTGGCATGTCGGAAGCACGCATCATCCTGCGCACGGGCCAGCCCGGCTACGCGCCGGAAATCGATGCGATCCGCGACTTTGACATCAATGACTATAAAACCAAGTCGGAACTGACGCGCATCAAGTTATTTACCACCGTCACCGCCGCGATTCGTTCGTATGAACAAATTCGCGCAATCAATGCCAGCCGCCGCGGCCTCGATCTGATCGTCAGGGCCAGCACTGCCTTGATGGCCCAGCATGGCCTGGAAAACTTTGCCGCCGGCGTAATCACGCAAATCGCCGGCTTGTTGAGCCTGCAACCGGAAGGCTTGTTGTGCGCCCAGGAAGGCCAACAAGGTAATAGTGCCAGCTTGGTTGTCATTGCCGCCGCCGGCCACTACCGAGAATTGATCAACAAACCGGTTAGCGAAGTCCACGACGCGCGCATTCAAGGCGCGTTGATCCAGGCACTGGACGAACGTCGGAATATTTACGGCCAGGACTTTACGGCACTTTTCTTTATCGGCCACGCCGGGCGCGATTTCGCTGCTTTCCTCAATACCGGTATGTTGTTAAATGAAATCGACCAGCGCCTGCTCGAGGTTTTCTGCAGCAATATCTCGGTCGGCCTGGACAACGTCGAACTGGTAACCAGGCTGCACAATTTCGCCTTCTACGACACGCTGACCAAGCTGCCTAATAGAACCCGCTTGCTGGAACTGTTAAACGAAATTCTGTTGAGTCCGATCAAAGCGGAAATGACGCTGGCCTTGGTCGATATCGACCACTTCGCCGAAACCAATGACGCGCTCGGCCACAAATTCGGTGACTTGCTTCTATTGGCAATCTCCTCCCGCCTGCAGGTGCATCTGGGCGGCGAACTGACCCTGGCCCGCGTCGGCGGCGACACCTACGGCGTCCTCGGGCATGGCGACCAGGTCAATCCAAAGAACATACTGGATCAATTCGAGTCGCCGTTCCGCATTGACGGGCAAGACGTCCAGTTGTCGGCAACGGTCGGCCTGCTGAGACTCGCCGAATACGAAGGAACCGGCGCCGACGCTTTGAAAGACGCCGACATTGCGCTGAAACGCGCAAAATTACAGCAACGTGCCGGGCATTTCTATTTCTCGCGCAGCATGGGCGTCGACATCCGCGAACGCGTGCGCATGATGTATGCGTTGCGCGCCGGGTTCGAAGCCGGGCAATTGTTTGTGGTGTATCAACCGGAAATCGATTTAACCACCCGACAGACGGTCGGCGCAGAAGCATTGTTGCGCTGGAAGACGCCGGACGGCACCTTTATCTCACCCGATCGTTTCATCCCGATCGCCGAATATTCCGGCTTGATTGTCGAATTAGGTGAATGGGTGATGCGCGAAGCCTGCGGCGAGTTGGTGCGTATTCATGCGCTCGGGCACAAGAATTTCATGATGTCGATCAACGTCTCGCAGGTGCAATTCCGCCACCCGCACTTCCTTGAAACCTTGAACCGCGCGCTACGCGATACCGGAGCGCCGGCCAAGTCGGTCGAACTCGAAATCACCGAATCGATGGCGATGGAAGAACCGGACATGCTGATCAAGTTGTTGGGGCATATCAAGGAAACCGGGGTCAGCATTGCCATCGACGATTTCGGCACCGGATTTTCTTCGCTTAGCTATCTGCAACGCTTGAATGTCGACAAGCTGAAAATCGATCGCGCCTTCGTCACCGAAATCACCAGTTCGTCGCGCGGCAGCAGCATTGCGGAAATGGTGATCCAGCTCGGGCGCAACCTCGGCTTGCGGGTAATTGCAGAAGGTGTGGAAGACGAACGGCAAGCGCAAATACTCCAGGCCCTGGGCTGCGAGCTGGCACAAGGTTACTTATTCGCGCGGCCGATGAGCACCGAGCAATTGACTGCCTGGTTACAGGAAAGTATTGCACACTAAATACCGCACGCTAAAATTACGCGCTTTGACAGGCCATGGCCATGACTGTTAGTCACAGGACAACTTTATGAAGCAAACCCTGACGCTGCGACGCGCGATCGTCCTGGTCGTGGTGTTTGGCTTGCTGGTTCCGGCATTGTTGATCAGCGGTTATGCCTGGTTCGAAGTGTATGACCGCGACGTCAAGATTCGCACCCAGGAACTGTTGCAGCAAAATGCCGACGTGCTGGCAAACGGCATGCAGGAACCGCTGTGGAATATCAATACGGAGAGCGGCCGGGCCCTGCTCGATGCCATGATGATGCGCAACGAAGACATCATCCGGATCGAGGTGCGCGACACGGCATTGGGCGTATTTGTCCAGGATGAACGCCCGGAACGACGCATCGGCTACACCGCCGCCACGGAAAAACCCGTGACCTACCGCGGCAGCACCATCGGATCGGTCAAGATCGAAGTCGGCAGCACGCGCTTGCGTCGCATCATGATCGACGGTTTGAAGCAACAAATGGCAGCGTTGGCCGCGCAAATCGTCCTATCCATCGTGCTGATTCTGATATTGCTGGAAAAACGCCTGGTCGGCCCGCTGCAGCGATTAGGGAAAGGCGCCGAGCGTCTGGCAGGCCGGGAGCTGGATGTTCCCTTTACCTGGAGCCGCCTCGATGAAATCGGCTTGCTGAGCAGGCGACTGGAAGCCACGCGCATCAGTTTGCGCTCCCTGTTTGAAGAGCTGGACCAGAAAAACCATGAGTTGGAACTCGATATCGATAAACGCAAGCGCATCGAGCAAGAGTTGCATGAGCGCGAAGCGCGCTTTCGCGCCCTGGTTGAGCAAAGCCCGATTGCTATCATTGAATGGGATAGCGGCCACCATGTGATCGAATGGAATGCGGCGGCTGAACATATTTTCGGTTACACGCGTGAGCAGGCAATCGGGAAGCATGGCAGTTTCATCAACACCGATGTGGCCAGCGACACGCACGAAAATGTCATCCTGGCCATCACCGGGGAAGGTGCGGGGCGCAATATCGGTGAAAACCGGCGGGCTGACGGCAATGTCATCATCTGTCAATGGAGCAACACCCACATTGACGACGAATCGGGCCATACCGGGCGGCTGTTATCAATGGCCGAGGACATCACCGAAAAGCGCCACGCAGAAGACGCGCAGCGCCTTTCTGAAGCCAAGTTCGCCGGCGCCTTCCAGTGCAACCCCGATTCGGTTTCGATTACGCGCCTGAGCGATGGCGTCTTCCTCGACGCCAATCAAACCTTTGAAAAAACCACCGGCTATACCCGCAGCGAATGGCTGGACAAAAATTCCGTCGAACTCGATCTATTGCAGTATCCGGAAGAAAATGATGTACTGATCGGGCAACTGAACATGTACAAGATGGTGCGCGACTTCCCATGGACCATGCGCACCAAGAATGGCGACCTGCGCAATTGCATCACCAACGCCACCATATTTGCAGTTGGCCCCGAACTGTATATGCTGGCCGTGATTCGCGACGTCACCGATCAACGCATCCTGGAAGAACAAAAGGCCGAAGCCGACCGTGCCTTGCTGCGCCTGGCGCAGGGAACTCAGGAGATCGCCGGCGAATCCTTCTTTGATTTACTGGTGGCCGACCTGGCCTCGGCATTGCGTACCGACCGCGCCTTTATCGGCCTGCGCCTGCCTTACGCACCTGATCATATCAAGACTATTGCTGCACATATGCATGGTCATTTGGCCGAAAATTTTGAATATGCGATACCCGGAGCGCCCTGCGAATTTACGCTGGAAGGCGATATTTGTATTTTCTCAAGCGGCCTGCGGGAGAAATTTCCGCTCGACCCAACCCTGAGCGGCTGGGACAGTTACGCCGGAGCGCCGTTACGACGCAGAGGGCAATACAATCGGCGTGCTGGCGGTGATGCATACGCAAGCGCTCGGCAACCCGGATCTGGTGAAATCCCTGCTGCAGGTATTCAGCGAACGGGCATCGGCAGAATTGGAACGCAAACGCGCCGAAGAGGCCTTGCGCAGCAGCGAGCAGCGTTTCTCGACTATCTTCCAGTCGTCGCCGGTGGCAATGTTCCTGACTCAATTTTCCAATGAATACCAGATCAAGGATATCAACAGCGCATTCGAGCGCCTGTTCTTGCGCTCGCGCGAAGACGTCATCGGCAATAGCACTCTCCAATTGGGCATGTACCAAGATATCGCGAATCGCATATCAATTATCGACGAATTGCAGACTGGCGACTCCATTGAGCAACACGAAGCCTGGATGATCCGGGGTGATAATAGTTCTGTCCTAGTCCAGATTTCCGCCCATATTTTTGAGCTTGAAGGTGAGAAGTTTGCCATTCTCGCTTGCGAAGACGTCACCGATAAACGTCGCATCGAAAATGAAATCCTGGAATTGAATGCCAATCTGGAGCAACGCGTAGTCGAACGCACCGACGAATTGCAACAGGCGAATATGGAACTGGCCAGCACTCTTGCCACCTTGAACATGGCGCAGGAAGAACTGGTGCGCAGTGAAAAGCTGGCGGCGCTCGGCTCGCTGGTGGCCGGCATCGCCCATGAACTCAACACCCCGATCGGCAACAGCCTGATGGTCGCCAGCACCCTCGTGGATCAAACCAGGATATTAACCACCAGCTATGCCGAAGGCACGGGGTTGAAGCGCTCGACCCTGGAAGGATATTTCAAGGATGCCGGCAAGGCCGGCGATATCCTGGTGCGGAACTTGTATCGGGCCGCCAACCTGGTGACCAGCTTCAAACAGGTTGCGGTAGATCAAACCAGTTCGCAGCGGCGCTCGTTCTCGTTGGCTGAGGTGATTTCGGAAATCCTGCTAACCCTGTCGCCGACGCTGAAGAAAACCGCATTTGTCTGCGAGCAGGATATTCCGCCGGACTTGATAATGGATAGTTACCCCGGCCCGCTCGGCCAGGTTATCACCAATCTGGTCAACAATGCGCTATTGCACGGGTTCGAGGGGCGCGCTAACGGCACGGTGTCGCTTTCAGCACTGATCAATCGCGAAGGCAACGTCGAGTTGACTGTGAAGGACGATGGCAACGGCATTCCCGCTGCCAATCTGGGTCGGATTTTCGATCCATTTTTCACGACAAAACTGGGGGCCGGCGGCTCGGGATTGGGCTTGAACATTACCCATAATATTGTCAGTGGTGTGTTGGGTGGGCGGATACGCGTCAATAGCGAAATCGGTCAGGGGACCACCTTCGTGCTGACCGTTCCAACTGTCGCCCCGCAATTCCAAGCGGATGAAATGCCGATTCGTGCTGCGCTGAAATAAAGGGAAAAGCTTCTGCATTCAAGACGCGTTCCCCCCAATGCTATCGCTTATTTCCAGTCCCCTCGCAACGCCAACACTTTCTGCTGCAATAATTCCGGTGTCACGTCAGCAGGGTTCATGGCCTCCCCCACCGCAAGCGACAATTTCGACCAAGGCCCGCGCCGGAACGAACGCTCGAACGGATTGCCCTGACCACGCGTCAGCAAGCTGCCCCACAGCCCGCGCAAGGCCATCGGAATGACCGGCACCGGCGTGCGCTCGATGATTTTCTTGATGCCGCCCTTGAATTCATTCATTTCGCCGGTCGAGGTCAATTTACCTTCCGGAAAAATACAGACCAGGTCGCCATCCTTCAATGCTTGCGCAATATCGTCGTAGGCTTTTTCCATCAATACCGGGTTCTCCTTGGCCGGCGCAATCGGAATCGTCTTGCCGGCCTTGAACAACCACGACAGCACTGGGATCTTGAAAATTCGATGATCCATCACAAATCGGATCGGACGCGGGCTGGCGGCCACGATCACCAGCGCGTCGAGGAAACTGACGTGATTACAGACCAGTACAGCAGCACCCTCTTCCGGGATCCGGTTAGTGTCGACGCCGCGCACGCTGTGTATGGTATGGATCAATATCCACGCGACGAAGCGCAGCAGGAATTCCGGTACGAGTGAGAAGATATAGATAGCGACCACAGCGTTTAATATGGCGGTCACCAAAAACATTTGCGGGATGTTCAAACCCAATTTGATCATGACGACTGCCAAGCCCACGGCCGCTACCATGAAGAGGCTGTTCATGATATTCATGCCTGCAATCGTGCGCGAAATATGCCCTGGATCGCAGCGCGTTTGAATCAAGGCGAACAAGGGCACGATAAAGAAGCCGCCGAACACGCCGATCATCACGCAATCGAACAAAATATGCAGGCTGCCGTGTTGCTGCAGGAAGCCGGCGATATCGACGAGCCGGGTATTGGTATAGCCGGTGCTGGAAAAATACAAATCGATGCCGAACACTGACAGGCCGATCGAACCGAATGGCACCAAGCCGATTTCAATTTTGTGGCCTGATAATGATTCGCAAGACAGGGAACCGGCGCCGATACCGAGCGAAAACACAGTCAACAACAACACGAATACATAGTGATCGCCATGCAAGTAATCTTTCGCAAATAACGGGAATTGCGCCAGAATGATCGCGCCATAAAACCAGAACCACGAGTTTCCAAGCAATGACAAGAATACCGTGCGATTTTTGCTCGAAAACTTCAGATTGCGCATGGTTTCGGAAAACGGATTCCAATTGATCTTCAATTCCGGTTCTGGCGCCGGTGAAATCGGAATGCGCAGACTATTCAACCAGCCAATAGCGGCAAACGCGATCGTCCCACCCGCCACCATCTCTATTCCCCAAGATGGTTGCACTACCAAAATCGCGCCCAACACTTCACCGAGCAAGATACCAACAAAGGTGCCCATTTCGACCAAGCCGTTGCCGCCCACTAATTCATCTGGACGTAAATGTTGTGGCAGATAAGCGTATTTCACCGGTCCAAACATTGCAGAGTGAATTCCCATGCCGGCTATCGCCGCAATCAATAGCCAAAGCGTGTGCGTCATCCACCCCGCACCGGCCACCAGCATGATCGCGATTTCCAACACTTTGACGTAGCGTGTCAGGCGCGCCTTATCAAATTTATCTGCTAGTTGCCCCGCGGTAGCCGAAAAAAACACAAACGGCAAAATGAACAATCCAGGAATCACTTGATTCAAGATTCCGACATTGGAAGTGGTCCAGTTGATTGCGTCATAGGTGAGGATAGTCAGCAACGAAGTCTTGAAGACGTTATCGTTGAAAGCCCCCAAGAATTCGGTCCAAAAGAACGGGCCGAACCGACGTTGGCTAAGCAACTGGAATTGACTGGATTTGCTCGATTGGCTCATGTGAATGTCGGAAATGGATTTGAGTGGAGACAAGTGTATCGAAGGATGGGCGCGGCGTCATAATAGCGCAAAGGGGCGCGGAAAATGATACCTAAAGGATCATTTTCCGATTATTTGAATGCGGCGATACCTGGCGTCAGAAAAAGCCAAAACTCAAACTGAGTTAGTGCACCGCCAGCCGCAACGATTCAGCCATCGCCAGCCCACTGAGGTAGGCATTCTCGACCCTACCGCCGCCGTCCAGCCCCGCTTCGAACCAGTCGCCGCAGGCACCGATGCGTAACGCGTTATCCCACAAACATTCGCCGGGGATAGGCTGAACCGCCTGGGCGAAGCGCCATCTGTGGACGTTCGCATAGATCGGCTGCACTTGCGAACCGGTTGCGTCGTGAAACGCCTTCAGCAGCTTTTCCTTTGCGCGTTCGACATCGTCATCGAAATGTTCGATGCTCCAAGCCGCAGAGGCATGTGCCACCCAGTGTTCGCCGGCGCGCCGTTGTTGCTTTGAAGCATCGCGCGCTATCCAAGCCAGGCGCGACGATTTCACCCAAGCGCCGTCATAGCTCAAATTCAAGGAATCCTGAAAACCCAGCATCAGTGCCCAGCATGGCGCAAAGCGTGCGCGTTCAGCCTGGGCGGCAAGTTTCGGCGCAACACTCAATAATGAAGTCGCCGGTGCCCCCGGTATCGCCAGGATCACTGCATCGAACGGGCCGGCGCTGGCGTCAATCGGCGCCGTTTCCGATTCCACCTTCAGCAACCATTGATCGCCATGGGCTTCTATCTTCCTGACCAATTGTTCAGTGCGAATATCGAGCCCTTGCGCCAACTGCTGCCCCAGGGCGTTCATGCCCGGCATCGCCACGTAGCGCTGTTTCAAGAGTTCAGCGCTGCGGCCGGCCGATTCGGTTTCACCATTTTCAAGCGACACCAGCTTGCCGTCCCAGGCGCTCACCCAGCCTGCCTTGCGCCAAGTCACAATCGCTTTCTTGAATTTCTCGCTGCTCGCGGTGAAATATTGCGCACCGTAATCAAATCCGCCCAGCTCAGTCTGGCGGGTACCCATGCGCCCGCTGATCTCGCCACTTTTTTCATAGACAATCACCTGATTACCTTGCTCCTGCAGTTGGCGAGCACAAATCAGACCGGCCAGACCGGCACCGACGATGGCGATATGCATGGAATATTCCTTATAGATGGCGAAGTTGAATCTGCGTGAAAAGTGACGAGCGAACACAAACGCGCTCGTCTGCGATGAAAACCTGAGGAATAACGGAGGTGAATAGAGTGAAGAGATTGCGCGAAACCGGCACAGAAAGAATTGAAACTCAACTTTCGAATCCGATGAAACTGAATGCTATCGGATGGGCGGTGGATGTTGTGCAAATCATCCGGCAGCACCCGCTCGCGCACAGAATATTTCTCGATAAAATACAAAGCCGATGACCGCAGTGGCGACATGTGATCGAGAGTCCTGGTAATACGCAGATTATTCGTCTTCGCCCTCGGCCGGCCAATCGCGAATATACGCTTTCAGCATCTTGTTTTCAAAGCTCTGCGCTTCCAGAACCGCTTTGGCGACGTCGTAAAATGAAATGACACCGAGCAGCGTCTTGGCATTCATCACGGGAACATAGCGCGCATGCCGTTCCAGCATCAGGCGCCGGACTTCGTTGATTTCGGTGTCGGGCGTGACGGTGATCGGATGGTCGTCCATGTGCTTACGCACGCTCTCCGGCCCTACCGACCCTTGATTCTTGTGGATGGTTTTCATTACCTCGCGAAAACTCAGCATGCCGACCAATTCGCCGAACTCCATGACCACCAGCGAACCGATGTCTTTTTCAGCCATCGTATTGACCGCATTCAGCATCGACGTATCAGGCGTCACCGTATAAAGGATGTTGCCCTTGACTTGAAGGATCTCGGATACTTTCATTGTTCCATCCCACCTGTTTTTTGTTCTTACTACTGCAATGTAGCCTAAGCGCAAGGAAAAATCTAGCGCTTCCACGCAACGCATAAATATATACAGCGGGGCATTGAATTCCTTGCGAATCGGCACTGCAAACGCGCAATGCGCAGTACAGCGGAATTCTAATCTGCAATGATACCACCGGGTTCCGGCGACGTGATTTCAATGCTACGATTCGCCCCTAAGATAAGCAAAACGTCACCAACACTTCGACAAAGGCCGACAAAGCGCTGATGCTGCAACACAACAAAATACCGTTGACCAATCAATTCAATGATGCAAGAGGAGCACCCCCTATCATGAGCGGCCCCACCTATCCCGGCTTCGACACCTTGGCACTGCATGCCGGTGCCGCGCCGGACCCGACTACCGGCGCACGCGCCACCCCGATTTACCTGACCAGCGCGTTCGTATTCAAGGATTCCGACCACGCGGCCTCCCTGTTCAATATGGAACGCGCCGGACACGTTTATTCGCGCATTTCCAATCCAACCAACGCGGTGCTGGAAGAACGCATCGCTGCACTGGAAGGCGGCGTCGCCGGTATTGCCACGGCGAGCGGCCAAGCCGCCATGCATCTCGGTCTAGTCACCATCGCGGGCGCCGGCTCGCATATAGTGGCGTCGCGCGCGCTATACGGCGGCTCGCAAAACCTGCTGGCTTATACGCTGAAACGCTTCGGCATCGAGACCACCTTCGTCGATCCGCGCGACCTCGACGCCTGGCGTGCGGCGATTCGCCCCAACACCAAGGTGCTGTTTGGCGAAACGCTCGGCAATCCCGGACTCGATGTCTTGAACATCCCACAGATCGCTGCCATCGCGCATGAGCATTACTTGCCTCTGATGGTCGACTCAACCTTCACCACGCCTTACCTATTGCGTCCGTTCGAACATGGCGCCGATCTGGTTTTCCATTCCGCCACCAAATTCCTGTGCGGTCACGGCACCGCGATCGGCGGCTTGCTGGTGGACGGCGGCACGTTCGACTGGCAACAAGCCTATGAAAAGACCGGGCGGTTTGGCGAACTATGCGAACCCTACGATGGCTTCCACGGCATGGTATTTTCGGAAGAGTCGAGCGTCGCGCCATTTTCGCTGCGCGCACGCCGCGAAGGCTTGCGCGACTTCGGCGCTGTCATGAGTCCGCATAATGCGTTTGCGATCCTGCAAGGCGTGGAAACGCTGGCCTTGCGAATGGAAAAACACGTCGCCAACACGCGCAAGGTGGTGGAATTCCTGGTCGCGCATGCAGCGGTGGAATCGGTTTCCTACCCTGAACTCGCATCGCACCCGGATCATGCGTTGGCCAAGACCTTGCTGCCGAAAGGTTGTGGCGCCGTGTTCTCCTTCAACATCAAGGGCACCCGCGCTGCAGGGCGACGCTTTGTCGAAGCGCTGAGTATTTTCTCGCACCTGGCCAACGTCGGCGATGCCAAGTCGTTGGTGATCCATCCTGCGTCAACCACCCATTTCCGCGTGCCGCCTGAACAGCTGGTTGCGGCCGGCATGACCGAAGGCACCATGCGCTTGTCGGTAGGCTTGGAAGACGTGGATGACTTGATTGATGATTTGGGACGCGGCTTGAAAGCCTCGCAAAAGGGAGCCTGAGATGCTGCTGAATATTGATGGCCACGACGCCTATTGCTATGCAGGCGGGAAGCTCTTCGACGCCACGCTGCCGACCGTGGTATTTATCCACGGCGCACAAAACGATCACTCGGTCTGGGTCCTGCAAACCCGCTACTTCGCGCATCATGGATTTGGCGTATTGGCCGTCGACTTGCCAGGACATGGCCGCAGTAAAGGCGCCGCCCTGACCAGCGTGGAAGCGATGGCCGGCTGGCTCCTGAGAGTGCTGGATGCCGCCGGCGTACAAAGCGCCAGCCTGATCGGCCATAGCATGGGGTCATTGATTGCATTGGAGACGCAAGCCAAGGCGCCGGCGCGGGTTGCCAAGCTAGCCCTGGTCGGCACTTCCTACCCGATGAAAGTGTCCGATACCTTGCTCAACGCGGCGCTCAACGACGAGCAATCGGCGATCGACATGGTGAATATCTGGTCGCACACGTCGATCGCCCAGAAACCGTCGTTCCCAGGCCCTGGTTTTTACGCAATGGGCGGCGGCCAGCGCTTGATGCAGCATATTTCACGGCACAGCGATGAAAAGGTGTTCCACATCGATTTTTCCGCCTGCAATGCCTACGCCAACGGAGAAGCGGCGGCGCTGGCAGTCACCTGCCCTACCCTGTTCTTGCTAGGTAAGCGGGATATGATGACGCCGCCCAAGGCCACCGCGACCTTGACCAAGGCGATACCGACTGCACAAGTGGTGCAACTGGAGCATTGTGGGCATGCCTTGATGGCGGAACAACCGGATGCGGTACTCGACAACCTGTACCGATTTATGACTCGCTAGTGCCAATCAAATGACACTCAAGACAGCGAGACCAATTTGGCTACGCCCAGCAGTGGCCATTCCAATAGTCGTTTGAATGGTTCAAACATCGGTATCGGCTTGATCAGCATCTTGACAGCCATTGAATGCGGGTAATAGCGCCGCGAATTACGTTTGACCGTCTTGTTGTAACGACGCCAGTCAGATTCCTGAAACGACCGGTTCGGATGACGTCCGGCGTACACATGCTTGAAGGCGATATAGGCATCCTGTCCGCCGATTTCGCGAATGCGGCGCCATATCGCACCGACAACAGCAAAAAATCCATGCTGTTCGACCGCATTGTAAGTCGAGAAATAACGCCGGAAATGCGCGTAATGCGCGACTTCATCGGTAGTAATGTTCCCCAGTATCTGGCGCAATATCGGATCGGGCACATAATTCTGGACAGCGCGATACATCGAAGATGTCCCGGTTTCCACCACACAACGGCCAACCAACTCCAGGCCGCGATGTTGCTCCAGCTGTTCAGCGAGGCAAAGCGAGCGATATTCCTGCCAGAAAGCGGCATGCGCTGTTTCCCAGTCGAACTCCGGCCAGACTTTTTTTACGTACGCCTTCAACGCTCGGCCATGCTGCACTTCTTCCTCTTGCCAATATTCCTTGAGCCACGTCGTCACCTCCGCGTTGTCGCGGAAATGCTCGATCATATTGTGGCTGTATGTCTCTGAAAGAATTTCCACGAACGAGGCCGACGCCAGCATGTAGAACAGAAATTCATTATCTCGCACCGATGCCACATCGGCCTGATCCAGATCGATATCTTCGATCCGCCATCGCAAGCGGCGGCTAATATCCAGTTCCGGCATTGAACAACTCCTTTGTATTCATCGTTTGCATTATTCGTTTGCATTAATCATTTGCGCTAATCATTTGCGTTAATCGTTTATCGTAATTATTTGTCAATGTTAAGTGTAGCGCAATATCAGGAAAATTCAGTGCGCCAGCAAACATTATTGACTTTAAAGTCACTTTAGATTGAAAAACGAAAGACTGTTACAAAAAAGCACGTTCACCCCCAGTAGTATCCATAGCGGACCTGTTGAACAATATCAATACAGTGAAGTGGCAACACGCTCAGGCAAATCGCGATCATATTGCTGGCCGTCTACTTTATCCTGGGTAAGAGCTGCCAGAATTGCACCGGCGCTAGGTAAACTCTCGCGCGCAATTTTCGTAGTCGCATCCCAGAGCTTGGAACGCACAATCGCACGCGAGCATTGGAAAAACACAGCCTCAACATGAATGATCAATACCGATTTCGGATTATGCTCATCGACCGCGAAGCGCGCCAACAGTTTGGGATCAACCGAAATTTGCGCCCTGCCATTGACCCGAAATGTTTCACCCACACCCGGAATCAGAAACAATAAAGCAACGCGTGGATTGGCAATAATATTGCGCAGGCTATCGACCCGGTTATTCCCACGTCGATCCGGCAGCAGCAAGGTCTTTTCATCCTCGACGACGATGAATCCCGCACCATCTCCACGCGGCGACACGTCCAAGCCGTCAATACCCGCCGTCGCCAACGCAACAAACGGTGCAGCTTCAATCAAGCGTGCATATAGCGGATGAATGTAATCGACTTCCTTGGCAATTGAATTTTCTTTCGGCGTGCCATACATGCGAAGAAGCGTGTCGACGTCGGTAACGCAATGTTGCTGAAGCAATTGATTCATGCTGCTCCTTGATCAAGAAGATTCAACTGTTTTGCAAGCGATGAAATATCGCATCATGCGGCCCGATATGCATCGGCGATCTCCAAGTTGCGTCGCGCATGCTGCCCTGAATCTGCTTCTCAACGCCGAGCAATACAGCAAATATCGCCATCCGCACCGGTATGCCGTTATCGGTTTGCCGGAAAATGGCGAGGCGCGGATCGCGATTCAAGTCGGTACTCAAATCGTTGGCGCCCGCGCGGCTGTCGCGCGGCAGCGGGTGCATGACGAAGGTATCCGGATTGCAGGCGGTATCGAGCATTTCCAGGCTGACTTGCAAATCGCTGCTGTACCCTTCGATCTCTTCGCCGGCAAATCGTTCCTTTTGAATACGCGTTGCATAGAGTAAATCCACGTCTTGCAAGCCTGACCGTAAGGATTGCGCCTGCACCACGGTGTGGCCACGACTTGCCACCAGATCGAGAATGTTGCTCGGCATTTCCAGCACAGCTGGCGCCACCAGGGTAAATTTGATGCCGCGATACAAGGAGAGTAGCTTGATCAAGGAATGGACCGTGCGCCCATATTTGAGATCGCCGACCAATGCAATATGCGCACCGTCGATTTGCTTGTCGAGGCGGGCAAATTCCTTGCGTATCGTATATAAGTCCAGCAAGGCCTGGCTCGGATGTTCACCGGGGCCGTCACCGCCGTTGATCACCGGAATGTTGGTTGCTTCCGCAAATTCGGCGACCGAGCCTTTGTCCGGGTGGCGCACCACCATTGCGTCGACATAGCCGCTCATCACGCGGCTGGTGTCGTAGATCGACTCGCCTTTTGCCATCGATGAAAACGTGAAGCCGGTGGTATCGCACACCGATCCACCCAAGCGGCAAAACGCCGTGCCAAAACTGACGCGGGTACGGGTGCTGGCTTCAAAAAACAGATTGCCGAGAACCGCGCCTTCCAGCACGCGCGTCACTTTTTGGCGGCGCGCAATCGGCTCCATCATTTCCGCGATCGCCAGCAACTCCTCAACCGAGTCGCGACTGAATTGTTCGACCGAGATCAATTGCGGCTTGCCGTTATAGGCGATCCGGCTTATCAAATCATTATCTTGTACGCTTTGCGTATATTTTTGATTTTGACTATCTTGCTGCAAAATCTCTTGGATGAACTTTTCAACCACGCCGGGCATCGCCCTGAATTCATTGGAATTGTCCGGCAACAACCATGTATCAAGGGTTCTGCGCTTGATTGCCAGGCGTTCGGCGAATACATCGCGGGTCATGTTCAGGCTCTGCATTGCGTCACGCAGGAGGGTTTGCTGGATCGTCATGTCAAGATTCCTTATCGGCAAAATATGCGCTATGCGTATATTAACCTAAAATACATCCCTCCAACAAATACGAATGACGCTTACCTGAACAAGTTTTTGGCGAGATTTACTTGGTTTCTACAGAATTACCGCGGCTGACAAAGCCCCAAGCCGTTCCGATCAGCAAGCCGGCTGTGTGTGCCCAATTTGCAATCGGGTCAAGCACGCCGGCCCAACATAGCACAAACTACACAAGCATCATAACGACAGTGGGCTGATTCAATTTGTAGCCAAAACGTGGATTATAGTGCCCTTGCATCCAGACAAATCCAAGCAATCCATATACGACACCGGACATGCCGCCGAAAAATGGCGATCCGGCCAGCAAATATTGCGTCAAATTGGAAGCGACGCCATCGATGACCACGAAGGCCGCCAGGAACAAGGTGCCGCGCCGCATTTCCACCAGTTTTCCCAAATCCCACATCCACATCATATTAAATACAATGTGCATCAGGCCGAAGTGAATGAAGATAGGCGTAATCAAGCGCCAAACTTGACCGGAGGCGATGGCACCAAGTCCGCCGCCATTCGGGTCCGCAATGAACAAGTAGTCCAAAACCTGCTCTGAGGCGCCAAGTTTTGATACCACTGCAACCACGACGCTGATCGCGATCAATGCGATGGTCAATGGCGGAAAAGGAGTTTTCAATTTGCCTGCCTAATTCTGTTTGGTAAACACCAGCTTGATGCCAAGGCCGACGAACAAGCAGCCGGTAGCACGATTCAAGAGACTCCCGAGCTTCGCATTGCCCTTCAGGCGAACACTAGCCGTGGCAGCCGACCAGGCGATGAAATTGCACCATAGCATGCCGTTGAAATCGAAAATCGCGCCGAGCAACACAAACGCCAATGGCTTGTTCGGCGCTGCCGGGTCGATAAATTGCGGCACAAACGCAAGGAAGAACAAGGCCACCTTGGGATTGAGCAGGTTCGTCAAAAAACCCTGCGAAAAAATCTGCCGCAGCGATGCCGGTGCAATATTTGGCGCAGGCCCTGCCGCTGCCGGCGCAGACCGGCTACGCAATAGCGACATGCCGACGTATAGCAAATATCCTGCACCGAGCAGCTTGACCACGGTAAATGCCGCGGCCGATGTCGCCAGAATTGCCGACAGGCCGAATGCCGCCGCCAGCACATGCACCAAGGTACCGGTGCCGATGCCGAAAGCGGCGGTTGCACCGGCGCGCCATCCCTGCGAAGCACTGCGTCCGATGATGTATAAGGTGTCCGGGCCCGGCGTGATGTTGAGCAACAAGCCCGACATGATGAACAGGGGGAGTTCGTGTATGCCAAACATCTGCCTAGCTCCTCGAAAAGTTTTGCTAAAAAACTTTCAAATTGAATTGAAACGATAACGCCCCATACAGCCTGTTTTGATAACTTGGCACGAAGGACAAGTTCAGCCCCACACGCTCGTAATCAAAACTGGCGACGGGGATCGCGGCAAGGAACCAGTTGCCGTTTTTAAAGTTCGGGTAGCCATTGAACGCGCCAAGCGCTGCGCCAAAGCGCACCGGCCCTATCGAAATCGGCTGATAGTAGAGACCCACATATTTCGAGTTGGCGCGATCGCTGTTGTAAAACTCGCCAGCGGTCACTGAGGCAACGGTCGAAAACCGGTATTCGGCGCCCAGCCCGTAATTATCGCCGTTGAGATCTTGATCACGCTGCCAGTGGTACGAAAGAAATCCTGGATTGAGCCATAACTCGCTGATCGGTTGTGAGTCCGTCCATGCAATTAGATCGTCCCCTTCAGCATGCGCGGAAAGACAAAATAATCCGGCCAGGGCCACTCCTATTTGCGCCAAACGCACACATTGCGGCAATTTACGCATTCAATATTTTCCTTTATATCGGTTTTTGTCCAACGTGTTTGACACTGCACCGAACCAGTCGGCGCTTACAGCAATAATTGGCGTATCGTTTTCGCGATCGCTTCGTTGCGTTGATCAAATTGAAAGCCAACGCGGAAACCGGACGTACCCACGCAAGTGCAATACATCGATTTGGCAGTCACATTGACCTTAACCATTTTCCCACCGCCTGGAGCTTCAAATGCGATCGTGCACTGCTGTGCTGTGGCAATCGGTTCGTCCAGCATCAAGCTGATGCCGCTCATGGAAATATCGATGGTCCGGGCTTTAATTTGCGTTGCATTGCTCAACGAAACCCTCGCCACACAACGTAATATCTTGCGCGCCTCAAGGCGCGAATCTTTCTGGTCAACCATAATTTTCTCTGAATATGACGAACTTGGGCCTGTTAACAAGCCCTAACCCTGCCAGAAATAATTCATCGCGGCGTTCCGGGTCAGTTCGGGAATTTTATATCGAGCGCAAATCAAGAACTAAATGCCAAGGCTGGCCAGCATGTCGGTTATTTCACGTAGCACCGGTTCAAGATGCGGATGTTTGGCAGCGAACCTTGCCGTAATTGTCTGCGTCCTGGTCGCAAGTCCTGCCGTGTCGGATTTATCGGCCCCCTGTTTGATCAACAGGGCGCGAATATCAGAATCCAGCACCTGCAAAAGCTCAGTCAATTCTGCATCGGGAGATTTTGCATCTTCCAAGGCTATGTGCAATTCCTTCAATTTGTCTTTTAGTGCGTCCATACTCATATTTTACCTCTTGTTTGTAGCTACCCGACGCAATCGCCTGACCTGCTACTACTATAACAGGCCGCCGATCAACGTGCATGGAATCCGCTTTGTGACGCATAGGGAAATAGCGCCTCCAGTCTGGGCCAATATCGGCACGGATATTCTCAGGATAAAAAGATTGTTGTCCGCACAATACGAAAACACATGACAACGTATAATTCGACCAGCTGCAACTTTTTCGCAGCAATCGTTCCAATGAAAAGGATGCACTTCCGTGAAATATCGCTTTTGGTGCGTATTGCCCGTCCTGTTCGCGCTCGCCGGCTTCCCAATAACTGCATCGGCCTCCGCCGCAAGCCAACAAGGTCGAAGCTGCCATTTGCCCGGCTACGACCAGGCGCTGCGCTGCATTACGGTAACGGCGCCACTTGATTATCAACATCCAGACGGCCCGACGCTGGCCTTGCATGTCACTTTGGCCCCGGCCTTGCGTGAAGCAGCACGCCCAGACCCGTTATTTGTGCTGGCCGGAGGACCAGGACAAGCCGGCAGCGACATCCTGCCGATACTGGAAACCGCCTTTCGGAAAATTCGCGCCACGCGCGACATTGTATTCATCGACCAACGCGGCACTGGATTATCCGGCAAGCTCGATTGCGATAGCAAACAAGCGCTTGACGAGAGTTCCATCGTGGAACAAGACCAGCTGATTGCCGAATGCATGCGCAAGTTGAACAAGCCATTTGCTTTCTACAACACCGAAAATTCGGCGCGCGACCTGGAGCAAATACGCATCGCATTGGGTTATCAGCAAATTAATGTCTGGGGCGTCTCCTATGGCACCCGGTTAGGCCAGGCTTATGCACGGCTCTTTCCGAACCGCGTACGGGCGATGGTTTTGGACGCCGTGGCAGCACCGGATCAGATTATTTTCGCCTGGGGGCACGATGCACAAGCCGCATTGGAAGCTACATTCAAGCACTGCGCCGACGATCGCGATTGCCATGCTGCGTTTCCGGCCTTGCCGCAACAATTTGCCGATCTGTTAAAACGTGTCAATGACGGCACGATCATGCTCGATTTCAGCCACCCGCGTACTGCGGCGCACATCAAAATGCCATTGACTGCCGAGCGCTTTGCGCAAACCGTGCGCACCGCATTGTATTCACCCGACAGCGCAAGCCGGTTGCCGTTCCTGATCAATAGCGCCGCCCAGGGAAACTGGGAGCCATTCCTCGCGCAAATGTATAGCAGCAGCGATTTTTCGCTGGACGGCCCTGCGGCAGGGTTAATGCTGGCCGTTACCTGTGCGGAAGATATCCCCCGCCTGACACCGGCCATCGTCGCCGATGAAGAGCACAATTCGTTTCTCAATGGGCTGGAAGTAAAATTGGTGCCGAACTGGTGCCGTTCGGTCAACGTGCCGGCAATTGCTTATCACACACCAACCCCAATCACCGTGCCGGTCTTGCTGTTGTCGGGTGCGCTCGACCCAGTCACACCGCCGTACCGGGCCGAGAGTGCGGCAGAGCACATGCTACATGCCCAGCACTTCGTGGTTGCCAATGCCGCGCATGGAGTCTCGCAATTCGGTTGCGCGCCGCGCTTGTTGCGCGAATTTATCGATCGCCCTGAGCAACCGCTGGCAGCGCAATGCCTGAAAGATATTCCGCGCACCGACTTCCAGCTCAACGCTGCCGGTCCGCATCCCTGAGAGAGCACCATGATCCGAGTCGATTCAGTACGCAAACAATTCGGCACAGTCCAGGCATTGGCCGGCGTCAGCTTTAGTGCGAGCGATGGCAAGACGACTGCCTTGCTGGGTCCCAACGGGGCCGGCAAAACCACTTTGCTGCGCTTGCTGGTCGGCTTGCTGCAGCGCGATCACGGCAGCATCAGCATCGACGGCCTCGATCCGGCCAGCGATCCGATTCAGGCCCGCAAGACGATCGGCTTCCTGACCGATCAATTCGGTTTGTACGAGCGCCTGACCACACGTGAGCATTTGATTTATTTCGGCGAGCTCAACGATATGGGCCCGCAGGAGATCGGCCAGCGGATCTGCGATGTCGTCGCGCTGCTGGCAATGGATGACATCATCGATCGGCGCACCAAGGGCTTTTCGCAAGGACAACGCGTGAAAGTTGCGCTGGCCCGAACCCTGCTGCATCGCCCGCGCCATTTGCTGCTGGACGAGCCCACGCGCGGCCTCGACGTGATGAGCACCCGCGCCTTGCGCCGCACCTTGGCCACGCTGCGGGAAGACGGTTGTTGCATCATCATGGCGACCCATGTGATGCAGGAGGTTTCGCACCTGTGCGACGACGTTATCGTGATCGCAAAAGGTCAAACCGTCGCCCAGGGCTCGCCCGCCGAATTGTGCGAACGCACCGGCATCGCCAGCCTGGAAGATGCGTTTGTCAGCTTGGTTGGTTCCGACGAAGGAATTTCCGCATGAGCGCAAAATTCCTGGTCGTTACGCGTAAAGAATTGCGCGAAGCGCTGCGCGACCGGCGCGCACTGGGCGTGTTGCTGCTGATGGTGGTGCTGTACCCGCTGATCCTGTGGTTTGCCTTGCATAAGATGATCGACATTTCGACCAAGGCGGAACATGAAAATATAAAAATCGTGGTCATCGGTGCGCCGCAAGTGCCAACTCTGCTGAACCTGTTGCAACAGAAAAATGTCAAGGTCACGACACGCAGCGACATGACGGATGCGGAGATCACCGAGCTTCTGCGGCAACACGACTACGTCGGTGTTGTGAAGATCAGTGACAAATTCACCGACAACTACGTCGCCATGCGACCGGCGCGCATCGAATTGTGGTTTGATTCAGCGTCCGACCTGCAATCCAAGCTGCGCCGGGTTGAAAGTGTTCTGCACGGCTACAATAATACGGTTGCCGGTGCCCGCTTGCTGGCACACGGCGTATCGCCGGCAGTGCTGGCGCCGATCCAATTGCAATACTACGACACCGCCACCAATGCCTCCCGTTCGGTGCAGTTTATTGGGGCTTTGCTGGGCATGTTCTTCGTCACGACGTTCATTTTCTGCATGAACACGGCAATGGACACGACCGCAGGCGAGCGCGAGCGTCGCTCGCTCGAAGTATTGTTGGCGCAACCGGTTCGGCCATTCGCACTAATTTCGGGTAAATGGCTGGCTACCGCCGCCTTGGCCGTGGTTGGATTAGCTCTCGAATTGACCGTTGCGCATTTTATTTTGAAATGGATGCCGCTGGAAGAAATCGGCATGTCATGGCGCGTCAGTCTGCCGATGCTGTTTGGCATGATCGCCTGTGCCATCCCTTTGTGCCTGTTTGCTGCAGCTTTTGAAATCGCCCTGGCGATGAATGCGAAGACCTTCAAGGAGGCGCAAACCATGATGAGTTTTGCTATCTTGCTGCCAATGCTGCCGGCTATCATCGTGCCGATGCTGGACTTGAATACCGCCACCTGGATGTACGCCTTCCCGGTATTGTCGAATCAAACCTTGTTGATGGAAGTCGCAAAAGGTCAGGCGGTCGGCGTGCTACCCTATTTGCTGACCGTCTGCAGCTCGCTGCTGGCCGCCGGTCTGGCGGTCGGTTTCGCGTCCTGGCGCTTGCACAGCGAAAAATATGTATTAGGCGTGTAAATTTTCTGACACCTATTGAAGAGGAATTGAAGATGAAACTGCAATCTGTCGTCACCGTAGGCATGGTTCTTGGCGTCGCTGTTCTGTCCGCTTGCGCCGGCAGGCATGGCAAGCAACAACAGCATCAACCGCTGCTGGAAGTCCCGCAGGTAACCGCCTCGCTGCGCGTGCCGGAAGGCCAAATCCTGACGCTGGAAACCAAAGCAACCGGCGTGCAGATTTATGAGTGCGGTGTCGATAAAGGTGATGACACGAAATTTACCTGGAATTTCAAGGCACCGGAAGCTGATCTGTACGATACCCACGGGAAACGTACGGGCCAAAAAATAGGCAAGCACTATGGCGGACCTACTTGGGAAGGCGACGACGGCAGCAAGGTTGTCGGTCACGTCAGGGCTAGCGAGAACAGTCCTGACGCCAGCGCCATTTCCTGGCTGTTACTAAGCGCGCAATCCAATTCGGGTAGCGGAATTTTCGCGAAAACGGCCAGTATCCAACGACTCAACACCAGTGGCGGCAAGGCCCCTGACGATGGCTGCGATCAGGCACATCTGGGCAAGATCGCGCGTGTTCCATATACCGCGCAATATTACTTCTACAATTAATGGGTTGATTTGGCTTGGTTTGAACAGCAAAGTCGGACTCTGTCGAGTCCGGCCATTGAGTTAGACTATGAAGTTCGGGAAACTACTTGTCAGGCAGGTTGAAGCGTTCACGGACGTGTTCGACTTCCTCCCGCACTTCCGTCTCATAATCCGCACCGCCGCGAAACGGGCCCATGTCCCAGTTGCAGCCATCGCGATCCGGTTCATGCCACTGCGGAAGCGGCGCTTCGACTTTGGCTTCGTCGTCTGCGACCTCGGGAATGGCATTCACGAGTTTTTGCACGCGTTTGCGAATTTCCTCGGCGCTTAGAATCGTTCTCTCCATGACATTCTCCACGATGGCGGAAAAAGCATCCTAGCATGAATGTCACGCTACGGCATTTTTTCAAGCGGATGTTACGACACAATTCAATCCATTTGCAAGATGCTCATGCGACAATTACGATATCATTATCGACGAATCATCCTTGTGCCGCCTTGCGACTCGCTACCCAGCCCCTGACCCGGCTGTCCAGCACATTCAGCGGCAAGGCACCGGCGTTCAGGATTTCATCGTGAAATGCGCGGACGTCAAATTTGTTGCCTAATTGATCTTGCGCATATTTGCGTAATTCCAATATCTTCAACTGACCGATTTTGTAACCGAGCGCCTGCCCCGGATCGGCAATGTAGCGATCGACTTCGGAATTCCAATTGCCTGCAAGATGCCGGCTAAAGTAGTCAAGCATTTGCTGACGCGTCCAATGCTTGTAATGGACGCCCGTATCGACCACCAGCCGAATCGCCCTGAACAGCTCGCTTTCCAGTCGCCCCAAATCGCTGGCCGGATCTTGATAGAACCCTACTTCCTTGCCAAGCCGCTCTGCATACAAGGCCCAGCCTTCAACATAAGCGTTGTAATCGTCGGAAAGTGCGCGATGGAAAGGATGGATACCGGGCAATTCCTGGGCGATCGAAAGCTGCATGTGATGGCCCGGAATCCCTTCGTGGTAGGCCGTTGATTCATTGTCGAGCAGGTTTTGATGCTGGAAATCGTAAGTATTCACCCACACTTCGCCGCCGCGCGACCCATCGGCAGTTCCCTGGTGATACTCGGTCGAAGTCTCTTTTTCCTTATAGGCAGGCACCGACTTCACGATGACATTGGCGTTCGGCAGCAAGCCGAATAGCTGCGGCAGGTGCGGCTGCATCTGTGCAATATAGTGTTGATACTGGTCGAGGATCTGTTGCCGCGAAGTCGGCGTTAGCTTCGGATCAGCATAGATGCTTTCGCGGAAACTTTTGGCATCGGCAAAGCCTGCAGACTTGGCCAGTGCCGTGATCTGCGCTTCGACGTCAGCCACTTGTGCCAGACCCAATTGATGAATTTGTTCGGGACTTAAGTCGGAGGTGGTTTGCATATGGATCGCAAAACGGTAGCGCGCGTCGCCATCCGGCAGTGACCAGATGCCCGGTTCGACCCGGCCTTTTGGCGCATAGTCATTGGCAATGAATTGCTCCAGCTTGCGATAGGCCGGACGCACTTTGGTATCGACCGCGCGCAGAATTTCCGCCTGCAAACGGCGCTGATCGGCGGCTGAAAATCCGGCAGGGATATGCGTGGCCGGTAATGCAAATATATTTGCCGCACCTTTTTGCTCTTCGATGGCCTGGCATTGCTGGGCCGTCAATTCCAGCAGAAAACGTGGTGGCATCAAGCCATCTTTTTCACCCTGGCGCATGACTTCCATCACTTGGTCGAAATAGCGTGGCACTTGATTAAGCCGTGCGATGTAATCTTCATAGTGGCGCACGCTGTCAAACGGCGCCGACGACATCAATTGCGCGAGGCCGATTTGCACGCCGCCAAACTGGTCGACTGGCATCTCGAAGGTTTTCAAGCGGATAGCCTGCAACCTATCGCTGAGTGTGCGCACCAGCAGCAATTGGTCGAGTTGATCCTCCGCCGATAAATCGGTCACATCCAGCGCGCCGGCCCGTCCCAGCAACAAGGCGATCTCACGTTCGGCTTTATGCCAATGTGCAAGCGAGAAATCGGACAAGCGATCGTTATAGCGGTACTCGCCGTAAAATGTCGCGTTCTCGGGGCTTTCACGTTGATAATAATCCCAGTATTCATCAGCGAAAGCCCGCACGGCTTGATGCTTTGCCGCCTGATCTACAGAGTTCTGCGCAAAAACGCTTGGTGCTGCAAAAAGGATTGAAACAGCCAGCGCAATCGGCTTGAAAAATGTGGGCGATCCCATGTTGCTCCGTGAATAAGATTCGGCATTAAACGCGCAATCTCAACAACATTGTCGAGGCGAAAGCCGGTATCTTACAGGAAACATCAGGGCATGTTACACCTCAAAATCGCGCATACCCGGAACGATTGACGCGATTCACAATCCGGCGTGCCCACTCTTGCGCGATAGAATTGACAAAGCACTCAGGGTGATTCACCGATTCAAGCAACCTGCGCTTGGCAAGATCGGACAAATGCGCGTCATTTGACAAAATTTGCTCGTTCAAAACCTGGATGTCTTCCCCGCTTAACGGTTTCTGATTCATGGCAGCCCCCTTTCGTAAAGAGTGGATAGCTGCATCGACGGTGCTTGTTCCTATGCCCAGTCGGCAGCAGGTGCCTTGACGCCATGGGAATATATTCTTGCGTTGGCACAATGCATTAACGCATGCTAGAAAACACGTGCCTAGATTGAATATGTTTCTGTCGTTACAAAATGTATCTGCAATCATTTACAAATCGACGCACCTCACCGGTAAATATGACAGATTGAAATGTGACACAATCGATGCCACACTCTTTGCAAAATGGAGGCGATAGGATGGCCGTCAACGATAAGCGCATGCATTTTCGCAAATCCCTGCATGCGGAGGCATCCATCGCCGATGTGCTGGGTAACACCTGGAGCCAAGTCAATTTTCTCGATATCGCGCGCAACGGCGTGGCCTTTATCAGTCCAGAGGAACAAACCGCCGGCTCTTCACGCTTGCTGCGATTCCATTTGCCTACTAATTCGAAGCACATTACGGTCGTATGCAAAATTGTGCATTGTGCCGCACATGCGTACCTGCCGGGTTATCGGGTCGGAGCGGAATTTGTCAGGATCGACAGCGAGGATGTGGCGTTGATCGATCATTTTATTGACAGCGCCAGCAACGCAGTCACTTGAGGCGCGCTGCGACCTTATTTGCTGGATTGCAGTGCCATTTCCTTCTTGTAGATATTGTGCAAGATATCGATATCGAGGCTGCGCATGTCGTCGCTTTGTTTTTTCAGCCAGATTTGAAATGGGCCGGAATCATCAGTTGCCGGAGCTTGGGCCTGGACAGGAGCCGGCACCTTGGCCGGGGTCGACGCAGAGCTCGACACGGTGGGCGTCGGGACCGGATCCTGCACCATTTCTCGCATCACCGTATCGCCGCGCTTCTGTTCAATCAAGTCAAACGCGGCGCCGACGAAAGAACCTGATCGATGACCCCGGCAATAACTGTCGACGAATAAACCCAAGGTAAAATCACCGGGCATGTGTCCCAAGGCAACCTGGTTGTCGGGATTGGCGAAGTTATATCCGGTAACAATCCCTCTGATCCAGGCGATATATTGGGCGCGAACGTCATCGACGCCATCAGACGATAACCAATCGTTGCAAGACATCTTGTCGAACCCATGGATCGCGACCACGGCTTTTTCCTCCGCATAGGCTGCGCAAGACCATAGGCTCAGCAAGAGTACGGCACATCGAATTCGCTTGTTCAATCTATGCGTTCCCTGAATGACACGCTTGCCGGCACGGCACATGACTATGCGGCCCAAGTGTGAAGTTGGTCGGACAACTGGACGAATAGATGCGAGCGTACGCCTTCCCAGGCGGATGATCAAGATGTTAGGGAGTTTTTGCAGCACTGCCAGCGAGACTGGCAGCTGTCGTGGGCGTATTGGAGGTGCAATGCACTGCGCCACGGAGATCCGTGGCGCATCATGTTCAATCACGCTTCGTCAATCACGCTTCGAGCGAAAGCTCTTTGAATTCGCCGTAACTCAGCAAGCGCTCATGGCGACGCTGCAGCAATTTATCGATACCCAAATCGTCAATTTGACGCAAACTTTCGGTCAACGCTTTTTTCAGCACGGCTGCGGCTCCCTTTGGATCGCGGTGCGCGCCACCGACCGGCTCGGTGACAATCTTGTCAACCAGCTTCAATGCCTTCAGGCGATGCGCGGTCAGCGCCAATGCTTCGGCCGCATCGTTGGTGTGCTCGGTGTTGCGCCAAAGGATGGAGGAGCATGACTCCGGAGAAATCACGGAATAGGTGCTGTATTGCAACATCATCGAGATATCGCATACGCCAATTGCCAAGGCGCCGCCAGATCCGCCCTCACCGATCACCGTTGAAATGATGGGAATGCGAAGGGATGCCATTTCAAACAGGTTTTTGCCGATTGCCTGCGATTGATTGCGTTCCTCTGCATCAATACCGGGCCAGGCGCCGGGCGTATCAATAAATGTAAACAACGGAATGCCGAATTTTTCAGCAATCTTCATCAATCGCAGCGCTTTCCGGTAACCTTCGGGCCGCGGATAACCGAAATTGCGGATTGCCCGCTCCTTGGTGTCGCGCCCTTTTTGGTGCCCGATGATCATGCATGCCTTGCCGTTCAAACGCGCCAAGCCGCCGACAATCGATTGATCGTCCGCAAACATGCGATCGCCACGCATTTCATGAAAATCGGTAAAGATATGATTGACGTAGTCAAGCGTGTACGGCCGTTTGGCATGCCGCGCAACCTTGACGATCTGGCCTGGAGTCAGTTTCGAGTAGATATTCTGCGTAAGCGTGTAGCTTTTGGCTGCCAGGCGATCTATTTCTTCTGATAAATCCACCGCTGACTCGTCATCGGAAAACCGTAACAGCTCGATTTTGGCTTCGATGTCGGCAATCGGTGCCTCAAAATCCAAATATACGCTCTTATCTAGCATGAAATTACCCAATTGAAATTTAGAAGAGTGTTCGTAACGCGACGCAATCTCGTATTGTCCAAGTCTGCAAGGAATTGATGCTTAGATTCGATGCGATCTGAATTTCTATTTGCGACAATAGTTGAGTGGCAGTCGTCTTATTCTTTTGATGAGGCAAATTTGCTGTTCGCATGATCATCACTTTCAACAAAATAGTCGATCGCCCTGACCTCGGAAAAATGCGCTTGCCAATAATAATACCCCAATCACGGGGCTTAATTGAATGCTAATTAGTTTAATCGTGCCGCACATTCTAGCACTAATTGATTGACTATCGTCAACTTGGAAGATGCAAAAATTACAATGAAAACGAAAGGAAAGAGGCCTTCCGGCACCCTATTCGCTATTTTACCGCTTAAATCACAGCATTTTTGGCGAAATCGAATTCGCTGAAAAGAGAGATATTTCCAGCCACGATGGGCAATTAGAGGAGGTCATTCCGCCGGCAAGCATGGGGGTGTTACCGGCAGAATTTCACGTCATATTTGCCACAAAGTTATTGCGGCACAACGACGACAGTATTACCGGTTTTACCCGTGTTGCCAGTATTACCTTGGTTACCCTGGTTGCCTTGATTGCCTGTCGCTCCTTGGGCTCCGTCATTACCGGTCGCACCGGTTGAACCAGTCGAACCCTTAGCGCCATTCGCGCCGTTTGATCCGTTCGTGCCATCATTGCCGGTAGCACCGGTAGCTCCAGTAGCGCCCGTGGTGCTCTGACCTGTAGCGCCGGTATCGCCTGTCGCACCGGTAGCGCCTGCTGGACCGGGAGTCGAAACAGGAACAACAACAGTCGCTGGCTGACGATCACAAGCCGTTACCGCGATGGAACCAAGAATTGCAAGCAGAAGAATGGAATATTTCATGAGAAATCCTTTAATTGAGTATAGAAAATGCCTGCGTCACTTCAATTAAAAGTGCGTTAAATAACACAGGAGCGCGAATAGGAAGGTGTTTTTACCCCAGGTATTGACTGATACTTGATCTGCCCTATCCAGGATAATCGACGTTTCCTTGAATCTGCCCGAATCATGCACTGATAATCAGTACTGATCCGTGCGCTAACGAACTTATGTCGCGATGAATCCAGTCTTTATCGGATCAAGCGAATATGGAGATGCTCTCAACCGCCACAAGAAATCCCAAGACAGTACACGGTGCGTGGAACCGCTAACGCATTGAGCGAAAACGGCCCATCACCGCTCAAAAGCATGCGTCAATTCACCTGATTCTTCAAGCCCAGCACCTCGATGCGTTCAATGGACGGCGCCTTGACAAACAATTCATCGGACTTGGCCATCAGCGCTTGCGCAATCGGCCCTTGTAGGTGTGCCTGGCGTCCGGCTTCGCTTTCAAAGGCGTCGAATACGCCAAAAGTGCTATCCGAAAGTTTCAATGCAAACCAGATCGGTGTCGCCGCTTCTTGATTGGCCAGATTCAGTCCCACTTCAAGGAATGCAGCAACATCGGCTTCCTTGCCTGGTTTTGCTTCAAAGCGGGCGAATAATGCATATTTGATCATGGTGGTTCTCCTGGTAAAGGTGATCGCAAAAGGTGCGATGGGATGGACTTTACAGAGAGGCAGCCATCTGTGATACTGGCGCGATTGACATCTTTGGTATCGATTCGGCCATGAATATAACGATCCTTGCGCTAGAAGGTGTATTCGACACCGGGTTTTCGATCGTATTAGACGCGTTGACTACGGCGAATGAACTGTCCGCCATGCAAACCAACCCAGCACCACCGTTTAGGATATCGATCATCGGCATGCGCCCTATCGTGCACAGCGCACAGGGCATGGGGATTCCGGTAGCAGCTGCGGCCGATTGCCCGACGCCGGACCTGGTGATCATCCCGGCGCTCGGTTACAAAATGCCAGATGCCTTGCAAAACGCCTTGGCGCGCCATGACGTGGCCGATGCCATGGTAGCGCTGCGCGGCTGGGCTGCGGCCGGTACGCGGATCGCCGCAGCTTGTATTGGCACCTTCCTACTCGCCGAAAGCGGACTTCTCGATCAACACGAAGCAACCACCACCTGGTGGTTAGCGCCGCTGTTTCGCCAGCGTTATCCGACAGTCCGACTCGATACCAGCCGCATGGTGGTTAGTAGCGGCCAATTCGTTACGGCTGGTGCCGCCTTCAGCCACATGGATATGACCTTATCGCTCATTCGTCAAACCAACCCGGAATTGGCGACATTGGTAGCCAACTACCTGGTTGTCGATTCGCGGCCATCGCAATCGTCCTATATTATTTCCGACCATCTGGCTCATGCAGATCCATTGGTTGAACGCTTCGACCGCTGGGCGCGCAATAACCTGGGGCAGGGATTCAATATGGATCAAGCGGCGCACGAACTGGCAACGAGCAAACGTACTTTGGCGCGGCGCCTACGCGATGTATTAGGCAAGACACCGGTTTCATATGTGCAGGATTTGCGCATAGAACGCGCAGTGCATTTGCTAAAGACCAGCAACACTAGCGTTGACCGGATCGCTGATCTGGTGGGCTATGCCGACGGCGTTACCCTGCGCACACTGCTGCGCCGTCGCCTGGGTAAAGGCATACGCGAACTCAAGCGCACATAGCCGCGAATGTACGACGGAACCTCAAGCGAGCCGCAAGGGCAATCTGCGCAAGCGCTTGCCGGTCAGCGCAAACACTGCATTGGCGACCGCTGGCGCAATCGGTGGCGTGCCCGGTTCACCGACTCCGGTTGGCGCTTCGGCGCTTTTGATGATGACAACGTCGACCTGCGGCACCTGATTCATGCGCAGTACCGGATAGGTGTCGAAATTCTGCTGCTCGACCTTGCCGTCCTTGAGCGTGATTTCACCTGACAACGCCGCACTCAAGCCAAATATCACGCCCGATTCCAGTTGCTGCGCAATGATGTTCGGATTCACCGCAATTCCGCAATCGACTGCACACGTCACTTTGTGCACCTGAATCTCGTTATCCACAATCGACACTTCAGCCACCTCGGCGACGATGGTGCCGAACGATTGATGCAACGCGACGCCAAGCGCCCGTCCTGCTTCCGCACGACCCGCTTTCTCGACAGCCGCATTCAACACCGCCAGGTGACGCGGGTGATTTTTGAGCAAGCCACGGCGAAATTCGACCGGGCCTTTACTCGTTTCATGCGCCAGTTCGTCGACAAAGCTTTCCTTGAAAAAGGCATTGTGCGAATGCCCGACCGAGCGCCAATAACCGATCGGCACCGGCGTCGGAACGATCACATGGGCGATGCGTTGATTGGCGAATTCGTATTGCATATCGAATTCCCCCTCGGCAGTCGTCTTGTCCGGGCCACCCGGCGGCAAGTCGAATGTGCGTGCCAGGTATTGCTGCGTCACCGAGCCGCCGGCCGACTTGTTATCGTAGCTAAGCACATTACCTGCGCCATCGATTGTTGCGCTAAAGCGCGCCAGCGATGCCGGGCGATACACGTCATGCGTCATATCTTCTTCGCGGGTCCAGATCACCTGCACCGGTTTTCCTTCCGCAGCCATCGCAATTGCCACCGCCTGCCCCACCATATCCACTTCGCCACGTCGACCGAAACCGCCGCCCAGATAAGTCACGGTGATATCAACCTGATCCGCCTTGACCTTGGCGGCCTTGGCCGCAGCGTCAACTGCAATGCTGGGCACTTGGGTAGACACCCACAACCTGACTTTGCCGTCCTTCACCTGAGCCGTGCAATTGATCGGCTCCATGGTTGCATGCGCCAGGAATGGCGCGGCATATTCGGCCTTGATCGTCTTGACTGCTCCCTTGCCGGCATCGAGGTCGCCGCGCTCATAATAAATATGCCCCGCTTCACTATCGAGCTTGTCCGCCAGTTCCTTGAAAATCGCAGCGCTCGACAGGGCAGCATACGGACCGGGATTCCAGGTTATCGGCAGCGCTGCAGCCGCCTGCTTCGCTTGCCAGAACGACTGCGCCACTACCGCCACACCGGCCTTACCGCCGGCACTGGAAAAATCCACCACGTGCAACACGCCTGGCATCGACTTGACCTCATTGGCGTCAAAACTCTGCACGCCACCGCCAAATGTTGGGCTCATTTTCACTGCGGCATACAACATGCCTTCGGGCCGCACATCGAGGCCGAAGCCGGCGCTGCCGTCGACCTTGGCTGCACTGTCGCGGCGCGCTTGCGGCGTGCCGATCAGCTTGAAGTCCTTCGGATCTTTCAACACAATTTCACTCGGCGCAGTGACGGCAGCTTTGACAGCCAAGTCGCCATAACTTGCGTGCTTGCCATTCGGATGTGAAACGACGCCATTTTCGGTATGACATTCGCTTGCAGCCACGCCCCAGTCCTTTGCCGCTGCCGCGACCAGCGCCGCCCGCGCTGTGGCTCCGGCTTCGCGCATCGGCCCCCAGGCATCTCTCACGCTGGACGAGCCGCCGGTGACCATCACGCCCAACTCGCGCGCAACTTTGGCCACCAGCCATTGGGCGCTGTGCTTGAGCACGCCCTCGTCATCCGGGTGAAACGGCAAGCCGTCAGTCAGCACCATGACGTTGCCGAAAATTTTGTCGATCGGCGCTTGCTCGATCTTGACCATGCTCAAAGGCACATCCATTTCTTCCGCCACCAGCATGGGCAATGCGGTATGCACGCCCTGGCCCATTTCGCTGCGCGGCATGGCGACGGTGACCGTGCCATCTGCGGCAACCTTGATCCAACCGTTCAAGGCAACTTCGCCACTCTTGGTCGACCACGGTAGCGCAGTATTCAAGCGCTGCCGTGGCGGCAGCACACCCCAGCCGATGATCAATGCGCCGGTTACCCCCAAGCCTCCCAGCAAGAAACGCCGGCGCGATTTCTTCTTCGGTTTATCCTGGGACATGTCACCTCCATATTTTGTTTTTCTGCATTTATCGTACTCGAATCGTACTCGATATCTTGCCGCCATTGCAGACTCAGCATCGCAATTGGCACTTGGCTGCATGTGTTACATTAATGTTAAGCATATCCCATGACTCGACTTCAGATATGAAGAAATTCCCTCGCCTCGCAGCAAGAATAGTCGTCGTGATGTTACTCCCGCTATCGCTATACGTGGCCGCGGCGCTGGTGTTCGGGCTGTTGCCGGTCAATCGCGATTTCAGGGAAGCAGATCAAGGCATCGACATCTATGTGCGCGCCAACGCTGTGCATACCGATCTGCTGTTGCCCGCCCACTCCAGCGAGCGTGATTGGCGTGGCTTGCTCAAGGTTCCCGGAATCGGGGAGGCTGAATATATATCGGTCGGCTGGGGCGACCGTGCCTTTTACCTGGAAACCAAGACCTGGGCCGATCTGCACGCGCGCAACGCGGTGCGCGCATTATTCGGCATCGATTCGACGGTATTGCACATCGAAGCGGAAGCCAAACCGCACGAATCTCCTGAGATAGTGCGCATTCGCATCACACCTGAACAATTGGCACGCCTGGTGACACAAGTTGACGCCAGCCTGATGCGCGATGCGCAAGGACTTCCGCTCCAGATTGTTGGCGCGCACTATGACAACAACGATGGTTTTTTTGAAGCGCAGGGTCATTATTCCATGTTCGTGACTTGCAATGAATGGGTGCGAACCGTTCTATCCGACGCGGGCATCCGCACCGCATGGTGGGCGCCGTTGGCGACGGCAGTGCGCTATCAGGCGCAACAAATCAGGGCACATTAAAGGAGTATTGCATGCGATATGAACTGTATTATTGGCCAGGCATCCAGGGACGGGGCGAATTTATCCGCCTTGCCCTCGAAGAAGCCGGCGCCGATTATATCGATGTTGCGCGCCGTGCCGAAAGCAGCGGCAAGGGCGTGCCGGCCATGAGCGGCGCGACGTCGCATCCATCGTTTGCGCCACCATTTCTGAAAGACGGCGACCTGATCATCGGGCAGACCGCTAATATCCTGCTGTATCTCGGCCCCAAACTCAAGCTGGTGCCGGACGATGAGGCAATGCGTCTATGGGCGCATCAGTTGCAATTGACGGTCAGCGACTTGATCAACGAAGTGCACGATACCCATCACCCGATCGCCGGCAGCCTCTACTACAAAGACCAAAAAGCTGAAGCCAAGCGCCGCTCAGCGGATTTCATCGCGAATCGACTGCCGAAATTCCTTGGTTATTTCGAGCGGATACTGGCACTCAACCCGAATGGCGATCAATGCATGGTCGGCACCACGCTCACCTACGTCGACTTATCGATGTTCCAGATCATCGACGGTTTGCGTTATGCATTTCCGCGTGCGATGCAACAGGCCGGCCCAGACTATCCGCTCCTGGCGGCATTGCATCAACACGTGAAAAGCCGCCCGCGCATCGCCCGTTACCTGGCTTCAGCGCGGCGTTTGCCGTTCAATAAAGAGGGAATTTTCCGGCATTACAAGGAGTTGGACGCCTAAAGCCTATATTATGAATGGCAACGCACATAGTATTTGCGCTGGAGCGCATAACCCGCAGGCGGCGAATCGGGAGGGGTTGCGGCAGGAGTTGTTGTAGCGGGCGCAGCAGAGGGAACGGCGCCAACCGCGCTGACAGCAGGTTCGGGTGTTAGTGCCGGTGTCGACGCGGTCGGCGGAGTGGGTGCCGGTGCGGGACTACCATCCGGCAACACGAACCGATAGCCAAGGCTACCGCACAATTCACCGGCTTTCTCGATGCAGGATTCATAAGATTGCAATTGGCAAGAGATCGCGTAGACGATCGAACCTTCCGATGTGTACACCTCCCTGGAAGATGAGCAGCCACACAGTGCAGCGGTCAACAACACAGCCAACATTACCCTCATGTCTCCTCCATTTGGTGTTAGGCGCGCCAACTTATTTGATCGAATGAATCAATTAAGCCATAAACGAAGGTATTTGTCTGCCCATACGTGCACCTTGCATCACAAAATAATCACTCGGCTTTGCCCTGCAGCGCCCGGCGCAACGCAGCCAGCGCCAACAAGCGGGTCGAATCGAGCGGCGGCAGCGGCGAATTCAAATCGTGCATGATCAGGGGAATTTCGGTACATCCCAGCACGACAGCATCGCAGCCGTCCTCTTTCATGCGTCCGATAACGCGTTGAAGGTAAGCGATTGACCCGGGTTTGAATATGCCGTAAACCAACTCATCCATGATGATGCGATTGACTTCGTCGCGATCGGCAGGGATCGGACGCACATATTTCAATCCGCTCGCCGTGAGCTTCTCCGGATACACTTCACTGTCGACCAGCCAACGCGTGCCGGTCAAGCCAAGGCAGCGAAAACCGCCATCGAGCGCCTTTGCGGCGACCACTTCGGCAATATGCAGCCATGGCAATGGCAAACGCGATTCGATGTAAGGCAAAGCCTGGTGAATCGTATTGTCCGGACAAATCAAGAAGTCGGCGCCGCTTTTTGCGAGCTTGTTGGCGGAAGACAGCATCAACTCGCCTACTCCCTGCCAGTCTCCGCTCTTGATGCATTGGACGTACTCGGCCAGAGAATAGCTATGCATCGAAATCTCGGGATGCGCATGCGAACCAAGGAGTTGCGCCCCTTCCACGCAAAGTGTCCGATAACAAAGTGCCGCGCCTTCGGCAGAGCAGGCAACAATTCCGATGTGCTGGGGAGTCATTTTCACGGATGCGCAATGGATATTTCGATTGTCGTATTATAGTCGAGCATAGTCGAACGTTATGGCGCTTCGTATTGGTCGACGACAACTAAATTTGATGCACTGGATATTACTTTAGGTCACGTAAGGTTTATCCCCAAAAGTAGCTCAATCAAAAAAGGAGATTAGCATGAAGAAAATCACATTGAACCGACTCATGGCCGGCTTGTTGCTATTCGGGCTGGGTGTCGGAACAGGACTGCTCGCACAAACCGTCGGCGATTCACCGCAACGTGTCGAACGGAAACGCGTCGACCTTAGCGGTGCGCCGGGCATGGAAGTCATTGCATCGACTGCGGAATACAAGCCCGGCGATACGATCGACGTGCACACGCATCACGGCGTGGAAGCTGCCTACGTCCTGCAAGGTGCATCGATTCAAGTTCCCGGCAAGGACCCGATGACACTGGCAACCGGCACAACATTGGTGAACCTGCGCGATGTCAAGCATGCAGGTTTCAAGGTGGTCGGTGACACGTCGCTGAAATTATTCACGGTTCATGTCGTCGACAAGGGCAAGCCGCTGTACGACTATGGCAAATGAAATTGCGTGGCTTGGGCTCAATGTGTGCAGCCCAAGCCATCAGGGGTAGCGCGACCTCAGTAAATTACTTGACCGGATTTCCGTCCGCATCGATCTTGTGGACTTCACCCAGATTCAATTCGCGAATTCCTGCTTCAACCTTGCTCATGTCACCGACGATGACCCAAATCAGGTGATCCGGCAGGATCAGGCGTTTGGCCAGTACATTCGCTTGCTCCGGCGTGACTGCCAATGTTTTATCGGTGACCGTGTTGAAATAATCATCCGGCAGTTTGTATTGCAAAATACTGGCGTAGTTACGACTCAGTTCGCCCGCCGTCTCAAAAGAACCGGGTAAAGCAAGTGTTTCGTTGGATTGCGCATCTTTCAGCTCTTCCGGTCCGATCGGCTTGGCGCCTGCGATATTGCGATATTCCACCACCATTTGCTGCAGCGCCTCCTTGGTCTTGTCCGACTGCACCGGCGCCATACTTAAGAACGGGCGTTGACCCAGCGCATTCGGCATGAAGCTGCGCACTCCATACGACCAGTGCTTGTCCTCGCGCAGATTCATGTTGGCACGCGAGCTGAAACTGCCGCCAAAGACGTTATTCACCATTTCCAGTGGGATTGCGTCGGGACTATTAAGCGGCGGCTCCAACTCGGCGCCGACTATCATGCTTTGCTTGGCGTCCGGCCGGTCGATCAGGTACACAACCGATTTTTCCGGTTGCTGGACTTCAGTGATATTCTTCTTCGGTACCTCGCCCGCCTTCCAGCCCGCGAACAACCGTTCCAATTGCGGCGTGATTTCGGCCAAGGTGGTGTCGCCCACAATCAATAGCGTGGCGTTGTTGGGTTTGAACCAGGTGCTATGGAATTTAATCAGATCGTCCCGCGTCATCTTGCTGACTGCCGCCTCGGTGCCGGTTCCTGAAAACGGTAATGCGTAAGGATGTCCCTTCCCGTAAAGCAGGTTCGGTACAACACGCAAGGCCATCGATTGCGGCGTCACTTTCTCACGCCGAATCATGGCCAGGCGGTCCTTCTGCAAACGCAGGAATTCCTTTTCCGGGAAGGCCGGGTGCAGCAACAGGTCCGCATAGATATCGAGCCCTTGCGGCATCGTCGCCTTCAGTACATTCAGGTTGACGAACGCACCGTCGAGATTAGTCGAAGCGCTAAAGTCGGCGCTCAGGCCTTCCAGTTCCTCACTGATCTTGAGTGAATCACGGGTCGGCGTGCCCTCCTCCAGCATGCGCATCGAAAAACTGGCAACGCCCGGCAGCTCGGCGGAATCGGAGGCGTATCCGCTATCGATCAACATGGAAAAATTAACGATCGGGGCACTGTGGCGCTCGGCCAACACCACTTTCAAGCCATTCGACAAGGTCGCCCTTTGCATCGGTGGCAAGTTCAGGCTTTCCGCCTTGCCTAAAGCAGGCTCCTTGCTGCGATCAAGTTTGGCTGTCGTGGTGTAATTGACCGGATAGGGATTGACTTCCAGGACAAAATCGCCATCGGTCAGCCAAGTGTTGGCCGCCTTGGTAACGCTAGTCGTGGTAGCAGCCTTGATCCATTTCAAGTAGTCTTTATAGCATTCCGGCTTGCCGGTAAAGGTCGCGCAACGCGCCAGCAAATCGCTCTTGCCGCCGAATCCGCCGATGCGCTCGACGATACGCACATAATTTCCAAGGATGGCCGTTTTAGCCAGTTGCAATTCTTCTTCGGTCGGGCCATTTTTCAGGAAATTCTTCAACTCCTCGTCGGCAACGCTTTCAACTTTATGCAAGTCGCCGCCTGGCGCAGCGGTCAGTGTCAGGTCGAATTGACCGGCGATCTCCCTGGTGTCGTCACTGGCGGAAACCTGCGTGGCGATCTGGTCCTTGTAGACCAGGCGTTTATACAAGCGCGAAGTCTTGCCGCCGCCCAAAACTTGGGCCGCAAGATCCAGCAGTGCTTCCTCAGGCGTATCTGCCTGCGGCACGTTCCACACCCGATACAAGCGCGCCTGCGGCACCCGGTCCTGCACCGTTTCACGATGGGTTCCGGTGCGCTTGGCAATCCAGGTCGATTGTTTGGCCAGTGGCGGGCCGGCCGGAATCTCGCCGTAATATTTCTCCACTTTTTGCAGTGCGATTTCTGGTGTGATATCGCCAGCCAGTACCAGCACCGCATTATTCGGACCGTAATTGGTCTTGAACCATTCCTGCACATCGCTCATCGACGCCGCATTCAGATCCTGCATTGAACCGATGGTGGTCCAGGAATACGGATGGCCAACCGGATAGGTATTCTCTGTCAGCAATTGCCGGGTGACGCCGTAGGGCTGATTCTCACCCTGGCGCTTTTCGTTTTGCACCACACCGCGTTGTAAATCCAGTTTCTTTTGATCGAGCACACCGAGCAAATGCCCCATGCGGTCGCTCTCGGCAAACAAGGCGTAGTCGAGCATCGAGGTCGGCACATTTTCAAAAAAATTCGTGCGATCGGTATTGGTCGTGCCGTTCAAATTGGTGGCGCCGATGCGCTCCATCGCATTGATGTAGGTATGGTCGAAATTGTCGCTGCCGCTAAACATCAAGTGTTCGAACAAATGCGCGAACCCGGTCTTGCCGAGTTGTTCGTTTTTGGAGCCGATGTGGTACCAGGTATTGACCGCGACCACCGGCGTCTTGTGATCTTCATGCACCAGCAAGGTCAAGCCGTTTTTCAGCACGAATTTGGTATAGGGAATGTCAGGAATGGCGATATCGACTTTGCCGGCAGCAGATTTGGCCGCCTTGCCAGCGGCGACAACCTTGCCGCCTGGCGCCGGCTCCGCCACCGGAGGCGTCTGAGCGAACGCTCCCAGCGAAAAAATGGCAGCTGACGCTGCCAACATTTGACCGATACGGACAATTTTTGCCATGCTCTTCCTCTCGTATTACATGAACAAGCACTAGATAAGGCAAGCGATTGAAGACACTACCCAACAACCGCCTGCCAGCTATATTTCTTGCCAAATCAAACATTAATTTCTCGGCAATAATAACAGACACAGATGCCTTATCCACACCTAAAATTCATGTCGGAAGAGCATTTACTCGTGACGCTCGCTATCGAGATGGGCCATCTGCGCAGCGGCATAACGATCTCCGGCAGCAGCGCCCTTCGGCACGGCCTGTTCAATCATTGCCAGATCGGCTTTGCTTAATAGCACGTTCAATGCACCCAATGCCTCGGTCAGCCGGTCACGGCGGCGTGCACCGATCAATGGCAAAATGTCCTCGCCCTGGGCGGCAACCCAGGCAATCGCGATTTGCGCCACCGATACGCGCTTTTCGTCTGCGACCTTGCGCAATGCATCGACCAAGGCCAGGTTGCGATCCAGGTTTTCTCCTTGGAAGCGTGGGCTGTGGGCCCGGAAATCGCTGGCGCCGACCGCATCTTTGCTCCAATGACCGCTGATCAATCCACGTGACAAGACGCCATACGCAGTAATGCCGATGCCCAGCTCGCGGCAAGTCGGCAAAATGCTCTCTTCGATGCCGCGCGAGATCAACGAATATTCGATTTGCAGGTCACAGATCGGATGCACCTTGGCTGCCCGCTTGACGGTGTCCGCGCCAACTTCCGACAGGCCGATGTGCCGCACATAGCCGGCCTTAACCATATCGGCTATCGCGCCGACCGTTTCTTCAATCGGCACGTTGTCATCAAGCCGCGCCGGGCGATAGATATCGACGTAGTCGACGCCAAGCCGCTGCAAGGTATACGCAAGAAAATTTTTGACCGCTGCCGGTCGCGCATCGTAATGCAACCAACCGCCTTTAGGGTCGCGCATCGCGCCGAATTTCACGCTGATCTGGGCGGCATCGCGGCGCGAAGCCGGTGCGGTTCTGAGCGCTTCCGCAATCAGCATCTCGTTATGCCCGCTTCCATAAAAATCCCCGGTATCCAACAATGTAATGCCGGCTTCCAGTGCCGCGTGGATCGTCGCAATGCTTTCACTGCGCTCGGCGGGACCGTACATGCCGGACATCCCCATGCAGCCGAGGCCGAGAATCGATGCGGAAGGCCCGGTTTTTCCTAATTGACGTTGCTTCATAGTATTTCCCTTCAGTCATTCCGCAAGCGGATGCCAGCGGTTGAAAGGATTGTATGCGCAGATATCATGTGCGACAATTACCAATAATACGAATAGGCTGTACGGAATAATGCACAATGGCAAATCATGATTTATCCGATTTAAGCGCCTTCGTTGCGGTCGCGCAGGCAGGCGGATTTCGTGGTGCTGCCACGTTGAGCGGCCTTTCGGCCTCCTCGTTCAGCGACGCTGTCCGCCGCCTGGAACAACAGCTTGGCGTGCGATTGCTCAACCGCACTACGCGCAGCGTTACCCCCACCGAAGCCGGCAAGCGCTTGCTGGAACGCCTGACGCCGGCTTTCAGCGAAATCAAGGGCGCGTTGGACACCGTCAATAGCTTCCGTGATAGTCCGACCGGCACCCTGCGCTTGAACGTACCGTCCATCGTTGCGGACCATATCCTGCCAGCGCTGCTACCGCGCTTTTTATTGGCTTATCCCGACATCAAGCTTGAGATCAGTGCCAACGATACTTTTATCGACGTCCTCGCCGCTGGGTTCGATGCTGGCATCCGTTACGATGAAAGCATCGAGCGCGATATGATCATCGTGCCGATCGGCCCCCGCAAACAACGCTTTGTGGCGGCTGGCTCACCGGCCTATCTGGCTGCACGCGGCCAGCCGCAGCATCCGCGCGACCTGACGCAACATGCGTGCATCGGCCATCGCTTCGCCAGCGGCGTGCTAGCGACCTGGGAATTCGAGCGTAGCGGCGAGCGCGTCAGAATCACGCCCAACGGACCACTCATCGCGTCGAGTATCAATCTTGAAATTTGTGCAGCCGTCGCAGGGTTTGGCCTGGTCCATACCTTCGAAGAATATCTGCAACCAGCGCTTGATAGCGGCGAACTGGTTCCGGTATTGGCCGATTGGTGGCAAAGCTTTCCGGGGCCATTTCTCTACTACCCAAGCCGAGCCCACATGTTCGGCCCCTTGCGCGCCTTCATCGATTTCTTGAAAGCGGAACGCCTTTGAGCGCTACGTGCATTTCCCCTTCCTGCAAAATCACCGAAGTCTCCAGAGGTCTCAAAAAGCTGTCAACAATGCAAACTGCATTAAGCATCGCCTCTGCTTAGCCGCAATGCGGCCCAATGTACGCTATCGCACAGAATAAAGCCGCGTTAAGGTGCATGTTAGCAATAAGCGTCAAATAGTTAGGCACTGACTAAAGAGCAATTAACACTTCAACAATACAAACATATGACGCGCGCTCATACAGATTTACCACTCATGCCGTCAGCATCAAAGGCCCACTTCCATGAACCCCCGCAATCGCAGCTTTTGGAAAGAAATGTTGCCCATATTCGGCATTGGCTTGGGGTTTATTGGCATCAGTATTCTGGCTTTTTCTTCCTACACCCATATCGGTGAAATTCAAGATCACACAGGTTGGGCAAATCATTCTCACCAAGTACGATTCGAACTGGAACAAACCATTTTCCTGATCAGCGCGGCACACGCGGCGACGCGCGGTTACGCAATTGCCGGCAATGATGAATTTCTCGCGTCCTACGAAAGCGCACGACGCGAATTACCTGAAAAGATCTCCGAATTGGCATTGCTGGTGGCGGACAATCCGGCCCAGACACAAAGTATCTCGATGCTAAAACTTGACGTCGACCACATCATGGCGCTGCAGGAACATACCATTTCGCTGCGTCGTAATGGCAACACCGCCGTGCCGGCGCTTACCTATTTCGCAGAAGGCAACGGCCAGGTTTCGGCACTGGATTCCATGCGGGTCTTGGTCACGCAGATGCAAGATCTCGAAGCTGAACTGATGGCACAGCGGGAACAAAGAATCACACTCGATACACGCCACACGAAATCCCTGCTGATTTTTGGCACGGCTGGGGTTTACCTCGTCTTTGGCATGACTTTCTTGATACTCGGTCGGGAAGTACGTCAGCGCAAGACTGCGGACCGAGCCTTGATTGAAGCAAACGATGCACTTCAGCTCCATACCGATCAATTGGAACAGGCGAACAAAGATCTGGAAGGCTTCAGCTATTCAATTTCACATGATTTGCGCATCCCGCTACGTGCGGTAGCCGGCTATGCCAACATTCTTTCCGAAGACTACGAAGAGAAGCTCGATAGCAATGGAAAGCGCTTGCTCGGCGTCATTGGCGAAAATAGCAAGCGAATGGGCATATTAATCGATGAATTACTGGCTTTCTCGAAATCCGGAAGGCAAGCCCTTTCGCGGACCGACATCGATATGCACGCGATGGTCGAAAATACATTGGCAGAACTCCCGCAGCATGAAAGCTCGAGCAGCACGCAAGTGGTGGTGGAAGAACTCCCCCAGGCATACGGCGATCATGCGCTGCTTAAGCAGGTCTGGATGAATCTGCTGTCGAACGCATTCAAATACAGTAGCAAGGCCAAAGCGCCGAATATTCGTGTTTCAGGCACTCGCAACGATGACGAAGTCATCTATGCGGTGCGTGACAATGGCGTCGGCTTTGATATGCAATATTACAACAAGCTGTTTGGCGTATTCCAGCGGCTCCATAGCATTGAGGAATTTCCCGGCACCGGCGTTGGCCTGGCAATCGTGCAGCGGATTGTAATACGCCACGGAGGCCGGGTCTGGGCCGAGGGAACCATCAATCAAGGCGCGACTTTCTATTTCGCGCTGCCAAACAGGGAGTAAATCATGGTTGAGTTTAAACATGTCGATATTTTACTGGCGGAGGATAGTCCATCGGACGCTGAAATGACGATCAGGGCCTTGCGCAAGCGGGGATTGGCGAACAACCTGATTTGGGTGAAAGACGGCCGTGAAGCGCTCGATTTTCTGCAGCAAACAGGAGAATTTTCCAATCGATCGAGTGAAATTCCAAAACTTATTCTATTGGACATCAAGATGCCACGCGTCGACGGAACCGAAGTCCTGCGCTACATCATGAGTGACGAGAAATTGTGCGCTGTTCCAGTAGTTATGTTGACGTCCTCTGCGGAGGACAGGGACATTATCGAATCCTACAAACTTGGCGCCAATAGTTACATCGTCAAGCCTGTCGACCCTGAAGATTTTGATCGCGCGGTGAGCGAAGTTGGACTGTATTGGATGTTGGTCAATAAAAGTTCAATCTGAGATTTTTGATACAGGGTAGTTGCTTGAGTGTGAAATGAGGAAGGCGCATTACGTGAGTAATTTAATAAAAGTGTTAATGGTTGAAGATTCGATTACCGATGCCGAACTCATTCAGCGAGAATTAATCCGAGGTGGATTAAGTGTCGAATGCCGACGCGTCGAAACGCGCGCTGCCTTTGAAGTTGAACTTGAGCGGTTCCCGCCGAATTTGATCTTGTCGGATTTTTCCCTGCCGCATTTCGATGGCCTGTCGGCCCTTAAGCTCGCGCATGCGATTTTTCCGGATGTGCCGTTCATTTTCGTATCCGGCACCATCGATGAAGATACGGCGATCGGTGCGCTGCGCGGTGGCGCGATCGACTATGTGTCCAAGAACAACCTAAAGCGTTTATCTTCGGCGGTAACGCGCGCATTGGACGATGTGCAAACACGCGCCGCCCGGGTCCAGGCTGAATCGCGCTTCCGTGATTTCCTTGAATTTGCGCCGAACGCCATCGTGGTGATTAACGAGCATGGAACAATCGAATTCGTCAATGCCTGCACGGAAACCATGTTTGGCTACGAGCGTCGTCAAATGTTGGGGCATCCCTACGAAATGTTGATTCCTGATCGCATCAAGGAGTTACATGAGGCTTTTAAAACAAATGCTTATCAAGGCTTGCAGGTCGCCCCAACCGTTAATCTTCCCATCAAGGGGCGGCGAAAAAATGGAACGGAATTTCCTGCGGAAATTAATCTGAGTCCGCTCAGGGTCGAATCCGGCATGTGGGTCTCGGGTGTCATTCAGGATATTTCTCAACGCAAGTCGCAAGAAAAGCGTATCGCACGACTGCATCGGATTCAGATGGTGCTCAGCAATATCAATGCTGCCGGCATTCGCATTCGCGAACGCGATGCGCTCTGCAAGGAAGCGTGCGAAATCGCAGTCAAGCATGGGAAATTTGGAATGGCCTGGATCGGCATGATCGACCAAGCTACCAAAGCAGGCAATGTGATCGCATGGAGCGGCGGCGTAAATGTCGAACCAAGCCAGATACGGTTGACTGCGGATATGGATTCAATCGATGCAATGCGGCCAGCCAGCCAGGCAATTCGGCAAAAAGCGGCGATCATCTGCAATAATATCCAGGCTGATCCGGTCCTTGCCGCGGCGCTGTTCAGAGCAACCGAAAGCGGCTATAAATCGATGGTGGCCCTGCCTTTGGTTGTGAATGGAGAAGCAATCGGCGTCATCGTACTATACGCAAAGGATACCGATTTCTTCAATCAAGATGAGATGACACTTCTCAACCAGTTGGCTGCCGATATCTCTTTTGCGCTGGAACATCAGCAAAATCAGGATCGACTCAACTATCTTGTGTATTTCGACAGCGTGACCAATCTGCCAAATCGGGTTCTGTTTCAGGATCGGCTAAAGCACCTGATCGAACAAAACGAAGACAGCAATGCCGGCCAAATTGCCGTGGTGTTAATCGATATCGATCGATTCAGGAATATCAACGATACGCTGGGCCGCAATGCCGGAAATCTCCTGCTGAAGGAAATCGGGCGACGGCTCGGTGAATGCACGGCAGAACCTGAGTATGTGGCACGCATCGATGCCAACTGTTTTGCAATTGCAGTCAAATGCAGTTTGTACGATGTCACCGTGATTGACACGCTGCAACAGAGGCTGTCGCAACGAATAGCCGAACCTGTCGGGTTGTTCGATCGCGATATCCGAATCTCCTTCAAGGTGGGGATCGCCATATACCCGCCCGACGGCAGGGACGGCGAGACCTTGCTACGCAATGCCGAGGCGGCATTGCACAATGCAAAGATCTCACGGCTTTCCCATCTTTTCTACGACTTGGAAATGAATGCGCGCTCCGCGAATAAATTATCCTTGGAAAACCGGCTGCGGCTGGCCTTGGAGAAAGAGCAATTCATTCTCGAATATCAACCCAAGATCGATCTTACCAGCGGAAAATTGACCGGACTGGAGGCGTTGATACGCTGGAACGAGCCAGGCCATCGCTTGATTCAACCGGGAGAATTCATTCCAGTGCTGGAGGAAACCGGATTAATCGTCGAGGTCGGCGCCTGGGTGATTTCCCAAGCGCACAGGCAGTATAAGGAGTGGGCATTGCGCGGGTTGATGCCCCCTAGAATTGCGGTCAATGTCTCGCAATTACAGATACGGCAAAAGAATTTCGTCAGCCAATTCCTTAGCTTGATGGCAGGCGCCTATCAGGAAGAGCTGGAAATCGAAATCACCGAGAGTTTGTTCATGGAAGACCTGGACGAAAATATCGAAAAACTCGCCGCTCTGCGCAGAACCGGTATCACGGTGGCGATCGACGATTTCGGCACCGGCTATTCGTCGCTCAGTTACATCGCCAGACTGCCAATCGACACCTTGAAAATCGATCGCTCTTTCATCACGGATATGGGAATCAGTGCCGACCATATGGCGATCATTTCGACCATCATTTCGCTGGCACACGCATTGAACTTGACGGTAGTGGCGGAAGGCGTCGAAACGGCGGAGCAGTCGCATTTGCTGAAGCTCCTGCGTTGCGACCAGATTCAGGGTTTCGTCTATCGTCGGCCGCTGCCTGTCACTGAAATAGAAGCGCTGCTGGTGCAACTTGCGGGATAGCATCATTTGAAAAATTATCTACTGCGTGTGGCGGCGTACAGATAATGGAGGGCCAGGCAAGCAATATCAAGGTATTCCACCTTCGGGACCTTGATCATGAACGCACGATACTTCCCCCTCGCTATGGTTCTCTCTGGCATATTGACGGTATCTGCCTGGCCGGTACAAGCCGATGTGGTGCAATGTATTGAAGAAGGTGGAACCGTTACCTATACGAATCTTCCGTGCGCAAATGGTTCGACCACCGCCCCGGCTTTCGGGTCAAATACTCCCTCCCCCGATCAGATTGCTCCGCCGGCGCCCGAAAGTCCGTGGATAAAGAATCATGCCAGCATTCGTAGCGTCACGGTCGATGCCGAGACCTTGAAAGCTGCCAGGGATTCATTGCAAATACGAGACCAAGAGTCGCCAAGACAGCAAGTAACCCTTGTCGCGCTTGATCAAAGAAATCCGGGATGGTTTGATTTTCACTGAGTCAGTCTAGTCTTGACCGGCAGTCCTGCCAGCGCGGCACGCAGGCGTTCGTGTAATTCAACGGATCGCGCTCCACCCGTGTTCGGTCCAAGCATTACCTCTACCCCATATTGCTCAGAGGCATGCAATTGCGGGCGTTCGACGGCATCGATAGCAAACTCCTGGCAAATATCGTTAACGAGCGTCGCAACGACTGCTTGCGCAGCGAGCAGTCGCAACGCCGGCTTGTAGAGCTTGCCGACGTTGGTCATCGGCATTGCATCGATGATGGTCACCGCTTTGGGTTTTGCCGGGCCTTCGTCAACACGTTGGGCGGTGAATTCCAGCAACTCTGCTTCACTAACCGAAGCGCCCGGCACCAGCGTGGCAAACAGCACCGGCAACTCGCCGGCATAGGCATCGGGTGCGCCGACCGCCGCGCATATTTGCACAGCAGGATGGGCGCCAAGCGCGTCCTCGATCATCTTTGGGTCGATATTGTGGCCGCCCCGTATGATCAAGTCCTTGGAGCGACCGCTCAGATGCAGGCGTTGTTCGCTGTCGAGCGCGCCCAGATCCCCGGTTGCGAGCCAGCCATCGGCAGTGAAGGCCTTGGCATCATCCGCCGGATCAAGAAAGCCTGAAAATAAATTGGGCGATTTGAACAAGACCATGCCTTGCTCCCCACTTGGCAAATCGCGATCGCTGGCATTGCCGGATGCATCCAGCGCGACGATGCGTAATTGCGAGTACGGCAAACGGAAACCGACGCAGCCGGCTTCCGCCTCGACTCCAGGTGGTGTAATGGTAGAGATGCCCGCCATCTCGGTCATGCCCAGGGCTTCATGCACATGCACGCCGAACAAGCGCTTGAAGCGCGCCGCCAGCTCCGGTGATAACGGTGCTGCCCCCGTGCGGCAATAACGGATCGACGATATATCGGCGCCATCCAGAGGCACGTTGGTCAGCGCCGCCAACACGGTAGGCACCGCTGATACAGAGGTGGCGCGGTATTTTTCCACCAGGCGCCAGTAATTGGCGATGACTTCACGATTGCGCATCAGGGCTGGAGTCGGCATCACCGTTTCCATTCCGGCAGACAAGGCGGTTAGCGAAGTCGGTAATACACCAGCGACATGAAATAAGGGGTAGCCGTTGATCGTCACGTCGTTGGTTGCCACGCCCTGTAATTTGACGCTGGCCCACGCCGTGAAGACCTGGGCGCCGTGGCTGTGGCGCGCCAATTTCGGTGCACCGGTAGTGCCGCCGGTATGAAAATAAGCGGCAATGTCGCTCGCTTCGATTTGCCGTCCGCTCAATAGGCGATCATCCGCTTCCTCTGCCCGCAAAGCGGCAAAATCGAATACGCCATCGGGCAAGATAACGTTGCCCTGAGGTTCATCGTGCGGCGCCACACGCAGTACGTGCGTCAGCGAGGGAACCTGGCTGCGGATACGCAGCGCCTTCGACCAAATCTGCGATTCGGCATCCGAACCGTAGGCGACCAACACCTTGGCGCCGGCTGTGTTCATCAACGATATCAATTTCTCGTCAGTCAGCAATGGGTTAAGCGGTTGCACAATCGCTGCCGCTTCACCGCCCCATAAGGCCAGATGATATTCCAGGCAACCGGGTAGCAGTATCGCCACCGCGTCCTTCGCTTGCACGCCTAGTCGATACAGCAAATTAGCGGTCTGGTGAATGCCGGACAAGAGCTGCGAGTAAGACCAGCGAATCGGCGCATCGTCGGGATTGCCGCTGCGCAGGAAGGTCAATGCTGTCTTGTCGCCGTAAGCATGTGCAGAGTTGCGAAAAATTTCGTAGGTGCTGCGCACCGTCAGTGCCTGCTCAAGCGGTATCGCTTCAATGCGCAACACGTCATCAATGCTGTGAACCGGAAATTCGCAGGTAAAGGGTGAAGCAAAAGACGAATAGCTGTATGGCACTGAAGGTCTCCTGGATTATTTTTTGTTTGCAACTGATGGCGCAACACTACGCCAATGCAATGTACCGTTCAAGGTGAAAATCCTCATCGCCCAACTGATGATCGATCATCACCAGCCGTTTGGCGTAATGCGCCAGCGGCAATTCCCAGGTCATGCCGATGCCGCCGTGCAGCTGGATACACTCCTCGGCAACCAATGTGCCGATGCGACCGATGGTGTACTTGGCCGCCGACAAGGTTTTCTCGCGCACCATCCCCGGTTGATCCAGCACCGCTGCCGCATTAATCACCGCCGAACGCGCTTGCTCGATTTCCACCAGTAAATCGGCCATACGGTGTTGCAGCGCCTGGAAGCTGCCGATCGGCACGCCGAACTGCTTACGCGTCTGCAGATATTCCAGGGTCGCCTGCTTGGCGACATCCATCGCGCCGATCGCTTCCGCGCACAATGCGAGAACCCCGCGCCCAATGCAGTGTTCGAGCGTAGCATAACCTTCGCCCGGTGCGCCAAGTAATGCCGCGGCCGGCAAGCTCACTGCGTTCAGCGTCATTTCGGCAGCGCTGCCGCCATCGATATTCGGATAAGCGCGCAACGTGATTCCCGGCGTTTGTTTTGGCACGATGAATAAGGAAATGCCGTCTTGATCATTGTCGTTACCGGCAGTGCGCACCGACACGATCAGGTAGTCAGCTTGCGCGCCATGCTGGACAACGCCTTTGGTGCCGTCCAGCAACCAGTCATCACCGTTGCGGTTTGCCCTGGTTCGCACGTGACTAAGCGCGTAGCCGCCATCCGCTTCGCTGTGGGCCAGCGCAACGATGCTAGTGCCGGCGATGATTTCATCGAGCAGCACACGCTGCGCGTCATTGCCTGCATGCGCAATGGCGCTGCCGGCTAGAACCGTAGCGAGGAAAGGCTCAACCACCAGGCCGTGCCCCAAGGCTTCAAATACGACGGACAGATCGAATCCGCTGCCGCCGTAGCCACCAACGGC
>Ga0302315_10000382_pt1 | contig 51103 bp, 42 predicted proteins | sample III_Palsa_N3_1_FD_200532 | JGI IMG/M metagenome (GOLD analysis project Ga0302315, IMG submission 200532) | Peat permafrost microbial communities from Stordalen Mire near Abisko, Sweden - III_Palsa_N3_1 | ecosystem: Environmental > Terrestrial > Soil > Palsa > Peat permafrost | place: Sweden...
TCGAGGCCAAATACCCCATCGATCCGGACCGGGTCTATATGACTGGCCTGAGCATGGGCGGCATGGGGACATGGAATTTTGCGGCCGCCTATCCCGATAGAGTCGCTGCGGTGGCGCCGGTTTCGGGGTTTGGCGATCCGAGCGCGATGAGTCGTTTGGGGAAGCTTCCCGTTTGGGCTTTTCATGGAGACGCGGACGACGTAGTCCCCATACAGCGCGATGAGGCCACGGTAGACGCTCTTAAGAAGGCCGGCGGTGACGTGACCTTTACCGTTATCCCTCACGCGAACCATGCTGAGACTTGGGGGCCAACATACTCGAACCCGGCGCTTTATGAATGGCTTCTAAGTCACAGAGTGTCAGATCATCCCTTGTTGACGCCGGCAACGATGTCTCCTGTGTCGTCCATAGTGCACCATCGCCGCGTGGTCTGACCGGAAGTTGTGCGGTGCAGGAATGGCCGACCGCCATCGTTTTTGCCGTCGGGGCCTATGCTGTAGAGCAGGTACGTGCTTTTCACGCCCCGGTAAATGAGCGGAGCCATCCCATTGCCAAACGGGTCGATAGGAACATGAGTTAGATATTTAGGGCATAGCCCGCCGAGACTAGCAGGATAAGCACCGCCGTGATCGAGACTGTAGGCGCGCAAAGCAAGTGACGTTGTGAGGAGACGATCGAAGGCGGCATCTGCTGTGTCCTTGAATAAAATCTTGCTCGGGGTGGGACAGAGGATCAGGCATAGCATATCGCGTGGAAGCGGCGGATCGCCTGTTTTTTGCGCAGTCTGGTAAGGTAGCTTCGCAGTGTGAGAAGCAGCATCCATGTAGGAGTTGAACAGTGTTAGCGTTCGGCTTTTGGGATTAAAGGTGAAATACATACCTTGTATGATCTTGTATTTTAGGCGCGGTTCGCCTGTCAAATCGTACAAGGGATAGGGCTGCCGAAACTCATTTACAACGACAGTGTCGATATTCATCTTTTCCTGGTGCAGGGTGCTTGAGAAGCTCGCGCGGTTGTCGGTTAGCGTTTCCAGTCGCCGACCAGACTCAAGAGCAGTCTGTGAGTCCAGGTGGTCAACCGCACCCCAGGCTGTCGGCCGCCCAAGCGCGCCACATGCCAGGCCAACCAGCTTTGGCAGCAACCCTCCTGACTCGTCTATCTTATTTCCTAAGTCAATACAATCGAGCGATTCTCGAATGGTTGTCGTCCAATCCCCTTTGCGCCCTGCAACGCGCGCACTGAAACTGATAGCACGAGCCATGCCGCGGTCGTGCGGAAGATAACCGAACGTTTGTCTGTTCGTAAGCCATGGAGGAGCGCAATAAGATTCAGTCAGTCCATGTTCCAGAGATGCCACGGCCGGGGAGTTTTCGCTGGCGATGCGGGCCGAGTCCGTTAAAGTTATGCCCTTTAGACCATTGGAGAAATCAGGGCTGAGCGTCACTCCGCTAGAAAGCGTGTTGTCTACCTTATCCAGGTCGTGGAACTGCCCGTAGGCCCTGTCAAAGGTATCGAACGCATTCGGGGCGGGCACAGGTGACGGAGCGGGCAAATTAAGTGCAGGCGTCACGTTCCCCTGATGCCACAGCAGCATAAGGGTGGCAATTCCACCAATACACAACAAAAATGCGATTGTGAAGATTTTCTTTATCATCTCTATGGACTTTGACACGGTGCCGGTTAAAAGGTTGCAGCCGCCGGGGAGACCCTAGGAGCGCCAGAGAGAGGTGAGACGGCATTTGGTGGACTTCGAGAAAATCCGATCTTAATTATCTTTCCTGTGATGTTGGCCTTACCAGGATCTCATTTACGTTTACTCTGGCAGGCTGTGTGACGGCGTATAGGATTGCGGCTGCGATGTCTTCGGGCTGCAGTGTTTCTGTGGTGTCGAGACGTCCCTGGACTCCGGCTTGCATGGATGGATTTGTGATATGGGTTACTAATTCGGTTGCGACGATTCCGGATTCTACTACCGTAACACGGATGTTGTCTTTGTATACTTCTCGCCTGAGCGACTCCGAGAAGCCTAACACACCGAACTTTGTTGCGGCATATCCGCCGGATCCAGGGTTTGCGACACGGCCGGCGACCGAGGCTACATTGACGATGTGTCCAGTACCATCGAGTTTCATTAAGGGAAGCGCGGCTTTTGTTACGCACATCAATGCAAACAGGTTTAGCTCGATCATGCGGCGCCAGTCCTGGGTATCGGCTTCGCGGACCGGAGATAAGAGCATGACCCCGGCGTTATTTACCAGGATATCGAGGCGTCCATAAAGATCCTGGATCTTTTCCATAATCCGGCTAATGTCGTTTTCACTGGTCACGTCGGCAACGATAGCTACTGCTGTACCGCCTTCACCCTCAATGCGCTTCACGAGATCCTGAAGCCGGTCCAGGCGACGTGCCGCAACGACCACGGTGGCCCCTGCGTTTGCAAGCGCTATAGCGGTTGCCTCTCCAATACCTGACGACGCCCCCGTGACAAGGGCTGTTCTTCCTAAGAGCTGGGGGCCAGACTGCTGATTTAAAGGCGCATTCATATCGCTCCTCCTGATGTAATACCACTACTGAACATGCTTACCATACCAGATTAAACAGACACAGTTGTACCTCCAAAGGAACCGTTGACAAGCGGCTTTTTGAACGACATAATGATTAGAACGAATGTTTGATTTAGAAATCGACAAAACGAAGCAACGCCGGACCGTTCCAAACGAAATAATGACTGAACCTATAATATTGCCTGCCTCCACGAGGCAACCGGAAAACACAGTGGCGGATTTGTTGCGGGATCAGATCCTATCTGGGAATTTCAAGGAAGGGGAATGGCTTCCTACCGAGCGTCAGTTGGCTGAAGATCTTAATGTCCACCGAAGTACGGTGCGCCTGGCGATCAACCAACTGGTGCAAAAGGGATTGGTCACGCGGCGGCCGCACTCACGGCCAATCGTCGCAGCGGCTGTGCGTGCGGCGCACTTAGAGGCCGCCCCTAGCGCACAAAGGGTTTCTTCCCCTTCAAACCTGATTGCCTTGCTGACGACTGGTCAGGTGGACGCTTCAGCAAGCTCCCAGGAACGCATCTTCTGGGGAATGAATCGGGCACTGGCGGATGCAGGTTATTTCGGGGTGTTCGTGGACCTTGGGATCATTGGCTCTGAGCAGGATAACGCAGACCGGGAAGCCGAACAACTCCGTTTTATATTGAAACAAGGTTTTGGCGGCGCCGTTTTCTATCCTTACGCCTATCGTAGCAACAAGGAACTTGTAGAAGCAGTCAGCCAGACGATTCCACTGGTCACCATCGACCGGAGGATTGAATCCGTAGATACCGATTTTGTCGGTGTGGACAATTACCAGGCTATGTATGACACGATCATCCATCTGATAAAGCAAGGGCATCGGCGGATCGCATACCTTACGAAGAACGAGCAGATTTTTGCGGTCCAGAATCGGATCCAGGGCTATATCGACGCTATCCGGGATGCCGACCTTGACGAGATAGTACTCTCCATTCCTTCGCGCACGGAACAAGAATGGACGGCAGTGGACGTTGTTTTCCAAATGACTGAAGATAAACGCCCAAGCGCAGCCGCGGTGTTTAACGACTACTCCGCATTAGATTTCTCGAATCGTCTCACGAATATGGGTCTTTCCGTGCCGGGAGATGTCGCGATTACTGGATTCGATAGTATTATTTCGACGCTCCCGACAGGTGTTGGGCTTACATCGGTAGCCCAACCCTTTGAGGAAATTGGCAGGAAGGCTGTCGAGGTTCTCCTGCGCCGCCTGAAAGATCGCTCCGCCCCTACGGTATCTGTAAATCTCCCAGCAGAACTCATTATTAGAGAGAGCAGCCAGTATCACGGTAAAAGCTCGTCGATTACTGCTTCACAGTAATCACGAGATCATGCGTGCCTGTTGTACCTGCTGGAATACTTGCGTCCTGAACGGGCTGACCGTCCAGGAGGACACGTGCGGTATGGCAGCCGCTGCCTTCAAGACGAATGTTGAGAATGGCGGAGCGATAATGCAAGCCCGTAAGCTGAACGGTTCCCCAGTCCCGTGGGACGACCGGAGAGAAGCGGAGCCCCTGTGAGTCGAACGCCATGCCGAACAGGCTGGAGTAGATCATCCGGAGGCATCCCCCAGGTCGTGCTGTGCAAGCCTGTTCGAAAAGGTCAAACTCGGAGCCATTTGCAGAGCCGGCGGAGTCGCAGAGGGCTCGCCCACGGCACAGGCTGCACCAGACAAGCCCATGGCTGCCGCGAAGATCGTACTTACACGTCTAATGGTAATCATGTGAGTAAAGGTCCTGCTTCCGCGACCGGCCTCGATCCCCGGAAGCCGTAGTAAGCGATATAGATGTAGCACAAGACTGGCAGGATAAACGCGTGGTGGATACCGAAATGGTCGGCGAGAGCGCCCTGAGCGAGCGGCACGAGCGCGCCTCCGACGATAGCAGCGATCAGCAGTCCGGCACCTTCCCCCGTTCGGTCTCCCAGTCCAGCGATCCCCAGTGTGAAGATATTGGGGAACATGATGGAGTTAAAGAGACCTACCAGGATGATGGTACACATAGCCACGTGACCGAATGTCAGCATGGACAGACAGACGAGCAACCCCGCCCCGATGGCCACGGAACCCAGCGCCGTTCCGGCTCCGACCCGTCTTAACACGGCCGATCCGATAAACCGCCCGACCATTGCGCCGCCCCAGTAGAACGCGACCAGCTTCGCGGCAGTTTGTGCGTCCAGACCACCGATTTCCCGCTGGCCGAAGTAGTTCACGAGAAAGCTGCCTATAGACACTTCGGCGCCGACGTACAGGAAAATCCCCAGCGCTCCGAGAGCCGTGTGCCGATAACTCCAAATACTCACAGCAGGCTTGCCTGTGGATTCCTGTACGATTTTCGTGTCGACCGCCATAGTGGGCAGTTTGCTGAGCGCAACTCCGAGAGCAAGGACGAACAGAACCGCCGCCAAACCAACATAGGGTGCAATAACGGAATGAGCTTCCTGGACGGGAGAGTGGCCTGCGGGGAGATGGTTCAGAATAAGCAGGCCTCCCAGGTAAGGTGCGATGGTAGTTCCAAGGGAGTTCAAAGCCTGGGCTAGGTTCAGGCGGCTTGAAGCAGTCGCCGGACTGCCCAGCACGGAGACGTAGGGGTTGGCGGACACCTGCAGGCCGGTGATGCCCGCGGCCACCACGATCAGTGCTCCTAAAAACAACGGGAAGGAGGCTACGGCGGCGGCAGGCAGGAACAGGAGGGCGCCGATGCCGGCTGTACAGAGGCCTGTAACCATCGTCTTCTGATACCCTACCCGCTCCACCAGTCTGCCGAAGGGGACGGCGAAGACAAAGTAGGCGGAGAAGAAGCAGAACTGGATCAGCATGGCCTCCGTATAATTAAGGTGGAAGATTGCCTTAAGATGCGGAATCAAAATGTCGTTGAGGACGGTAATCAGTCCCCACATAAAAAAGATGGTGGTTACAACCGCCATGGCGCCCGGGTTGCTGGTGAACGGCGCGGGGGAGACCGGCTCAGAGGTTTCCGATGGAGTTGGGAGTGTCAGGTTCGGCATAGTTATCTATCTTTCACTGTCGGGCCAGTCCGCTCCGGCCAGACCAACGTCTGCAAAATGGCGGCCGTCCCCTACATGGCGTACGTGGACGGCGATCACGTTTGCTCCCGGATGCAGCAGGGCGGGAGACTGCGCATCGGCATCGACGGTAAATGGGTCGTAGGAGTGTGTCCAGCCGGAGACATGAGCGGCGAGAACGCCGTTAATGTAGACGTCGAGGTCCTGGTCATGGTACGCCGTGATGACGGCAGATCGATACGATGCGGATGACATTACCGTGCGGCGCATCCATATATCCTCGGTGTTCCATGGTGTTCGTGGCTCTACGCCTTCGTCTTGCGTGCCGAAGCCGGCTGGGCCGCTTTTCCAGTCTGTATCGTTAAAGTCGGGCTTGAACCAGCTCTCCGCGGGCGTGTCGGTGGTGTAGCGCCACTCGACGGCGTCTTCCTTTCCCGTGGCGATAAGCGGGTGCAAATCGGGACGGCCGGGGACGTGGGTAAACCCGGTCGAAAGCGAGTATGGCCTGTTGTAGGGTGAGGCGGCCCATTGTTTGTTCGGCTGCGGGCCAACCTGGACATTCCAGGCGCCTCCGGACAGGATCGACGCCTCGTCGAACCAGGTTTTGTCCAGCGGTACGCCGTTTAGAGTCGCGGATTGGATGTATTCGTTGGCGGGAGCCGCGGCGGGCGCGCTTATGACAAACTGGGTTCCCGCGTGCGGCGCGGTCATGTGAATTACGGCGCGGGTAAAGCGGGGAGTACAGACCTCGAAATACGGGACGCCGGAATCGACGGGGTAGAAGCCAAGCTGAGTCAGGATGTACCAGGCGGACATGGTTCCTAGGTCGTCGTTGCCGCCGGCGGCCAGGCCTCCCGGGCTGTCTGTAAAGGATTGCTCGGCAGTTTCGGCGACTTGATGCTGAGTTTTCCAGGGTCGGTTGATGTAGTCATAGAGGAACGGGGCCTGGAGGTCTGGTTCGTTGGTGGCGTCGTAGAGTTTCTTATCGAAAAAGTTATCCAGACGTTGGTCGAAGACAGGCGCTCCGCCGATGAGGTCTACCAGTCCCTGAATGTCGTGCGGAACGAACCAGAGATAGATGTCCTTGTTGCCCTCGGTGTAGCCGCTGAACTTGGGATCCCACCGACCGGCGGCATCTCGTGCCTGGATGTAGCCGGTTGCGGAGTTGTACATGTCTCTGTACTGGAAGGCGCGGCCGAACAGGTAGTCGGCGTCTTCGGGCTTGTTGAGCTCCTGGGCGAGATGTCCAAGCGCCGCAAAGGAAAGATCGTACTCAAGCGCGGAGGAGGGGGAGACATCGGTGTTCAGAGTCACCCCGCCCTTTTCCTCGTCGAACGCCTGATAGACACCGATGTGCTGGTACGAATCGCCGCTTTGCGACTGCTTCCACATGTACTGATACGCGGTGTTCATATCGAAATTGCGGATACCGGCGTTCCATAGATTGGCCAAACAGATCGTGAGCGGATCTCCGTTCATGACCACTCCCGGCTGGTTGAGCTGCGGCCAGCGGTCGATATAGCCAAGCTGCTCGGCCATCTCGGTGATGGACTGCGCCATATCTCCAACTCGGTCCGCTTCAATGATGCCAAGAAGGGGGATCTCGGTTCGATAGATGTCCCAGCCTGAATAAGTGGCGTAGAAGTGCTTGTGGCCCGCGGAAACCGTGTGGATTTTGCCGTCGAAGCCGGTGTAGCGTCCGTCAACATCGTCAAATATCGTTGGAGCAATCAGGGCATGATAGAGGGCGGTATAGAAGATGCGCCGGTGGGTAAGGGTGCCTCCCTGCACATCGATGAGGCTAAGTTCTTTATTCCAGGCATCGGAAGCCAGCTTGCGGTAGTGTTCGAAATGGCCGTCGGGCATTTCCGCATTGAGATTTGCCAAGGCTCCGTTGAGGTCTACGTAGGACATGCCGATGCGTACTTCGACGGTCTGCGACTGCGCCGAGGCGGGAAAGCTGCCGTAGAAGCCTATCGAGGTGCGCCGGTCGGTCTGTGCGGCGTCGCCGCTTCCGTCCGTGATCTGTCCGTTCGTCCAGGTTCCATGCCTGGTGAACGGTGTGCTGAACTTCATGATGAAATAGACAGGGATGCCGTTCGTACTCCCGCTGAATGCCTGGCTGGAAACCTCGCCGGTAACAGTTCGATCGTCGACGTAGTGGACGTTGCTCAAGAGGGTCGTATTATTGGCGTAACTGAGCGGCAGGAGGATATTCGCCTGCTTACCCGCTGGGAAGGTGTATTTGAGCATACCGCAGCGCGTGGTTGTAGTCATCTCGGCATTTATGCCCCAGGGCTGCATTAAGACCTGGTAGTAGCCGGCCGAGGCACTCTCGTGCTGGTGGTCAAAGTTAAAATCGGTGTCGTTTCGCTCTATATGCACTGGCCCGGTGGTAGCCGTCATAAGAACTTCGCCTTCGTCTCCAAGTCCGTCGCCGCTCATCAGGTTGACTACGAAGCCGTGCATGTGCGTGTCCGTATAGTGGTAGCCTATATCGCTTAGATTTGGGCTGAGCTGCATCATGCCAAAGGGTGCGACGGCGCCAGGATAGGTATTACCGCTGTGGTCTGTTCCCACCATTGGGTTGACGAGATCCGAGAGACTTTGCCCATCCGGGGTTTGTACTACTTGAGCGAGCGCTGAGACACAGAAGAGGGTCGTTAACGTGAGCAAGGGGAGAATTCGGTGAAATTTGTTCATGGTTTCCTTCGAGGGAAGATATGCGGGAGTGGGGAGCCCTGAACAGACAGAAATCCATAAATTGCTTATTTGGACCACTAATGGTGCATTCTATCACGGCCACGCCGGGGTTGTCAAGAGCCTTTTACGGGCTATTTTTTTCGATTTTGAAGGAATAACGCGAAAACAGGATCTAGTTTGGAATATAAATGGATTACTAATGGACAGACCTCCAATATCAGAAAAAAATCAATGAAAAACTTAAAAACAATACCAAGCCACCTCGCCGTCTATGCTGTGTTGGGAAATGCAGTCATCGTAGGCGCCTTAACCTTTGGACCTTGCAGCATGAGACCTGTACTGGGACAAACGACTGTCGCCATTACCGCACCTGTACCGTCCAGTGATCCGGCAGCCCGAGAGATCAACGCATTTCAGGATGCCGACAAAAAACAGATGCCTCCGGCGGGCGCGGTCCTGTTTCTGGGAAGCTCAAGCATCCGACTGTGGACGACTCTGGCGCAAGACTTTCCTGAGATCCCGGTGATCAACCGCGGATTCGGTGGGTCGCTTGTTCAGGACAGTACGCATTTTGCCGACCGCATTGTCATCCCTTACAATCCGAAAATAATCGTCTTTTTCGCGGGGACTAATGACCTTGCGTACGGCAACAAGAAGCCTCAGCAGGTTCTTCAGGACTACGAAGACTTCGTCGCTAAGATCCACGCCGCGCTGCCGGACACACGTATCGTCTACATCTCGATTAACCCCACGGTTGCCCGCTGGAGCCAGGAAGCTGAGGTTCTGGAGACGAACCACCTGATTGAAGAGTTTGTCTTTGAGGCCAACTCTAAAACAGAGAAGTTGAACTTTATCAATTCGCACTCCCAACTATTAACCGCCGACGGCCTACCGCAGCCCAACTTGCTGAGGAAGGACGGCCTGCATCTTAATACGAAAGGTTATAAAGTGTGGACGGCTATCGTGAAACCTCGGATTATGGCTCTGGCCGCGATCGACGGCGTTGAACGACTGGATGGGGCAACGACTAGCCCGATGCCTCAGTAAGTCTTTCACGCTTCAGTTGGCAGGAGCGCACTCGAACGCATTGGTAAATGTCGGAATTGGGTTTTAGTATATATTTGGTACTGGTTTGCGGAGAAAAACCTGGGTGATAAAGCTACTCGAATTGGTATGGTTAGGAGTTCTTTCCAGATGTGTACCAAGTACTCAGGCTCGTTCTTTTAATGTGGTGGGAGTACCGGGCTAGAGATGGGACCAGTGCTTGGTTGGGCACAGGTCCCTGTAGTGTTTATTTGTAGGTGTTGGCGGCGAAGGTTACTTCGTCCCAGGCACTGGTGAAGTCTCCGCCGGTGAACGGGGAGTTGTCGATGGTCCACATGTTGGTTTGCGTGGAGTCAGCTGCGACTGAGTCGTTTTTCTCGTTCAGAGTTGCCTGGGGCCGCAGGGCTTTGACATGGCCGTCGGCGAAGAGGTAGTTGCTGAAGCCGGTATGGCCGGCGAACAGGCCATGGTTACAGCAGGAGCCCTGGACTATGCGGTAGTCCTGGAAACCTTTTGTCTCTTCCGCTACCGAAATCAGTTGAGTTGGCGATGAAATCTTGGCGAGGGACAAAGGACCAAAGCTGTAGCTGAAGAAGCCTCCCACCCCGTTTGAATCGCTGTAGGCGCCGCCGTAAGAAATATCCACGATGGGATACGGAGAAGGTGCTGTTGCGGTATCTACACTGGGAGTATTGTTATTTGGGTTCGACGGACACTTGAACACTCCCGTGCTCTTGATGTACGGGCTTATCAATTGTCGCCAGGAGGTAAATCCGTAGTCCGAGGTTGAGATCGGCGGCTCTTTGTCGTCGTAGTCATTTGTGTATTGGGCGAACGCCAGACCTAGTTGCTTCAGGTTGGAAGCGCAAGTCGTTTGTCTGGCCTTTTCGCGGACTTTAGCGAAGACAGGGAAGAGGATTGCGGCTAGTATAGCTATAATAGCTATCACAACGAGTAGTTCAATCAGAGTAAATCCCTTGGATTTCATGTTTAATTCCTTTTTTGTTTTTCGATCAGCATCTATATGCTACGTATCATACAGTAACACATGCTCTGATTGCTGTCAACAGAAATTTTGAAAAAACTGGAATTTCTCGACTTTCAGGGGTGCATGGGGCCGTTAAACAGACTTTTTATAGTCAAGATAGCTCAGTAATTGCAAACTGGGAAGCGCCTTTATAGCGGGATAGACGCGAACTCTGTTATTGTGGGGCTTTTGACCTTTTAGCAGCGGTGCGAGGAGGGTTTCGCAGAGCTCACGGGCCAGGTCGAGCAGATTTATGTCGGAAAACGCATCGGCATCGCCGAAGAGGAGCGCATTATCCGTGGCGTGCAGACCGGCGACGCAGATCTGATTCGGAGCGACGCCCATGCGTTTACCGCGGCGTACGAGTCCAACTTCCAGGCCAAACCAGGATTTGTCGTCGGATGCTCCCATCACAATCGCTGTCGGCTGCTTATCGACAGGGAGAGTCATCCATCCGAGGGCTGCTGTTTCCGCCTCCTTGCCGCGGTCTTTATCGGTTAATCCATAAAACTCCTCTGGACACGACTGTCCGAATGTCTTCTGAAGGGCTATATTGAAGCCCTCGCGCAGGTGCCGTGCATAATACTCTTGCGTGTCGTGCCCAAAGTAGGCTATGCGGCTGTGGCCTCGGGCGGCAACATGCGCCACGCAGCGCTCCATAAGCCAATTGTGGTCGAAATCTACCTGAGGAGCGGTAGATTCAGGATCGTCCAGGCTCCCCAGAATGATATATGGAACCTTCAGTTCTTCGAGCAAGGCTGCCTGACGCTTCATCTCTGTTGCACTGGCGCAGAGTATAAAGACGTCGCATAGGCCCGCACGGGCCGTTTCGCCAAGGCCCTCGAACAAGGCATCCGGATCGGAAAACGTTTTAAGGTTGAGTTCGTAGCCCCGCGCGTTCAGAAACTGAGCCAAGATGGTGACCACGTTCCCGTATTCGTTCCAGGAAGCGCCGGGCGGATGCAGTACAAATAGACCGACGCTCTCGCTGGTGCCACGACGAAGACGGCGCGCGGCGGTGTTTGGCCGGTATCCCATGCTTTCGGCCTGTTCGAAGATGAGCTTTCGTTTTTCCGGCGAGGCCCACACGTCCTTGCGGTTTCCAAGAACTCCGGCAACCATACTCTGCGACATGTTTAATGCGCGGGCAATATCCTTTTGTGTGACGCTCACTTGCTTAAATCTCTTCCCGGAATCAGATCTTGTTTATTATCGGAGGGCCCGCCTCTCCTAGAGTGCATCGTATCATGCGCCTTCCATGCTTGTCAATGTGAAACTCAAGATTGAATCCTAAACGCGAGTAAGAAAATATTATTGACAGAAAGTGACGGTCGTGATACTATATGATACGATACATATAACTCTAGCGACAACACCCTCGGAGTTGAGGTTGTGCGCCATACGGAGCGAAGTATTATTGACATAATTGCTGTACAGGTCATTTGTGTCACGATTTAATTGCGGTTATTGCAAGACATATCGAACCATATTACACAGATTAGGAGAAAGATGATGATCAATGGCATGCGCCGGTTGCTGGAGGGGTCTCTCATTGCTTTGGCGTCCCTTTTGCTGCTTTTGACCACTGTTGATAAATCTCAGGCGCTCAACTACGCCACGTCGTATTTTGGAAACTCATTTCCTGGAACCCCAAACCAGCTTCACATGCAGGATGACATTTACGGAATGTATGTTACAAGCGATGGCGCCTGTTACGCGAATAGCTCATGGGAAGAAGATAGTCAGGAAGCCGGAATTTATAAAAATGGCCAGGTAACCGGCAACTGCGTCGACCTGCACGCATGGGGGCGCGACGGAGGCGTGGGCATTACCGCGGACGCAAACTATGTGTATGTTGGCATGGTGCAGACGGGAGACGGAGGCGGGACGGGCGGCACGAACAGCAACGGCCTGCCCGCATACCCTCCTGCAAATACAGAGTGGTATTGTGTACGCCGATACACACGCGCCGGTGCGCCGGCTCCATTTTCCACAGGCTATGGATACGACGGCAGCATGCTGGTGGTCAACACAGGGACAAAAATAGTAACCAACGTATATACAGGATCGAACATTGGCGGAATTGCCGTCGACAGCAGCTACCTGTACGTTACCGATCCCATTTCAAATCTGATCAAAAAGTATTCTCTCTCGACGTTATCCCAAACGCCCGTATTAACGTGGAGCGTAACATCCCCGGGATCCATGGTTCTCGGAGGTTATGGAGGCCCTTTTGTATGGGTGATTCAGGGCTCAACCCCGGTGGCTGTAGCCTACACGACGTCCGGAACCGTGGTGGCGGCGATAAGCTTTGCCGGCGGCGTTAAGCCCTCCGGTCTTGCGTACAACATATCGAACAACACTCTGCTGGTGGCGGACGCAGGCCCGGACCAGAATATTAAGTGCTACAACTTGAACGCGCTTAGTGGATCGCCAACCACGGTGAGTTCAGTGGTCGGCACGGTTGGCGGCATCTACGCCGGCACCGGCGCAACCATAGGTACAGCAGGTCTCCTTCGGTTCAACAATCCAACGGGAGTAGGCGTGGATAGCAGCGGTAATGTCTACGTCTGTCAGGATGGCACATGCAACCCGGGCATGCAGGGGGGAGGAGCGGTCCTGGAGAGCTATACATCGGCGGGAGCGCGCAACTGGTGGTTGTATTGTCTGGAGTATGTGGATTGCTCCGATATCGACCCCTCGTCCGAAACGAGCGTGTTTTCGAAGGACAAACACTTTGTAATGAACTGGGCGAATACAACGCCAGGCTCCGAAGCGACCTACCAGGGCTACACACTAAACAGGTTCAAGTATCCCGAAGATCCGCGCCTCCACCAGGGAGCAGGACTGGAATGCACGGCATGGGTGCGGGAGTTCCTGGGTCATAAATTCCTGGTAACCACCGACATGTGGTCCAACAATTTGATCGTGTCCCGGTTCAATACGGCGACAGATGGGGAATGCGCCATTCCTTCCACTGTATTCGGCCGATTCCATATAACGCCGGACAGCTCGGGCTGGCCGGAAAATCAACCAGGCACGGGAGAATGGATCTGGCGAGATGCTAATGGCAATGGCGCGCTGGACGCCGGTGAATACACACAGCCAGCGGGTGCTGGTACCGCGCCAAGCCTTTGGGGCTGGTGGATGGACAGCAGCGGCGACGTTTGGGAGGCAACACAGACGGCCGGCATACGCCATTTTGCCTGCCAGGGACTGGACAGCTACGGCAACCCAATCTATAACTACGCACATATGACGACAATAGCGATGCCTTCGCAGTTTAACGACCTGGAGCGCATCGAGTACTACCCGGCGACGGACACGATGTACCTTGCGGGTTACAGTCCGGCGCAATCCAACACGAACGGCGATTGGAAGATCATCGGAAAGGTCATTTGCCGTTACGACCACTGGAGCACGAGTCCCACGCTGCACGCCGGTTATCCCCTGCTCCCTGCGTTTAGCGACACATCTTCCCCGCCTGTGCAGCCGGCCTCGATGTCCGTAACGGGCCAATATCTCTTTGTGACCTATGCGCAGCAGAACCAGGTGCTTGTCTACAATCTGGATACGGCCGCTCTGGCCGGCACGATCACACCCGGCTCTTCCGTGGGCGGGACGGGCTCTAACACCCCGCTTGGCTGGACGGACATTCCGTACGGGGTGCGCGCTTACCAACGGGCGACTGGCGAATACGAGATCTTTAACGAAGACGACTGGCTGGGCAAAATAGTTATGTACAGGTGGACTCCCGTTTTCCAGATACAGAACTACTGGCTTGGCACGTATATTAATACGCAAAGCGGTCTGCAGTGCACGACGATATCGCCTTCGTGGTGGAGCGCAGGCTGGATCGAGCAGCCAACGGGAGGCGGCACGTTTGCTTTATCCAATGAGTGGACTTTGGGATTGCTGAACATCAGCTCTGGAAGTTTGCAGTGCGGCAGCGCAACAGGCACGGCAGCGGAATGGACTCTGGGCGATGATTCTGGATACAACACGATCGCAAGCGTCGCACAGCCGACGTGGACCATCAACACTGAAAGCGGATTGGAGTGTACTCTTGGCAATCCGAGTTGGTGGAGCGAAATGTGGACGTTAACTGAGGTGAATTGACGAGGGCGGCAAAGCTGTGTACTCGGAGAGGGCGGCACACGTCAATTTTGTGGGTCCAAGGCGTCGCGGAGGGCGTCGCCCAGACCGTTCAGGCTTAGGACGGTGAGGGATAGGGCGACGGCGGGGGCGATTACGGTGAGGGGGTGCCCTGAATATTCTCCGGATTCCAGGGGGGTGCTGATCAGCGACCCCCAGCTTGGCAGGGGAGTTTTGACGCCGATGCCGAGGAATGAGAGGGTGGATTCGGCGATAATTATGCCAGCGATGTCTATGGTACTTGCGACGACGATTGGGGCGAGCAGGTTAGGCAGAATATGGCGAACTAGAATAGCTCCGTGACGCAGGCCTATGGCTCGGGCGGCTTCGATGTAGGGGCGCTCTTTTAGGGTCATAGCCTGGCCGCGGACGAGGCGAGCTAGCGAAGGCCAGCCTGTAATGCTCAGAGTTATGATGATGTTGACGATGCTTGGACCCAGAATGGCCATGATCAGAATGGCGAGGAGGATGTCGGGAAAGGCAAACATCAGGTCTGTGAAGCGCATCAGATAGAGGTCGATGCGGCCGCCGAAGTAGCCGGCGAGGAGACCGATGGTGATTCCGACGAGGAGTACGACGGCTTCGACGCTAAATCCGACGGTTAAAGAGACTCGGCCGCCGACGGCGAGCTGCGTAAATAGATCGTAGCCGGTCTGGTTTGTGCCAAGCCAGTGTGCTGCTGAAGCTCCGGTTTTGTAGTCATTGGTCGGAATTTCGTAGGAGTACGGCGAAAAGTGGGGGGCAAGGATTGAGGTCAGAACTATCGAGACAAATACGAAGGTGGAGGCGATGGCCACTGGATTGCGCCAGAACCTGCTCCATGCGGTTTGCGGCGATTCTGACCTCGTGTTGTCTGCTATAGTTGTGACGGCCATGATCTCAGGCCCTCTCCACATTCGCCAGTGGTCGAACACGGGGATCGACGACCAGATAAAGGAGGTCTACCAGGAGATTGACGGTCACGAAAATTACGGCAAGCAGCAGCGTCGTTCCCTGGATGAACGAATAGTCCCGCGTTGTCAGCGATTCTACGGACTGGAAGCCAACCCCCGGGATGGTAAACACCGTTTCCACAACGAAGGACCCTGAGAGCAAGTAACCAAACGAGACGCCGGCCGTGGTGAGTACAGGCAGCAGGGCGTTCTTCAGGACATGGCGAAAGAGTATGCGGGCGGGAGACAACCCTTTGGAGCGTGCGGTGCGCACATAGTCCTGACGCAGGGTTTCGATGGCCGACGCTCTGGTCATCCGGGCAATCAGCGCACCTGGCCGTGCGGCTAGAACGATTGCGGGAAGAACGAGGTACGAAGGATCACCCCACCCTGCCGCCGGAAGCCAGCGGAGTCTTTCAGCGAAAATCAGAACGAAGACAGGCCCCAGAACGAAGTTTGGAAGGCTCACGCCTGCTACCGCGAGAGCCATTAGAGATCGGTCGACAATGGAGTTCTGAAATACGGCGGCGGCCAATCCGAGCGCAATTCCGACGATAAGTGCAAGAATTATGGCAGTGATGGCAAGGATCGCGGTTGGGCCGATACAGCGCGCGAGGAAGCTTGTGACCGGCTCACGCGTGACATAGGATTTCCCAAGATCGCCGTGCAGGATGCCTTCGAGATACAGTCCATACCGTACGAGCGGCGGCCGATCCAATCCCAGGTCGTGTCTTGTTCTTGCGATGGACTGCGGATCGGAGTGCTGTCCCGCGGCAAGCTGCGCGGGATCTCCCGGGGCAAGGTAGGCGAGAAAAAATGTGATCGTACAGATGGCCCAAACCGTGGCTACAGCCAGTAGAACGCGCTGGATCAGGTATCGGGCCATTTTAGTTACTGTCCGGATGCGCCGTGTGTGAGAACGAGGTTGTTGTATGGGAGGTGTCCCATAAGTCCATCGTCCAGATGTGTCACATAGGGCTTAACCAGTTCCGTATCCTGCTGATAGTACAGCGGGATTAGCGGGACTTCGTCGGCGACGATGCGGGCGGCCTTGCGGTACATCGCGCTGCGCTTAGCGGGGTCCTGGGAGATGTCGGCCGCGTCGCAGAGGGCGTCGTACTGGGCATTGGAATAGGACGTGTGATTTTCGGAGCTTCCTGTACGCAGAAGAACGGAGTAGTAGTCCTGTTGATCCAGATAGTCGGCGGCCCAGCGGATGTGATAACATTCGAGGCTGTTGGAGTCTTCTTTGGCGAGCAGGGTGGCCCATTCTGTTTTTCTGGGGTCGATGGTCACACCGAGGTTTTGGGACCACATAACGCGCAGCAGATCGACGGTTTGGTCGAGCTGCGGATAGCCTTCCCTGTAGTAGACGGGAAGTGTGGGCAGGCCCTTGCCGCCTGGGTACCCGGCCTGAGACAGGAGCACCTGCGCCTTGGCGGGATCGTAGGGGAGGCCTTTGAAGGCGGGATCGAACCCTGGAATGCCTTCAGGAAGTATGTCCTGGGCTATATCGACCTTGCCGTTGAAGACTACATCGCGGATCTTTTGCTTGTCCGTGGCGTAGGCAAAGGCCTGCCGGACGAGGACGTTCTTGAAGGGCGGAAAGGCCTTTTCGTTTAGCCCGATATAAAACGTGGAGGCGCGCGGAAAGAACTTGACCTGGTCTTTGAGTGCCGGGTTGTTAAGGTCGGCGTCGAGGGCGTCGGTCTGCTCGTCGACGATGTCGAGCTTGCCGCTGACGTAGAGTGCGTGGCGGGTTCCGGCGTCGAGAACGATGAGGCGGTCCTGTCCGGCAATCTTGGGGGCTCCCTGCCAGTAGGCGGGGTTTGCGGTAAGTTCGACATCCTGGTCTTTGTCGTAATGGTCCAGTTTGAAGGGTCCGGTTCCGGCTCCCGGGGCTAATTGGGCATCGGTCATGGGGCCGGTGGCTGCATCGGCTTCTTTTTTTGACACGACATAGGCCGTTGGATAGGTGAGGGTGTAGATCCAGTAGGCTTTGGGCTTTTTTATGGTGATTGCCACGGTGTAAGGATCGATCACTTTGACGCCCTTAAGATCGTGTGTTTTGCCATTTCGCACATCATCGGAGCCGACTATATCGCCCAGGTAGTTGAGGGCGACCGGTGAATTGAGCGAGGGATCGAGGGCGCGGCGCATGCTGTAGTAGACATCCTGCGCGGTGACTGGCTGTCCGTCCTGGAAAGTCACGTTCTTACGGATATGGAAGGTGTAGGTGAGGCCGTCCTTGCTGATGGTCCAGTCCGTCGCCAGAGCCGGTGCTACCTTGTTATCGGGAGTCCACTGTACGAGGCCTTCGAAGATGTTCTGGAGCAGGTCTATCGTGGTGCCGTCCTGAACCATTGCAGGGTCGAAGGTTGTGGGACTGGCCGTCATAAAGTCGTGGAAGATATTGTCCGTAGGCTGGCCGGCTTGTTTATGCGAGCATCCAGCAACCGCGACAAAGGACAGGGTTAAGGCAACAGTGGCAATGCGAAGAGGTGTCAAAGCGTTCACTCCTGGCGATTATAGTCGGGAATTGGCAGATTATACCCGACAGTCTGGTTCAGATACTCGTAATGTTGTGCTCGAGGCCCCATGGTTGTCCCAGGGCTGAAAACCATGCCACTTTTGTTTTTTGCTAACGTTAGGTTTTTTTAGGACACTCCGCTCCAGCTACCGGAGTGGCACCAGAAAAGACTATCCAAATCCAACGAACTTACTCGTTACAATTCTGAAATCTACTGTACAATATTTAGGTGTGCGTGGAGACCTTCCTCCGTATATTGCAAACCTTTCTATTGTACCAAGCTGGGACGCGCGATGATCTGCGCTGTAGACTCAGGAGAAGATAATGAGCGATATCGTATGCTGGACGGATATCCCCGTCCTTGAACTGGATCGGGCGATCAAGTTCTATTCCACGGTGCTGGGACAGCCTGTTATGCTGGAAGCCGGCCCTGGATTTGAGTATGCCTTGCTGCCTCACACCGAGACTGGAGTTTCAGGCTGTCTGTATAAGAGCGAAGGGGAGTACCCTTCGTTGTCCGGACCGCTTGTCTATTTCAATGTTGAGGGCCGGCTTGATGCTTCCATCGACGCTGTGACGCCAAATGGGGGTAAAATACTAGAATCCAAACACCCCATTGGTCCGCACGGTTATCGGGCGGTGGTGGTGGACAGCGAAGGCAATCGAATCGCGTTACACTCTCAAGTACCCTAGCTCTCTCGAGACGCTCCCGCCTTTGGCAGTGAGCGCTCCTCCATCCTCAGACGACATTGTCAACGCGGCGCCGCCCTCGGCCGCGGGCGCTTCTGCACGAATCGAGTATCTAGATGGCGTTCGTGCCCTGGCAGCACTATGGGTAATGCTGTCGCACATCTGGATTACCCAGTACGGCCTTATCGTTCACGATGGAGCGATCGGGGCTTTGACGAACTGGACGCTTTACAGTCATTTGGCCGTGGATGTGTTTATTGTCCTCTCGGGGTTTTGTCTAATCCTGCCGCGGCTGCGCAGGATGTCTGAGCCGATGGATGTGTGGAACTTCTACTACCGGCGCGCTCATCGCATTCTCCCACCCTACTATTGCGCTCTGGTGCTGGGGATTCTTGTGACGGTTTGCAGCAGGCATGTGCTGCAGGGCGACTGGCATATCAGCATGGCTTCTGTGCTGTCCAATGTTTTTCTGGTTCAGGATGCCCTTATTTCGCGGGATATTTTTAATGGGCCGCTGTGGAGCGTCGCCGTTGAATGGAGGATCTATTTCCTCTTTCCCTTAATTGTGTTGGCTCTTTTTCGATGGGGACGATGGCTGGTGCTTGCAGCCGCTGCCATTCTGGGCTATGGTTTGACCGCGGCGGTTATGCACTGGGCTCCAACGATGCTGCTTTCCTGTCCCTGGTATCTCCTGCTTTTTGTGATGGGGGTTTGCGCGGGATCCTCGGCTTACGGACGAGACGCGCGGGATCCCAGGCTGACACCGCAGGTTGTAGCGTGTATTAGTCTGCTCTTGCTTTCGCTATGCCTCTGGCTGTATCGGCTAGAGCCGAACGACTTTGTGACCTTTGGCCTGCATATGCCGCTGATCGATTTTTTTGCCGGGCTGTTGGCAGCGGCGATCCTGGTGGTTTTAAGCCGTATGCCCGAACGGCACATTTGGGTACGTTTTCTCTCATGGCGCCCTCTGTCCAGGGTTGGAGTGATGTCTTATTCCCTCTATCTTGTGCACATGCCCATTTTAATTGCTCTCAACACGCTCTTCCTGCGGTATCCTATTAGAATGCTGTCTACACCACTCGACCGTGTCGCCGCTCTTTTGATCTTTGGAATTCCCATTATCCTGAGCCTTTCGTATTGCTTCTTCTGGATTGTGGAACGACCACTTCTAAATCGTAAACTTCGACAGACAACTACGGGTTAAGTAAATCACAACTATGCCGCAATGGAACACTTTCTCTAACTCACGCAGCAGCGAGTACGAACTCTTAAGCCACTTCGGGTACATGAACCTTGCCGGGCAGCGCGACGAAGTGCAGCTTAAGCAGGGCGACTTCCTGTACAAAAATGGCTACGTTGAAGTAGACAAAACAACACCGACCGAAGCCTTTCTGACGGTTCTCGACTATGAGACGGCCAGCGAATTCATCGTCACGGCTCATGTCGCCAAGAACGCCGTCCGCATGGGCTGCAACTGTCCGCTGTCTGAAGCGCAGCCGCAGCTGATATGCTCACACAAGTACGGCGGGTACCTTCTGCTCCGGAAGCAGATTGGCCACGGAGTCCGCGAGGAAAGCTGGCAAAGTACGCTAACGATGGCGGCCGATGCTCCCGTCCATAAAAAGACGGAAAAGAAGCAGGTCCTGGTCTTTAGTCTGCGGGAATCGTTCGGGACGATTGAGGTTGTTCCACTAGGGCTGCAGATTAGCTTCCTGAATGGGGCAGATCCGACGAACTCCCGTGAGATTATGGAAGCGGTACGCCAGGGGGACCTGTCCAGTCAGGCTAAAAGCATCAGTCAGGGGTTCGTGCCTGAGCGGTACATGAATCTAGACAGCACGATGGAGATCATCGTTCGGGGTTTGCTGCAGACAGAGGCGGTGAATAGATACACGTATAATCGCCGTCCTAGTGGTTACGACACACTGTTTCACAAGATCGTAGACTTCCCTCTCTTTGTTGGCACGATCGGCGACCCATTGAGCCGTCCCGTATACAGCGATCTTACCCCTGGACAGGCCGAGGTACAGGTGGAGGAGGCGCCCGATATTGAGCTGCATTTCGCCACAGGGGATGTCAAAGTTCGCAAGCAGGGTTTACGCGTACAGCCGGTAGTGATTAAGAACGACCGGATTATCCTTCTTGACGACACCACTACTCTTTCTGAGGGAATAAGCCCATGGCTGCTTACCGAGCAGGGAGATTTCTTTCCTGTGGAAGGGGTAACACCGGCGTTCCGGATTCTGGCGGAGCGCAAGGATGTCACCATTCCGGATCGGGACAAAGATCTATTCTACAGTACCTTCCTGCCTCATCTAGCGCAGAAGACTACTCTTCGCAGCGAGATTATTACGATAAGCGAGATCAATGTTGATCCCACGCCCCGACTGCTTCTGCGTGAAGTAAACGACACGCTGGTTGCGGACCTTAATTTCGTATACGAGAACTTCCTGGTGCCTTATGATAAGAACGCGGGTCCTGTGATTATGGGACGAGACCCGGCGTCTACGGCGCTGTATCGCATTGCCAGACGTCTGGAGATGGAATCGGAATCGGCGTCCCTGCTGAGTAAGTTCGGTCTGAAGAAGGGCGTTGAGCCGGAGGCGTTTGCCCTGAGGGCGAATACGGATTCGGTCGATTTCCTAATCCATCACGTTCCTCGATTGGTGGACCACGGATTTTCCATCTATGGAGATGATAATCTTAAGAGCGTCAGGGTGAACCGCAATAAGCCACGAATGGACTTCAGCGTGTCGTCGGGAATTGACTGGCTCGACCTGAATGCCTCGGTTTCCTTCGGCGATGCCAAGGTGTCTCTGGCCGATCTGCGCAGCGCCATCAAGCGTAAGGATCGATTTGTTAAGCTTAATGACGGGACCATAGGCGCGATTCCCGTCGAATGGCTAAAGCGCTACAGTCCGATTTTTGAGTTTGGGAAAGAAGAGGGAGAGAATCTTCGGCTCTCCAACCATCATTTTGCTCTTGTCGAGGATATCCTGAGCGATGCTGATGAAGTTCATGTGGATCTGGAGTTTGAACGGCGGCGCGACAGACTGCGCTCGTTCGATCAGATCGCTCCAAGGACGCTGCCCCAGGGATTTACGGGAGAGCTTCGAAGCTACCAGAAGTCCGGGTTCGACTGGCTGCACTTCCTTCACGACTATGAGTTTGGCGGAATCCTCGCTGACGATATGGGAATAGGGAAGACCGTGCAGGCTCTGACGTTCCTGCTGTCGCTCAAGGAAAGCGGGCACACGAAGTCGGCAAACCTTATCGTCATGCCCAAATCGCTTCTTTTCAACTGGGAGCGTGAGGCAACTCGCTTTACACCGAACCTGCGTATTTTAACGCACAGTGAGAACCACCGTGCCAAGGCGGGAGAGTTCGATGGATATGATCTGGTCCTGACGACTTACGGCGTTATGATGCGCGACATAGATATCCTGCGCAAATACAAGTTCCACTATACGGTTCTGGACGAATCTCAGGCGATTAAGAACCCGGTGTCGCTTACGGGCAGAGCGGCAAGAAAGCTGAATACGGAGCATCGCCTGGCGCTGACGGGCACCCCTGTAGAAAACGGGACTATGGAGCTGTGGTCGCAGTTTGCGTTCGCCAATCCGGGCCTGCTTGGCGACATGGAGTACTTTAAGAACGAGTTTGCCACAGCGATTGAAAAGACGAGAGATGAGGCCACGGCGCAACTGCTGCGCAAGATGGTCTTTCCCTTTATCCTGCGAAGAACCAAGGAGCAGGTTGCAACCGACTTGCCGGAGCGGTCGGAACGCGTGGTTTATACGGAGATGGTTCCAGGTCAGCGTGCTCTGTACGAAGAGACCAAGGAGAAATACCGCAAGCAGCTTCTGGATGTGATGACAAAAGAAGGTCTGCAGAACGTACGGATGAAGATCCTGGAGGCTTTGCTGCGGCTTCGCCAGATTGCGAACCACCCTCGCCTGGTAGACCCAATGGCGGCCTATGGATCGGGCAAGTTCGAGGCTATCCTGGAAACCCTGGAAACGCTGCGTGCGGAAGGTCATAAGGCGCTTGTATTTTCGCAGTTCGTGGGAATGCTTACCATCTTAAGAAAGGCTCTCGATGCGGACGGCATTCCGTACGCCTACCTGGATGGCAAGACCAATAACAGGCAGGATATCGTGGACAGGTATCAGAACGATCCTGATCTCCCGTTCTTCCTGATCAGCCTTAAGGCCGGCGGAGTGGGATTGAACTTAACGGCCGCGGACTACGTAGTTCATATCGATCCGTGGTGGAATCCGGCAGTAGAACGCCAGGCTACCGACAGAACCCACAGGATTGGGCAGGACAAACCGGTTTTTGTGTACAAGTTCATTACCAAGGACAGCGTCGAAGAGAAGATCCTGGAGCTGCAGGACCGCAAGCGCAACCTGGTAGACCAGTTGATCACGACTGAAGAAGGATTCTTTAAGTCGCTGACGGCGGACGATATCTCGGTGCTTCTAGAGTAGGATGCACTCGAATTTGATAAAGATTTGAGGATCTGGTCCTAAATTCATAGATAAAGGATTAAAAAGGCTGTAAAATTGGGAAAGATAGTAGCCAGCGTGCTCTAACTTGACGCCATTTGGTTCGTATGCCACAATACAGTAGAGTAAGGCTGCACGCAGCAATTAACGCGTCGCTCTCTCGTAGATATTTGCTTCTTTGTAAGCATTTTGGAGTTTAATCCTATGGCTTCGTATAAAGAAAAGCTCTTTTTTGACAAACCACCGTCGGTTCTCATGCTTGCCTATCAACAAGCGGCAAAGGCGATGGGGTTGAAGACGGTTTCTCAGGAGCGTTTTAAGCTGGTTGCCCGCGAAGCTCCGCTGCAGAACGAAAAGATGGCGCTCCCCATAACCTATGAGGTCAAAATTGCCCCGCTGTCGGAAGGAACCGGAGTGGAGCTGAGCGCATCGAATCTAAGCATCGGGTCCGCTCAAAACGAGCGTGTCAGAGAAGCGATCGAAGAGTTAAAAAACTTCTTCGACAAGGAAATGGAAAAGCCGAACATCGAGCAGGAACGGCTGGCCAAGATCCGCGCGCGTGAAGAGAGAGAAGCCGAGGAACGGGCTAAGGAAGCCGAGGAAGACACCCGACTGGACGCGATTTACCACCAGAAGCTAGCTCAGCTTAAGGCCGAAGAAGAAGCAGCCATGTTTCGACGCCTGCCCTCCGGCACGTCGGATACGGAGGAAACTTCCAGCCCTATTCCGAGACAAAGTCCCGGTGCTTCAAACACAAATTCACGTTCCGGCAGCACCAGCAATTCGAATGTGGGGGCGCCAAGTCTGGCGGAAGAACTTCAGCGGCTCTCGGACCTTCACCAGTCTGGGATTCTCGACGATGAAGAATTTAAGGCGGCAAAACGAGCGCTGCTCAGCCGATGAGGACCTCAATGTCACAGGAAACGCCTCTATTTCAGGAATCTCAGCACTTCAGCCCAAGTTTCTATACAATGTTCCTAGCGTGTCTCATTATGGTGTACGTAATGCCGGCCGTTACGCCGGGTGTGGGAGCAACCATGCTGCCAATAGAGATCCTTTTCACGGCGGCCATGCTGTTAACGTTCAACCTGTTGTTTATGCGAACAGCGGTGGTCGAAGGCGAGATCGAGGTCAAGTTCGGATGGTTATTCACTCTCTACTCGAAGCGCATTCCCCTGGATACCGTATCTGAGATTGAGCCGGTCCGGTACGAACCGATGAAGGACTACGGCGGGTGGGGTATTCGCGGTTGGGGTAAGCGGCGAGCATTGAACGCCCGGGGTGAGGTAGGAGTACTTCTGACGCTGACGGACAATTCAAAGCTGCTGATTGGCTCGCAGGTGCCGCAAGAGCTGGCCGAGGCCGCGCAAGCTGCGAAAAAGCGGTCTTCGTACGGAACTCCAGTCCGCTGAGTACTGTTTGGCAATTAATGTCCCACAGTACTTGCAGGTCTGGTGTCTCATGAAAATCCTCGGCATATCCGGAAGCCTCCGCACAGGCTCCTCTAATTCAGCGCTTGTGCTGGCTGCCAAAAGCCTCGTTTCCCCTGAGATAGAAATTGAAATCTACGATGGTTTGGCCTCCCTTCCGCATTTCAGCCCGGAGCTGGACATAGATCCTGCTCCCGACGAAGTGTCTCGGCTGCGGTCGTGCCTGCTCTCCTCGGATGCCGTTTTCATCAGCACACCCGAGTACGCTTTTGGCGTGCCCGGAAGTCTGAAAAATGCTCTTGACTGGGTTGTATCCTCGGGTGAATTTGCCGGCAAGCCCACGGCCGCTGTTAGTGCTTCTCCTCTGGAATCGGGCGGAGCAAAGGCGCTAGTCTCCCTGGTTCAGACCCTTAAAGTCATGTCGGCGGACATTCAGGATGCCGGCGCTCTTTCCCTGCCTTTTATACGCAGCAAGTTCGATGGTAATGGAAAACTTGTGGATCCGGCTACCATTGCGGCGATGCGGGCGGTTCTTGACACTCTTAATCCACGGAATTCAGAATAAGCAGAAACTAATCCTATGGCAGATGCAGGCTCCCAACTAGATCGGCTTCGCGGCGTGTTGATTGGCTTGGCGATAGGCGATGCCCTGGGCGCTGCTGTCGAATTTAAGCGCCCTGGTACGTTCACTCCCGTCGTAGGCTACCGTGACGGCGGGCCGCACGGGTTGGCTCCAGGTGAGTGGACCGATGATACTTCGATGGCGCTGGCGCTGGCGGACAGCCTGGCGACTGCAGTGTTTGACATCGACGATCAGGCTAAGCGCTATCTGGAGTGGTATCGGACGGGAAAGTATTCCGTAACGGGGAGCTGCTTCGATATTGGCATACAAACCAGCAGGTCGCTTTCACGCTATGAAGCCTACGGCGATGCAAACAGCTCCGGAGATGCAGCGGAACAGGCCAGCGGAAACGGCAGTATTATGCGTTTGGCGCCCATCCCCATCCGGTATGCGTCTTTGTATCCGGACCGCGTTGCGGAGCTGGCGAATTATGCCGATGAATCGAGCATCCCCACACACCGTAGTCCGATTTGTCGAAGCGCTTGTCGATATCTGGCCACGGTAATCGCAGCCCTGGCGTCGGGTGAAAAGCGCGAGACAGTGCTCTCGACAGACTGGCCGGCACTCGCTGAAATGGGCCCACTGCATCCGTCTGTTGAAAGCGTGGTGCTAGGCAGCTACCTGGTGAAGCTCCCCTCACAGATCCGCGGAAGCGGCTATGTGGTCGACAGTCTGGAAGCGGCCCTATGGGCTTTCCATGACTCTCCTAATTTTAGAACAGCCGTACTTCGGGCAGTGAACCTCGGCGACGACGCAGATACTATAGGCGCAGTCTGCGGTCAGCTCGCAGGGGCATACTGGGGTGAGAGCGGCATTCCCACAGAATGGCGCGAGGGGCTCGTAAGAATGGACATGATTGAGATGGCTCTTGCGGGTCTAACTTAACTCCAGTCTTTATCTTTGCTGAATGCCGTCTGCTTAATTTTCGGCAGCAAGCGGTATGTTGCGGAACTCGAGCCAGTTATAGGGCCGCATTTGGAACTGAAGCTGGCGGATGTCTTCCGCTTTTAGATGCGGAAATGTTACTGTAAAAGTTTGGAGCGTGCCTGAGCTCCCGCTACTCTGTATATTGGGGACAATTGTTCTTCCCTGTAGGTCAATGGCAACGACTCGACTGGCCTCATCTGTTTGTTCGTCTGAAATGGTGTAGGCTAGATCCCCACCAATGAACGAGGGGGGAGAGAACGACACAGGCACTACTTTGCCATCTGCGAGAATCCCGCTAGTAGAGGTACCAAGGGGGAAACCTACACAGGATGTAGTCCACGCCGTGTTAGCTATTCCGATGCGCACGGTGCCCGTGCCGATAGTAGACGGCCACCCGGTCGTGACACCAAGAAGCCTGGAACCGGGTATATGGCTTGGTCGCCTTGCCGAATCATTCTCATCGGACATGGAGATATCGGTGCTGATAACGGCAGACGGAACGACGATGTTAATATTCGCGTCTTCAGGCAATCCTCGCGTGTCAAAAAGGACCACCCTGGACTTCCTATCCTGGGCATCTAACACGGCGAATGAACTACTGACTAATTTCAACGAGGGAGGAGCTTGAGCAAGAGTATAGCCGTCCTTGCCCCACCAAACTACTCCCGTGGAAGTCCTTCTGGAGATCCCTACGAGCTGGACGACCCCGCCGCCGGGAACAGATTGGATTGCGTCCGCCTGGCTCAGGTTTATCGGATGAAGAACGGCAATGGGAAGCACCAGGACTATGGTGGCGGCACTCAAGCTTAAGGCAATCTCCTTTTTGATCCCTCCACGGTTTATTCCTCGATCGAGCACCGTGCGAAGACGACCTTCGATTCGAGGGGTTTGCGCCATGGCTACTGTCCCCATGGCGATACGGCGCCCCTCGCGAGCTATAAGGGCCACGTCTAACAAATGGCGTGCGTACTCCTGTGAAGGCATGCCCGCTGCAAGAACGAGGTCATCGGATGCTGTTTCGCTTTCAGTTCGTACTCTTGCCTCCGCAAGCCATACCAGCGGATGAAACCAATAGACTGCGCGAGCGATATGCGTCAGCATCAGGATGAAAAAATCGTTGCGCCGGACATGGGCAAGTTCGTGCAAAAGTGCAGCGCGTACGCGTTCCGCCGGCCATTTTTGGACATCAGCGGGAAGGATGATAACAGGATGAAGGGCGCCAAACGTGAGCGGAACGGTCACCCGGTCTATGATACTCGCCTGAACGACGGCAACAGACCTAAAAAGATGCATTTGAGATCTGGCTTCGGCAGCAATGTTAGCGATGGGTCCAATCGCGCCGGGCAAGCCTCGGCGACGGATTTGTCCGGCCAGGATCACCCCCTGAGCAAGCTGCGCCAGCGTGAATACAACACCGGCAGCCCATATAACTAAGGCCCACGCAGCCCAGTCGAGCGGTGGAGAGGGGTGTGCAGGGGTCATAGACACAGGAATATCTGACCCTGGTGAAGGTCTTGGCGAAACAGGGAGATGGACTTCCGACGGAAGTGGTGCGAGAGATTCGTTTGTTGGAGGAGGCGCTACAGTCATAGGCAAGCTTGGGAGCACGCCACAGAGAATCGGCAAACTAAGCGCGCAAGCCATTCCGATTGTCCACACCATGTGCCGAAACGCGGCAGTGGCACGCTTAGACATGACCGCTAAAATGGCGGTAAGCGCCAAGATTGCAGTAGCTCGTACTATCACATCTGCAAGGAATATAACCGTGCCGTGAGCAAAAGTGTTCATAGTGACTCCTCGATTGCCGACTGGGCGTCGGAACCTGTAGAACTTTCAATGAGAGCGGATAGACGCGCCGCCTGATCGTCGGTGAGGCTGGTCTCCGCTTCAGACAAGAGTGTTGCCACGGCCGTTTCCAGGTTGCCGCCGAAAAAAGTTTTGAGAACCTGCCGCATGGCCGATTCCGCAGCGCTCTGCCGCAGTTGGGTAGGCAGGTAGACATGATGCTTGCCTTCCTGAATGTGCCGAAGGTGCCCCTTCTCTTCCAGGATTTGCAGCAGCTTGCGGACGGACGAATTACCCGGAGGGTCTGGAAGGACCTCAAGGACCTGCGCTGCGGACGCCTGCCCACGAGCGTAAATGGCATCCATAATCTGACGTTCACGTCGACTGAGGTTGTTAAATAAGGGTTTAGTCACGATCAGGCTCCTCTGCTGCGAATATTTTCGCACATAATGCGCGTCTTGTCAAGGGTTTATGCGAAATATTTCGCATGTGAATTCCCTCAATGACTGTAACCTTTTTGCGGGTTCGTTCATCTTCTGTGTATTATGTATACGGAAGGCATTGAATTATGGACGACGATCAGGCGATAACTGCTGTACTTAATGGCGACGGGAAAGCGCCGTGCTCGCTCATTGGTCCGCGCTGCAGTCTGCAAATCCCCCCTCAAACAGCCAATCCGCTCAGGATTTCGGCCTGAGCGAGTCGTTTGCCGCTCTGTCGCCCGCTTTCCGCGAAGCCCTGACTGTCTTCTACATCGAAGGAAAGAGCGTAAAGGAAGCGGCAAATATCCTGGGAGTAAACGAACCTGCGATGAAGGTTCGGCTGCATAGGGCGAGGGCGGCACTTCGTACCGATCTGGAATACAGATTGGAGCACGCCGTCGATGGTCTGCAGCCGAGCCAGCGATTTACGGGTTCCGTAATGGGATTGCTTTCGATCCTGCAAGGCGGAGTTCTGAAAAGCGGCATTGCCGGCGTACTGGGCAAGCTTGCTCTGATACTCTCGGCGAAGCTGTGGATGATGGCGATACCTGTGACATTCTTCTTTGTGGCTCCGTTTGCCGGCTTCGTGTGGTGGCAAACGAATTTGCTGTGTAATACCTTTCAAGACACGCCTCAGAATCAGTTCCAAAAGAACATGATAAGACAGGCTGCCCTGGTTGGGGTCCTGCTGATTGCAGCAACATTCGTTACAATGTTGTTTGTTATGCGAAGCTTCGGCATGCGCGTCCTTTACGATTCTCTCGCCCTCTGCGGGCTGTTCGGCATTTGGAGGATTGCGAAATTTCTGAGGGTCAACAGAACGCCGATGGCCTTCGGAGGGCTGGCTATGTGCGTAACATGCCTCATCGGCGGCGCGATGATCGGCCTTGGGGTAATTCCGGTTCAAGCCGGAATGGTTCTGGCCCCTATTGGCGGTATTATCTCATTGTTCACACACGGAAGGGTGCCCATGCGACGGGATTTTAATCTATTTCTCCGGTGTGCAACGGGAGGTTTGTCGGAGGATGGTCCGGGTGATGTATCTCCACCGCCCCGTTTGACGGACCTTGAGTTGAAGGCATTTACGCGCTTTCTCGGGGAGCAGTGGCTTGTCATAGACTATACGCCACTGGCCGAGGGCATCGTTCTAATATTGCCGAACGTACGTCGGACAATGCAGTGGTCCAGGGGATCGCGGATATCGGTTACCCGCTTCGGAGAATGCCACGCTCAAGTTGGTGGAGCGGACCGCGCATCCATAGAGAGAATTACCGGCTCACTTGTCGATGTCGTCACGCTTGAAACTAGAGTAAGCCGAGTCGTCCGCCAGGCCCTCCGACGCTTCAGCGAAGGCAATCTGGACGCAGCTCGATCTCTTCTCACGGCGAAAGGTGAAGAAGACATCTTCCAGCCTGGAGCTGCCGCGGCAACTTCCAAAAGGCTCCAATCCCTGATGATAGTGAGCATCGCTTGCAGTGCACTTGCGGCGGCGCTAATGGTCTTAAGCAGCGCGATCACGTACTTGGCCAATGCGCACAAATAAAGCTTCTCAACAGCGATAACTTCGTTCCCCTTTTACCCAACAATAACCAGTCAGGACTCGACAGGGTACAATATAGGCCTATGTCAACGATTTCCGTGCCTGTGCAATTTGACGATCCCATCAACGCAGCTATCCTTGCCGTGTCCGAAGACACGCTGCAGGGCTTTCAGCTCGATCCCTTTGGTGAAGTGGCCGCTCGTTCCGAAGTCGATCTGGAAACTGTCCTTATCCGAGTTCGCGCCATGCTTGAGGCGGGAACCATTCGACGAGTCCGCCAGACTCTGATGGCTACGAACCTCGCGCATGGAGCGCTTGTTGCCTGGCAGATACCCGAAGACCGACTCAGCGCGGCGTTCGATACGATGTATCAGAACGACCCCTTTTCCGGTCATGTCGTAATTCGATCGACGGATACGGCGATCACGGGATCGACCTACAGATTGTGGACGACACTAAAGGTGCCTCAGGGCTTTTCCATGCGTAAGCATGCGGACTACTTGAAAGCAGTGACTGGCGCGACGCACTATCGGATTATGCCGGCTAAGCGTCTTTTTGCGCTGGGAGTGGGTCATATTCGGCGCAAGGGATTAACTGTGGGCAGCCGTGCAGAGGTTCCAGCGGAGATTATCGACCCGGCCATCGTATTGCTTTCGGAGCTGGACTGGAAGGTCCTGGTCGCCCTGAAGCGCGAGTTTGAGCCGAGCGAGATAGAGCGTTATCTCTGGCAGGCGCGGGCGGACGAGGCGGGAGTTTCTCTGGAGACCTTTGAAGCCGTAGCACAGTCTCTGCAGGAAAGAAAGGTCATTGGACGCTTCTCTACGTTCCTGGAACACGTTAAGCCAACGGCAGGAGACCTTAGAGTAACGCGCTACAATGCTCTCTTTCACTGGGCTGTTCCGGTTGGTCGCGAGATTGAGGCCGGGCAGGAAGTAGGACGGCATCACATTATGACTCACGCGTACTGGCGTGAGGGCGGAGCCGAGTTTAACAACGTCAACATTATGGGTGTGGCGCATGGCACGGACAAGGACCTGCTTCTTTCACATAAGGCTGCGATAGACGCGCATTTGGAAGAAATGGGAATCCCGGTCAGCTACACCAACGTTTTCTGGGGCGGAAGAAGCGAGATCAAGCCTTCTGAAATTGCGCCTGACGCTTACAGAGAGTTCTGTAGCGAACACGGGTTGGATCCAGAATCAATGAAAGAAGATCAGGAAGACCACAAATCGTGAGTGAAATTGTTCGATGCGCCTGGGCCGTTTCCAGCCCTGAAATGACAGCCTACCATGACAAAGAGTGGGGTGTTCCGGTTCACGACGATCGTGTACTTTTCGAATTTATCGTCCTTGAAGGCATGCAAGCCGGCTTGAGCTGGTCTACTGTATTAAACCGGAGGCCATCCTTTCGAGTAGCTCTGGACGACTACGATATCGAACGCATTGCCGCGTACGATGAAGCCGAACACGAGCGCTTGATGGCAAACCGCGGTATTATTCGCCACACGGCAAAGGTACGCGCCGTCAAACAGAACGCCCAGGCTTTTATTAAGGTCCAGGAAGAGTTCGGCTCGTTTGACCAATATCTCTGGGATTTCGCCGGCGGAACCCCTCTGCAAAACAACTTCCCCACCCTGGCGGATTTGCCGGTTAAAACCGACCTTTCCGTGAAGCTTGGAAAAGACCTGGTAAAGCGTGGATTTGCCTTTGTTGGCCCGACCATCGTCTACGCCTACATGCAGGCCGTGGGTGTGGTGAACGACCATACGACGGACTGTTTCCTGCATCCTTGCAATTGTAAGAAATAGCAGCCAAAACTTAGTTAAGAGCGCCCGACCTCCCCTAACCCCACTTCGTGGCAGGGGAAGCGGAACGGCTATTCCGGCGTGGTCTCAAGCATCCCGATCTATGCGTGGTTTCATTATTGGTTAGGGGAGGTGGTCTCCTTCAAACCTCTAACTCAAGTCTCCTTCATCGGGTTGATCCGAGCGAACTCATCACCAGTAGGATAGCGACGAACCCGGAAACGTGGACGATACACATCCTCCATGGCCAAAGCATCGCCAAGAACTTCTGCCACGACATCCCAGGCAGCAAAGCCAATCAGGGCTCCTGGCTTAGATGCAATCATGGGCTCCATAAACGCAATTTCATCGGCCTTCGCAATCGACATATCCACTCCATCAAACAATAGGGTAAATCCAGAAGAATTGCCAAGCTTGTCCTTTCTTACCATGTAGAAGGATATGAACATCCCATTCTTATCCGTTGTATCGCCGCCAGTCATTTCCTTGCGCTGTTCGTCGTAGAGGCTCCCCATCTGCTGAACTTGCAGTTCTTTTAGCACTGAGTAAGCCCGATGCCCAACCGGGGGTAAGTACGGAACCCAGGAGGAGTCCAGTCGGTACGCCAGCGCGCTCATTGGCCGGGGCAACTTTAACGCCTCGACGGCAAACTTAGCCATAGCCTCCAACCCCTCTGCGTTCTGATCACCTGTAATTAGCAATGCATCTCTGTTCGGAACCATCGCCACTGGCCGGCCGCTTATCGGTAAGTTTGCGTAAAACTCGCTGTACATCATCCGTGTTGCATCGTACTGGTCATTCCAAACTGAGCGGTACAATCCGGGGCGCAGTTCTTCGAAACCGCCAGGCCGTCTTTTAAGGTTTTCCACGGCGATCTCAAAGGCGATGTCGTCTGTAAGCCCCATCTTTTCCATGGACGCTTTCGAAAAATCTCTGATGGTTTTCGGGGAATCGAGGACGACCGTTAGGGTGAGGTGCCCACCGGCAAAAATTTTTGGCGGCGAGTACTTTCCCTCGGTACCCTTATCAGCCATTGATTTCTTCACCGTCTCCCAATACGCCCGCTCGCGTACTCTCGGCATAATCAAAGAGCGGGCTTCGTCTGGACTGGGCAGCGTACTTTCAAAAACTTCTTTAAACGCGGCCGCGTAATGCCTGACGATCTTACTTCGTTGCCATATCGGCGCGTTTTTGTACTCAGCATAAACGTTTGACAAACTGGCAACCCCGACATCGTCTCCCTTCAGAGAAAACTTTTCTGGATCATACTGAACGACAATCCCGATCGCTTCCAATTCTAGTTGTAGCGCCCGGGCGAATTTGTCTTTATCTGCTGCAAATAATGGCATCACATCTCCAAGTTGATCGAGGTTGATAACACAGCTTGCTGGCTCTCGCTGTTCTGTGGCCGGCAATCATGATGATTTTGATCGGCTTCCAGCATCAGAAGGATCCGGTTGGTGAACCCCTTCCAAATCCAGTTTCGTATCTCTATTTCTTTCTTCTGTTTGGGGCAGTGCCGCTCGAGTTTCTTGCCTGGTCCTGCATTGCCTACATCCGGCTTGACGGCGACGGCACAACCTGGGATGATTTCCTTTACGCACCAAATTGACAAGGCCCGTACTTTGAAGCATATCATCAAGGAACGCTGTAAGCAAAATTTGTGGTAAACCAATAGCATCCATGCCGACCACGAAGAAAAAGTCACAGAAGAAATCCAAACGAAAGCCCATAATCCGATGGTTCGGGTGGATCTGTTTGTTCTTGTTACTGTTCCTTGTGGGCTTCTTTCTCGACTATCTGCTTTTCCCAAGATATATCTACCCCACCGGTCCATCCCGCAATATCGGCGAAAACGGCCTCTGGCTGAACTGGCGCTGGTATTTTGGACGATACTCCCCTGCGGATGAAACGGCGATGGAACAGCGACTGCGGATGGCCGGAGTGCGTTCTGCGTACTTCCATGTGCTCAGTGTGGACGACGAGGGACTTTTGAAGTACCACCACGCTGAAACCGCACGCACACTGACCAAGTCTGTGCATCGGTCGCTTCCGCATACCACCCTGTATGCCTGGGTGTATGTGGGGAATCGAGATGGCCGCGGCAGCGTGGACCTTTCGGATCCGAGTACTCGGGCCAATCTGGTGAAAGAGGCCGTGTGGCTGACGAAAACATGCGGTTTTGACGGCGTACAGTGGGACTATGAGATCTGTCCTTCGAACGACGTTTCATTTCTCGAGTTGCTAAGATCCACGCGGGCAGCCATCGGTACGAAGAAGAAGATCAGTGTGGCAAGCGCTCTGAGGCTCCCGAGCGCGGTTGCAGGGCGGTGGGGTTGGAGTGACGCGTATTTCGGTCAGGTCTCGAGGCTCTGCAATCAGATCTGCGTGATGGGATACGACAGCTGTATGGTTACGCCAAGAACCTATGTGGCTCTTATGCGCTCCGAAACCATCTGGGTGACGGGGGACGTGGACCGTGCAAATCCGAAGTGCCGTGTACTGATAGGGATTCCGAGCTACGGCGACAGGACGGCCGCCCATAATCCGTACGCGGAAAATCTACGATTTGCTCTTATCGGGGTTCGAGACGGAGCCGCCAGCCACAAAGCAAGACCGCAGGTCCTGGATGGAGTCGCAGTTTTCGCGGACTATACAACAGACTACGGACAGTGGTTGACCTATCAGGGGCTTTGGCCACGGACTGTGACTTAGGCTAAAGCATCAAGCGATTCGTTTCTGTAACCAGGCGTTCGTAGTCCTGACCCAACCGGTAGGACCGACTTTTGCGCGAAGAATTGTGTAGAACCAGGAAGCCGTCCAGGAGCCAATCGTGACTGAGGGTGAGGATAGTACGCGGACTTAGACCCAGGTGTGCGGCGATCTCGCCGGTTGTTGCGGTTTGCTGACTGCGGAAGAGATCCAGAATTCGACGCTGGCGGGGATCTAGCTGGCGAAGGAGCGGGCTGTGGTCGCTAGTCCCGCGGCGGGCGGCCTGTATTGCCTGTGCGCGGATGGCGGCGAAAGATTCGGTCATACCCTGGCAGAAATAGTCGACAAAACCGGTCACCTCAGCTTCGACTCTCCCAAAATAATAGTTGTGCGACGGCCCGCAGGCGAGTGTCTCGTAATAACGCGTCAGGTTCCGCGCGTAATACTTCTCCAGACTGTAGATGCCCTTTAAGCCATAACCGGATCTGTGCAGCACCAACGTGGTCAGGAGGCGCGCAGTCCGGCCATTGCCATCGTAATAGGGATGGATGGTCGCATACTGGTAGTGAGCCATCGAGGCTACGACGGGGGCTGGAATTTCGCCCTTTTCTAACTCGACGTTGATCCAATCCACCAGCTCTGACATCAGGTTCGGCACGTCTTTGGCCTCTGGCGGCATGTAGACGATGCTGCCTGAAACGCTGTCGCGGATAACGTTCTGACCGTCGCGGTACTCCGTAGGTGTAGTGCGGCCATCGATGACCAGGCCGTGGATAAGACGGATCTCGTTCTCGGAAACAGGACCGGAGCGCTGCGCCAGACGCTCCACTTCCTCGATAGCCCGGTAATAGTTTCGAACTTCCGTTGTATCCCGTTCGCGGCCAGGAAAGCGCGCGCCAGTGAGCGTCTCCTGAACCTGAATCTGGGTAAGCCGGTTGCCTTCGATTTGGGTGGAATAGTGAGTCGCAACAAGGCGCGCCGTCTCACGCAGAGACCGCAGCATTTCGACGTCGATAGGCAACTCAATAATCGCCTGCCGGTCGGCCTCGATGCTCATTAAGGCTTTGGCGATCGCCCCTGTAATGCGGAAGTTAGGAACAAACACAGGGTGATTATACTTAATACGTGGTTAAATGTCAGTTAAATGTAGGATAAATGTCAGATAAAACGCGGATAAACGCCATTCACCCGCGGAGTTGTATAGAGGGAGCAATAGAGGGTACCCTCCCGTTTAAGTTGCCGCGCAGGATTGAGCAATCCATTAGGATTAGAAACGACACTGTATGAATCTGATGAATGTCGCCATTGTCATAGGATTAGCATTCGGTCCGCTCGCCGCGGGTATGGCCTTTGTTATTACGTATCAGGAGTATAAGCGTCACTATCCTCGCACGAGCAAAATACCGATTAAGCATGGCCTTAGGTCAGCACTTGTCGCACTCGTTGTCTGCGCTATAGTGACGTTCGTTGCCGGATATTTCATTCCGTTGGTGATGAGGCGGTAGGAACTCATGTAGAAGACAAGCGGCATTCTGGGATCAGTCGATCGCCATGGCCCAAACGGTATTAAATACAATGGCTGAGGACCCACTCGTTCATTGTGCGACTCCGTAAAATTCAGTTCTTGTCCGACGTTTTTCCGGATGCAACAGGTCGTTCAAAGCAGCTTGCAATGAGATCTACAACTCTCTCGATGCCAAGGATATCCGTGCGAAGGACCATGTCATACAGCATAGGGTCGGTGGGGTCGGCACGGAAGATATGCCGGTAAAATAGCGCGGCATTGTGGTCGCTTTTCGCGATAACCTCACGGGCCGGCTGTTCGTTGATCCAGCGAACTTCCATGACTCGTTTGATGCGATAAGGCATGTCGGCAATCAAACGCACACGGAGCGTATCCGGATGTCCGCGGAGCAGAAAATTACCACCGCGTCCTATGATGATGACATTATCCTGCGAGGCCAGCTCCTGCATCACCTGACGTGATGAGTTGAGAAAGGCAGCAAATTCCGTTCCTTGACCATGGAGGCGATCGATGAGAGAGGGATCGTGCTCATCCCAACGAAGGGCATGAGGCAGGCTTAGCCCTGTAATTTCAGCCTCGCGGTTCATGATGCTCTGATCGGCGATGGTCCAGCCCAGACGAGCGGCGAGTGCGGGGGCAACGGAGGTTTCTCCGGCGCCCAGTTGCCTTGAAATAGTGATTATCCCCATCGTTTCACTCCGTTGTTCGTCTACCAATACAGGATAGACATCTTTAAGTTAGCCTTTTGGGTCTTTCATGTAACGGATTGCCTGCACATCATGAACCGTCACAAGCGCTTCGGTCAGCATTTCATCGAGCAGAGCCAGAACCGTGGTGATGCGCTCCGGGATATCAACAGCCTGGATCAGGATGGGAAGCCCCTGGAAGAGCACCTCGAAACGGGCCGTGTGCAACTGGCCATGTGCTCCGAATCCTTCAATTCCATGGAGTACGGTGACACCGGCGATTCCATTCTCCTTGAGGCGGGCTACAACAGCCGCGTAGAGGGGACCGCCTTTGTAATGGTCGGATTCTCCGATGTAGATGGTCAATACCTGAGCGCTAATTTGCTGTTTCATACATATCCCTTTCCAGGACAGCCTGAGGTTTCCTAGCCATGGGTTCCACGGGGAGTAAGCATGAAGATCTGATGCGCAAGGGCGCTGCCTATCCAGACGCATCCGTACCCCACGATGACGCTGCCTACCAGATTTATGAGCGCTTGCAGCGAGGAGCCGAGCTGAAGGGTCTCATACTCGAACGTACTAAAAGTTGTGTACGCACCGATGAAGCCTATCGTTACAAAGGGTCTCCAGTTTGGATGTTGAAGGACGCGCTCCGCGAGTAGAGTGGCGATAAGGCCGAGCAGGAACGACCCCGTTGCGTTTATAACGAAGGTGCCCCAGGGAAAGGTAGATTGGGGGAGTCGGGTCGTAACCCAGGTACCGACGAAGTATCGCGTCAGGGCGCCGATGAAGCCGCCGCACCCGATAAGCATGCATTGCATAAAGTTCATTCTTGGCTAAATCCTCCAAAACGAAAAATGGCCCCCACAACGTAAAGCCCAGGGGCAGTGTTGTAGGAACCATTAGCTTAAGGGCAGTTTCAGGCGGTAAGGCCTGCGGCGGGGTCCATCGCCAAGTCTGTTATTAATTTTATAATACCATTAGCGGAGGATTTTCCAACATGTTCGCGAATAAAAAGTCAAAGAGTTTGAGATCGCGGGATCTATTTCGCAGGATTTGACATTATATACTTGAGCGCGGTAAACTCAACAAACTTTACGATTTCCGTATCAAATTTGATTACTGCAATGTTGTGCTCCCAAAAAGGCGGTGAACTAATATGACGTTTAAAGACTACCGAGACATAATTCGCCAGATGGAACGCGAGATGCAGCAGCTCTCCGATGAAGCGTTCCGTGGATTTTTCGCGATCCCGGCTGGAGGCGCGGGCCGGTTCTGGCAGCCTCCGGTTGACATCCATGAGACCAACGATGCTCTGGTTGTGAAGGTTGAGCTCTCCGGAGCCAAGGCGGACGATCTGCAGGTTTCTCTGGCGGCGGACGACAGGATCCTGCTTATTACCGGCGCTCGTATCGAAGGACACGCCGACCGGGACGGCCGCATTCGCTGCCATCAGCTAGAGGTTTATTTCGGGCCGTTTGAACGCGCCATCCCTCTGCCGAGCAGCGTGCCGGTAGATAGAGACAAGATTAAGGCAAGCTATCGCGAAGGATTTCTTGTGATTACCCTGCCTAAACGGCCGGTTTCCGCCGAATTGCCAAAAACTCGGGTCATCCCTGTCACGGATACCGATCAGGATGAACCCGCCAACCCGTCAGAAAGCGAGGGAGATACTTTCCATGTCTGAAAACTCCCAAAAAGAAGTTATAAAAACGACCGTTGAAGATATTGCGCCCGAAACAAACGACCAGGTCTCAATCAGTGCGATTTCCGAAGGTGAAGTGGCCGAACAAATCGTCAAGCAAATTAACGATAAAGAGAGCCGGCCTACGATCCCAACTGAACTGAGCCTGCTTCCCTTGAGGGATACCGTGGTCTTCCCGATTCTCGTTGCGCCCATCTCGGTCGCTCGCGAAAACAGCGTACGCCTTGTGGACGAAGCTGTTGCCGGGGGAAACCGCATTATTGGTGTCGTCGCGATGAAGGACCCTTCGATCGACAACCCTGGACCCGACGACATCTATCCTGTCGGGGTCGCGGTAGTCGTACGGATGATGGCCAAGGCGAACGACGGAATCCGCATGATCATTCAGGGCATAGTCCGAATCAAGATCGAAGAGATTTTGAGCACGGAGCCCTACTTCCGGGTGCGAGTGAGCGTTATCGACACTCCGGTCCCAGAAGAAGATCTTCTCGAAGTGGAAGCCTTGAAGAGAGGCGTGAGTGATCTGTTCCAGAGGATCATCGCGATCTCTCCGCATATGCCCGACGAGCTTAACGCGTTGACCAATACGGTGGACGATCCCCGGATACTGACCGATCTTGTTGCGGCTCACCTTCCCGTGAGCACTGCGGAAAAGCAGGAGATCCTGGAGCTTGTTGACCTGAAGGCGAGCATGAACCGCCTGATGGAAGTGATGACCAAGGAGCTGCAGGTCCTCGAGATCGGCAGCAAGCTGCAGTCGCAGGTTTCTTCGGAAATGAGCAAGACGCAGCGGGAGTACTACCTGCGCGAGCAGATGAAGGCTATCCAGCGCGAACTTGGAGAAGGCGATGAGCGCGGTGAGGAAATCGAAGAGCTGCGCACCAAGGTGGCCGAAGCGCATATGCCGGAAGATGCCCTTAAAGAAGCCAACCGCGAGCTGGATCGACTGCAGCGTATGTCTCCTGGAGTGCCGGAATATACCGTGGCGCGTTCTTATGTCGACTGGCTGATTGCCCTGCCCTGGGCAAAATCGACGGGCGACAACCTGGACATACCCGCGGTTAAGGAAGTGCTCGATACGGACCACTACGGTCTTGAGAAGGTCAAGGATCGGATCCTGGAGTACCTTTCAGTGCGCAAGTTCAAGCCGGAAGGTGATTTGCGGCAGCCTATCCTTTGTCTTGTGGGGCCTCCTGGAGTAGGAAAGACGAGTCTGGGCAAGTCCATTGCTAAAGCCATGGGCAAGAAGTTCGTACGGATTAGCCTGGGCGGAGTCCACGACGAATCCGAGATCCGCGGACACCGAAGAACCTATATCGGCGCTCTGCCCGGTCAGATCATACAAGGACTGAAGCGTGCGGAGACGAACAACCCACTCTTTATGTTGGATGAAGTGGATAAGGTCAACAGCGATTTCCGTGGAGATCCTTCGTCGGCACTGCTTGAAGTGCTCGATCCGGAACAGAACAAGACCTTCCGGGACAACTATCTGGATGTGGACTTCGATCTTTCGCGAGTGCTCTTTGTAACGACGGCGAATATGCTGGACACCATACAGCCCGCGCTGCGTGACCGTATGGAGATTATCGAGCTTTCGGGTTATACCGAGGAGGAGAAGACACAGATTGCCATCCGGCATTTGCTTCCCAAGCAGCTCGATGAGCATGGGCTGACTCCGGAAAAGATCCAGTTCACCGAGGATGGCATAAAGAAGATCATCCGTGGGTTCACGCGTGAGGCGGGAGTGCGCAACCTGGAGCGTGAGATCGCATCGATTTGCCGCAAGGCGACGCGCTCTTTCGCCGAGGGCAGGGTGGAACCCGTAACCGTAGATGAAGCCCAGGTGGAAGTGTATCTTGGGGCTCCGCGCTACGAGTTTGAGGAGATCGCCAAGAGCTCCCAGCAGCCAGGCGTGGTAACTGGCCTGGTATGGACGCCCGTTGGCGGCGACGTGATCTACATTGAAGCCAGCCGCATGAACGGCGGAAAGAGCCTGCAGCTTACGGGACAATTGGGCGACGTTATGAAAGAATCGGCTCAGGCCGCTCTCTCCTATGTACGCGCTCATGCCAAGGACCTGCACATTAAGCCCGACTTCTACGAGAAGTCCGACCTGCACATCCATGTGCCGGCGGGAGCTATTCCGAAGGATGGACCGAGCGCGGGTGTAACGATGACTTCGGCGATTGCCTCTCTGCTTTCGGGCAGACCGATAAAGCCGGCGCTGGCGATGACGGGGGAAGTAACGCTGTCCGGAAAAGTGCTTCCCGTGGGTGGGATTAAAGAAAAGGTACTGGCGGCGCGGCGGGCGGGGATTAAGACGGTGATCCTTCCGGACCGCAACCGCAAGGACCTTATGGAAGACATTCCGGAAGAGCTGCGCAAGGACATGTCGTTCATCTTTGCGAAGCATGTTAACGAGGTTATCGAAGCGGCCCTGCAACCGGCAGTCCGCAAGCCTGAATCCGGCCGCAAGTCCGGAGGGAAGGCCGTGAATTAGGCATCCGCTGAGGCTGCCTTTATACAAGACAAAAAGAGCGTCGGAATCTCATGGTTCCGACGCTCTTTTTTTACTCCTCGGCTTCGCTTATCACCTGAATTGTGCCGCAATAGGCCTGATTGGATCCGGGCGTACCGCTAGCGCCATTCTCCTGGGCCAGCATCACGTAGAACGGGCCGCGGCCGACTTCCGTTGTGGCCGTGCCAATAGGAAAACCTCCCGAGCTTACAGCCGCAGTTGCTTTCCCCGAGGCATCCACTACTATCGTCAGGACGTACCAAATGTCGCGCGCGGGCGGCAGTGGTGAAAGAGGGGCGCCTACTTGCTCCCAGGGGGTGCGCGCCCCCGCTCCTGCACGATTCGGAGCCGTACAGAAAAAGCTCCCTGCATCCGCGTCTTCACCCGATCCTTCGAGAGAGCCGAAGCCGAGGCTGACGCCTTTCGTGCCATTAGTGTCGGATATGGCAAGGCGCAGCGGATCCCCTAGAATCGATGTGGCGTTGCACAGGGCGGTAACCGTGAATGGAGGGTTAAAGCTCCTTACGCTCTGGATCGCTCCCTGTTGGCTGTTGCCGCCAGTACTGGAAATGCTCAATCCATTCTCCCTGTCTAATGCAATTTTGGGTGTGATGATAGGATACGGCGGATTTTCAAAATTCGATAAGGCTGCCCGGCTGGCGGGACCATTAACCGTCCACAGATCGGGTTTTAGCGTTTCATCCGCTTTGAATTGGTCGTATAAGACCATGCCGCCAGCGGCCTGATCTGTTGCCCCCTGGTCGATCGCGACCCCGACAGTCTGCTGACTATTCAATGCTGAGTGCGGCGGACTGTGAAAGTGGACATAAACGAAACCAGCTAAGGCGACGACAAGCAGCACAGCGAACATGGCCGGAGCGTATCCAATAGGTCGCCTACCGCTCGCGGCGCGCGCCGGCATAGACGTTGGAGGCGCTGAGAGGCCGTTGGATGTCTCTTCTACACCGTTGAGCTGCGCGGATTCGGAGTCGGCGGCAACGTACTGCTCCAGATAAGCGATCTCATTAAATTCAGCGCCCAGGTCCTTGAATATGCTGGCTATACTCGCCTGCCGTACCCGCTGACCGGCCCCGAGCATCTTTTCCACGGTACGACGGTCTACACGGGTGACCTCCAGCCAGCGGTCAGGATAGACGGCAAGGGGGTACCTGGGAAAATACTTGCGCAGGGCATCAAGCAGGGCCTCTCGTCCCTCATCGCTGAGGCAGACCTGCCTTCGATCTTGTTTTACATCACTCAATGTCAAGCATTCCTTAATCCAGGGGCTCACGCGGCCGCCTCCCACATTTGCAGCGAAGAAGTGCGATTGCAAGTTCCCATAATGGCAGATTCACCCTCCATATCGCCAAATCCTCTGAATTTAGATACATGTAATTACATGTTGGGCGGCATGTATCCACATGTAATCTATTTTATTGATAGTCATTGACACTCACTAGGATTCGCATGTATCATGGGTACAAGTTTGAAGTACTTACAGCATTGCACCAGGCAAACTGTAACGAAAGGAAAATGGAATGAACACGAAAATGAACCGATTTAAGAACGTCTTACACAGCGCGGCCCTGGCCGTCGTGTGCTCAAGTTTGCTTCTAGGCGTCTCCGCTGTCTATGCTGATGATCCTGAGGCCATGGCTCCTCCCGTAGCAAGCGCGGGGTCGGACGGCGGCGGAAGTACGAGCGCCACTTCCGACAGTGTTTTTAACTGGTCGGATGTCCCACAAAACCAGAGAGTTACCGTCGACCATGCCACCTTCGACGAGGGCGGCTATCAGATCTACGATACTTCGGGCGAAACGATTGTCGTTCCATTCAAAAGCGACGACCTGTACGTAATGAAGTTTGCCATTTCTGACGACGACACCATGTACTTCGTTAATAAAGGCAATGCCCCCGTGCTCTATGTCCCAGAGGGAGGCTATCTGGAGAATGCGACCGTGTCCGGCGCCCGCTGGTACCCCTTCCCCCCAAGCTACCACCCATCAGGGGCCGTCTATCTGGGCCCGGCACCAAGCTGGGACGCGTTTGTCGGCATGGGCTGGTATCCGGGAATGTATTGCTATGGCGGATACTGGTGTAATACTCCGTATTGGGATGGAGGAGTCTTTGTGGCCCTCCCAGGACTGTTCTTCCAAATTGGCGGGCATCAATACTGGGGCTGGAATAACTACCACTCGTACTACATCGGCCATCCAGGATGGTATCACCCTGGTTTCTACAACCGGAACATCTACCATTGGGCCGGCCGACCATCGATGTCGCGGCCGCCTTTCGGATCTGTCGCACATCCTGGCTTTTTAGGCGGCGGCCACTTTGGCTCCAATTCCGGGTTCAGGGGCACGGGACATTTCGGGGGCTCGTCGGGCTTCCGCGGCGCGGACGGTGACCATGCAGGCGGTTTCAAGGGAACGTCAGGCGGATATCACACGTTCCGCGGCGCCGATTCCGGCAGCGGCACATTTGGCGGCGGCAGCGGCAGCCACGTGTTTCGCGGCGCCGACTCAGGCAGCCACAGCTTCGGTGGTGGTAGCCACAACTTCGGTGGCGGCGGCAGCCACGACTTCGGCGGCAGCAGCAGTCATACCTTTGGGGGTAGCAGTGGCAGCCACACCTTTGGCAGCAGCAGCCACACCTTCGGGGGCGGCAGTGGCAGCCACAGCTTCGGTGGTGGTAGTAGCGGTCATAGCTTCGGTGGAAGCGGCGGTGGACACACATTCCACGGCAGTGACCATTCGGGTGATGACAGGGGTCACTAATCGTGACTTGAGAGTCGCACTTGACACCTAAACTATAAAAGAGCGTCGAAACTATTAGGTTTCGACGCTCTTTTATATTGTCAGAGTCCCCCAGACGCTGGATTATTTCTTTTTTCCGCTACCACCATGAGAGCCGCCACCACCACCGGAGTGAGAGCCGCCACTGCCGCCACCGCCACCAGGGTGGGAGCCACTGCCCCCGAACATGCCGCCACCGCCACCAGGGTGGGAGCCACTGCCCCCGAACATGCCGCCACCGCCACCGGAGTGGGAGCCACTGCCCCCGAACATGCCGCCGCCACCGGAGTGGGAGCCTATGCCACCGGAGTGGGAACCTATGCCGCTGGAGTGGGAACCTATGCCGCTGGAGTGGGAACCTATGCCGCCAGAGTGGGAACCTATGCCGCCAGAGTGGGAACCTATGCCGCCAGAGTGGGAACCTATGCCGCCAGAGTGGTGATCGTCGCCACCAAAATGGTGGTCGTCGCCACCAAAATGGTGGTCGTCGCCACCACGATGATCGTCACCGCCAAAGTGATGGTCCCCTCCGCCGAAGTGGTGGTCTGCTCCCCCCCAGTGACGGTTGGCATCACGGTATCGGTCGCGATGGTCATAGTCCATGCGCCGCCATCCCGGATGTCCTCTGTAGTAATCGTGGTAGTGTCCCCAGTCGTGATACCTGTGACCACCGATTACGAAGTAGAGTCCTACTGAAGCAACAAAAAGTCCGCCTGCAAAGTATGAATCTGCTCCCCAGTACCCGCCATAGTAATGCATTCCTGGATACCAGCCCATGGAGGCGTATTCGTCCCAGGATGGGGCAATGCCAACAAAAACAGGATCGGCGGGATGAAAGCTCTCAGAAAACGGAAACCAGCGAGCTCCGGGAGTACTGGCGTTATCAAGATAACCATCTTGAGGAACATAAAGCACGGGTGCCGCACCAGCATTAACGAAGTACATGCTGCCTGTATTTGATACGGCAAACTTCATGACGTAGAGGTTTTGATTTACGAAGGGAATGACCAGAGTATCGCCGTCCGCTGTAAATAACTGGTACCCACCCGCATCAAAAGTGCCTCTTGTTATGGGAATCTGTTGATCTCTTGGAACTGCTGTCCAATTATAGACACTCGAGGATGCAGAATCGCCCTGGCCAGACGAAACCGGAGGGGCCATTGTGGTGCCTTCATCCGCAATCGCCGAGCTCCCTGCGAGAACCAACGTGGCTGCCCAGGTTATGGCGAGCACACTGCCCAAGAGGATTTTTTTGTTAACAGATAATTTTAGAGAACTGGTCATTTATTGGTCCTTTGCCATATAATATAGCATACTGAACGGGAATATATAACGGTTTGAATCTGTTTGCGAGCCTACTTTGACGAAGCCCCCAAAGCAGGTTTGAGAAAGGCTTCGATCTTTGTACAAAAATCCTGTACAGCTTTAGACGCTGCCTTTTGAAAGATCTTGTCGTCAGCATCACCGACATTTTGGCCGCCAAGATTTACAGAACTGCCGTCCGCCTTGCCTTCGACACTGGCCCTTCCGAGCAGTTGACCGGTTGTAGCATCCTGTATCTTGCCGTCGAAGTCCAGAGTAACAGTAGTTTTTGTTATGCCAAAGATTCCGCTATTTTGATCTTCCTTGGCATTACTGATAGCACCAGTGATGATATATTTCGCCCCGAGCGCTTGTCCTGCCTGGAGAAGGTCATCGTGGCTGAGGTAGCCGGTGGTGCCGCTTACCTCCTGCGCAACCTCGGTGCTTGGGACGACATCAATATTTGCAAGGTCTGTACCAATCTGCTTGGCAACCATCGAAGTTACAGTGGCAGCCGCCTGCGCTGTATCGTCTGATGGAGCACCGAATGGAACAACAGCCAAACTCACTGGTCCCGAAGATGATGGTGAAGGTTGGGGCAAACCTTGATCGTTGCCAGGTGACTGATCGGAGTTTGCCGCCGCGTTCGAACTTGGGACGAGCTGTGGGTCGGCCCAGACAATTACACGGGGAAATCCTGAACTGGACTTCACAATCAAGGAGAGTTTCTGGACACTCGAAACATCGACTGCGTCAAAATCGTACGGCTCATCGCCGGAGTGCATTGGGTCGCTCGACTGGATTACTTTGCCGTCGCCTACCAGACTAAAAACCGCGGTGACCGTTGGGCCTAGCTTGTCGCCGACACCAGCCTGTGCGCTAAAGCTGCTGTATTTACCATTGAGGTTGTAGTCAATCTGCCATGCCTTACTTCCGGGAGACGATACAAGTATGGCATGCTTATAGGATGTGCCATACAGCCCCACCGTGGTTGGCTTATTGGATTGGCTCAGTGAAGGCGTCCCACTGAGGTCGCGCAGGTTAACTGGATTTGGATCTGCTCGGCTAGCTGTGGCCGTCATCAGTAAAGAAGATAGGATGATTGCGCCCAGTCCAACGGGGACAAGAGTGCTCCTAAAACGCTTCAACATATTTATCATTGTAACGACCTACCCTCCATTTATCCTCATACGCGAATCATACCATCTGTATGCTCTCTTGTCAAATCTGAATCAAAAAAAGAGTACAGGGAACATATTAACGTTCCCGATACTCTTTATTTTTGGCGGAGCCTGAGAGATTCGAACTCTCGCGCGAGGAAACCCCGCCTACAGGTTTAGCAAACCCGCCCCTTCAGCCAACTTGGGTAAGGCTCCAGTTGGGTTCCGCAGAGCTATTCTAGCACAGTCAGACTAATATTTCAAGACAAAACAGACAAAAGTTAGTCAGATCTCGCAAATTACCGGTTGGATTCTAGAGCAATAGACCGGTCGCTCTTAAATTTAGGAAACAGGCTTCCCCTGGTTTCCTGCCGGTACTGGGTGGGACTGACGCCGCATAGGCGTTTGAACTGCCGGCTAAAGTAGAAGGGATCGCCTATCCCTACCCTTTCGGCGATTTGGGAGACCGTCAGGTCAGTTTCCACGAGGAGGGCCTGCGCGCGCTGCAGTCGAAGACGACGGACGTAATCCATGGGTGCAGTCCCCGTCATCTTCTTGAAGAGAGTGTGCAGGTGTGTTGGAGAAAGGCCGGCTTTTTCGGCCATGAGCTCTCTGGTGATTTCCAGACTCGTGCTCTCGTAGACGTAGTTGAGTACTGGGAGCAGGCGGGCGGCCTGGCTGAAGAACACAGAGCTGACGTCCTCCAGGTTTGTGACTTCACAAAGTACTGTAAGCAGCCTAAACCCTAGAGAGTTGCACTGGGCGACGGATGCCAGACTGAAAGCCCGGCCCTTGTCTTCCTCTATGCTTGACAGCTCTTCCAGCAGATCTCCAATTACCTTTCCAGATTCAGGCGTAATAAACACAGGGTGCGGCAGCAGGGAAAGGAGGGATAACGATCCAAGAGTCCGGTATTGAAGGTGCCCCCAGCGGCAGCGGGCGTCCACGTCGGAGAGAGTGGTCACGCAGTGCCTGATATTGGCCGGGATGATTAGCCCTTCGCCGTTGTCCAGACTCCTGTGTTCCTGATTGGTTAGATCCAAACGAATACGCGTGCCCTGCCACTGGCACACCACGGCATACGGCAGGCTTCTCCAGCCTGTGGTATATGGGGATGTCACGGGAGAAACAGCGCCTTCGATGTAGTCGAAGGTGAGTGTCTCTTCGGCAAATAATCCTGATTTTGTGCTTCTCATAATATCAATCTACAGTACAGAAGTCCATGATGGCGCTTGTATTGTCCATGGTTTTACCCCATGGATCGTGATACACTTCCACATCTCTAGCCGACTGGGAAAATCATTTGAACAACGCACCGACCTGGCTTTGGCTGATGATCTTTTGGGGCATGCAGCTAATCGCGAACTTGCTCTTTAAGTTTGGGTCAACATTGCCTTCACGCTGGCTTCCGGGCTTTATTCTTGGGAATGTTTTTGGCGCCTCCAGCATCTACTTTATGATGAAGCTTTACACCCGTTTGAACCCGAATATCGCCAATACGATTGCGGGGGCGGGAACATTTATTCTTGTACAGCTTGCGCTGGGCATCCTCTTCCATTCCCGTCCGACACCACTGCAGTGGGTCGGTATAGTTGCTGTTTGCGCCGGGTCGGCGATTGTGTCGGCCACCACCCCGATTGCTGGAAAGTAGAAAACACTTATGACGGAAGATAGGTCTAGTCTGGAGTTTGCGCGGCAGTGGCTGGAAGCAGCTCTGAAACCTGCTAAGAGACAGATCCGAGTCGAGTCTGTTCGGCAAGGCTGGGAAGTCATGCGCGTTGGGCAGTCGTTTGTCCAGAATCCAATCTGTATTGACGGCCATCACTATGAACATGGCATTGGTGTCCATGCCGATTCCGAGGTCAGGCTTACCTCGGAAATCCCGATGAAGCGCATACGCGGCGTTGTTGGCGTGGATCAGAACACCGATACTTTGAAGAACCGTGGAGGCCATTGCCGCATAACCTTTTCGATTGAGACTGGAGGCCAAGAGATTTGGGCAAGCAAGCCGTTAAGTCTCAAAGATGGCGGCGTTGCCTTCGATGTGCTGCTGCCCGACGTTGCGGTAATTACGCTGAAAGCAGAGGCCGAAGACGGCTGGATCCATTATGCGCACGCCGATTGGGGCGATCTGCGCTTGGAACTCGTCGACGGCAGCGAAACATGGCCGGGGGAATCTCTGCGGGAGCAGTGTCTTCCACACGAGATGATCTTTGGCTTTACTTACGACGATAAGCATTCCGACATTATGCTTTCGAACTGGGAGCAGCGCTGGGACATAGAGCATCTCCCGGCCGGCGTGAGGCTTTTTCGCAAGAGTTATCACGATCCGCAGACTAAACTGACCTGTATTCTGGAGATAAAGGCGTTCGACGGCCTCCCTGCGCTGGAATGGGTATTGCGCCTGCGAAACGATGGGGAGGCCAACACTCCAATCCTGAAGGACATTCAGGCCATGCGTGTAGTGTGGGCCTGCGCGCGGGAGACAACCCTGCACCGTGGCCATGGTTCTCGAGGCATGCCTGATGATTTTAGATACTGTGTCGAACCGGTCCCTGCATCTTCGGAGTTTATCATGAGCGCAGGGGGCGGAAGGTCGTCTACAGATTGGCTTCCATACTTCAACTTGCATTCGCAAGAGAGCGGGGTTGCAGCGGCTATCGGCTGGAGCGGTCAATGGGCGGCAAAGATTTCTCGGGCAGAAGATAACCGTGTCCACTTACTGGCGGGACTGGAAAACTCTCACCTGACGCTTTATCCAGGGGAAGAGATACGCACGCCAAGTATTGCTCTGGTCTTCTGGCAGGGCGAACCCATGGACGGCAATAATGCGCTGCGCCGTTTTATCATCGCGCACCACACGCCCAGGATTGCGGACAAGCCCATACAGGCGCCTTTTACAACGGGACAATGGGGCGGCATCAAAACAGAGAAACACCTGCGCACTATTTCCCACGTCCGCAGGCACGAATTGGAGTACGATTTCTACTGGATGGATGCCGGTTGGTATGGCACGGCGGAGGGGTTCTCTGAAGAAGAGGCAACCGCCAAGTGGTACGGGGAGGCCGGCAACTGGTCTGCTAATCCTATCGCGCATCCGAAAGGACTGCGTTCTATCAGCGATGCGGCGCGCGAGGCAGGCATGGGTCTGCTGCTCTGGTTCGAGCCTGAACGCGCCTTCTGGGGTACCCAGATTACGCAGGAGCATCCGGAGTGGTTTCTCGGGGACCGAATAGAAAAGTCTAATGTCCTGCTAAATCTTGGGATTCCTGAAGCGAGGGAATGGATTACAGACTTTATCTCGGGTAGGATCTCTGAATGGGGAATTGGATGTTATCGACAGGATTTCAACTTTGAACCCCTACCCTATTGGCGCAGCGCAGACACCGATGATCGCCAGGGAATGACCGAAATCCGTCACATCGAGGGGCTTTACGCGTTTTGGGACGAGCTCAGGAGACGTCACCCTAATTTGATCATCGACAACTGCGCGAGCGGAGGACGCCGTCTGGACATGGAACTCGTGGGACGCAGCATATCCTTATGGCGCAGCGATTTTCAATGTTTGGGAGGCGGAGACGCCCTTGGGATTCAATCTCATACATCGGGGTTGTCTTACTGGCTGCCGTTGCACGGAACCAGCAGCGACTTTCGGCCCTCGGATACTTATTACTTTCGGAGCGCCTTAAGCGCCGCGCTTAATTTTCACGTGCCTGCGCCGGAGGATACGCCGGAAGATTACCCGTGGGACTGGCACTATAAGATGAGTACTGACTACAGGCGCGCACGTCCCTTTTATTATGGGGATTACTACCCGCTAACTCCCTACTCTGTGACGCGTGAAGCCTGGATGGCGTATCAGATGCATAGGGAAGATCTGGATGCCGGGATAATTCTGATGTTCCGGCGGGACAAGTCTCCCTACACCAAGGCTGCGCTGCGGTTGCTGGGGCTAAAGTCGGACGCAACTTATGTGATGGAAGACGCGGACACGACGGATACTTGGATGGCTACTGGAGAGAGCCTTATGGAAATCGGTCTGCCGGCCAGCCTGCCGCAGCCCAGGTCTAGCCGACTTATCTTCTACAAAGAATCGGCGTAGGCCGTTCAAAACTTGACTGAGGCGCTTTTCTGCGATACAATGATACTCTATCAGAGAGACTTATATCTGAGGTAGTTTTGTCGTCCCGCATCTCCACTATTATCTATGTGAGCCTTGCTCTTGCCATCGTTATGCCTGTACAGGCGAGTCCGCACCGCAGCAATGCGCTGGGTGACTACCTGCGCGCGCGTGCCGATGCCCAGCCTTTGATTCCACCGGACCAGCTTGACGCCGCGGAAAACAATCCCTCGCAGTTTACCGCGCACAATATCGAGGAAACAGGAACCATCAACGGATTTCTGGACGCCGGATCGGGAAGAGTAGCGCTGGTGACCGTGGGCAGCGATTCCCTATCGGTGGATTTGCCGGCATCTCTTAAAGATGCTTCCTGGATTATACAGGGCGCGAGCATACGCATGCTGCTTTCCATTGAGCCTCCGACGGATCAAACCCTGACCGGCCGGCCGGTACTGGTTATGGCGGCGCCAGAGTTTGACGTGGCGCAAAGCGACCAGGAGGCCGCCGCACAAGCGGCTGCAGAACAGAAGGAACAGGCGGAAAGACCTGCACCAGTTCGAACCACTCTTGCTTCCCGTTATATGGCGCACATGCGAAATGGCATGGATCCCTCCATATCGCTGACGGGTGGACATCCCAGTCTCGATCTGTCTCCGCAGGCGCGGGCAGTGTTCGGGGCTTATAGGGACACGATCCGTGGCCTGAACGGGGACTTGACGGACGATCAGGTCGATAAGATCACCTCAAGCATTCTCTATTACAGCGATCTGAACCGGGTGGATCCGCGCCTGATCGTAG
>Ga0302315_10000385_pt1 | contig 50920 bp, 53 predicted proteins | sample III_Palsa_N3_1_FD_200532 | JGI IMG/M metagenome (GOLD analysis project Ga0302315, IMG submission 200532) | Peat permafrost microbial communities from Stordalen Mire near Abisko, Sweden - III_Palsa_N3_1 | ecosystem: Environmental > Terrestrial > Soil > Palsa > Peat permafrost | place: Sweden...
GCCGGGAACATTGACCCCTTTGTGCGAGCTCAGCTTCCCGCCAACAATGACACGGCATTGTAGACGGTCCGAGCGCTTGGAAATAACTTCCAGTTCTACAAGACCGTCGTCCAGCATGAGATGCGTGCCGGTAACAACCGTTTCAAAGATTTCAGGAACAGGAAGATTGATCGCACTTTCATCGCCGGGAACATCGTCCTGCGTGAGAGTAATTTCAGATCCGGGGTGGAGATAAACTCCGTCTCCCTGAATCCTGCCAACGCGAACTTTCGGACCACTCAGGTCGAGCAGGATGGCAACAGGCCGGCCAAGCTCGACCGAAATGGATCGAATCGTATCGAGAACAACAAGATGCTGATCGGGATCCCCATGGGAAGAGTTCAGGCGAGCGACATCCATACCGGCTTCGATAAGATGACGCAACGCCTCCGGGCTGCTTGTGGCGGGCCCGATGGTACAGACAATTTTGGTGCGGCGCATGCGGAAAGGTTACCCGTTGGGGGTCGGGACGTCAAGTGCGGATAAACCGCTAAACGAGACGTCAAATCAGGGGAGCGAACTCCTTGTCTTATTATAGCCGAATCGCAAACTTACGTCAATAACGATTTATAACTGCCGGGACCTGCTGATTCCAGTCAATTAATCCTGCTTGAGGAGCCTGTTAGGTAGAACGTGGCCTGATCTCCCCTCTTTTCTGCATTGAGTGCTGCTGACTGGCGGTTGTACTCTGCGAGCGTCTCGCCTGGCAAAGGAGGCTGTTGGCACTGGTCAACATACGAGATGTCTCTGCGGTAGCCCTCACTTATTTGAAACTGAAAGGACCAAGAATCGTACACGACATGTGTGACCTTCAGACCGGCTTGTGCGGACAGAATGTCCAGAGTCTTTTCATTGTGCAAAAAAAGATGGCGAGGAGCATCCAACTGTACCCAGTCTACACCGTATTTTTCCCAGGCAAAACAGTTTGATACGGGGATTCGGATTACGGCTGTGCCGCCTGGCTGCAGAAGCCGGGAAATATCCCGCAGGCTGGCCAGGGGATCGGGCAGGTGCTCAAACGTGTGATTAAGCAGGATCGTCTTAAAAGATCCTTGCATCTCCGCAATGTCTCTCTTGTAAATCTTAACACCATTTTCGAAGGCGATATCCTTCTCTATAAACGGATCTATCCCCGTCAGGTTTGTATAACCGCGATCGCACAGGCGATTGAGTTCGTATCCATTCCCGCAGCCGATATCTAAAAGAGGATCGTCCAGATCCGGCTTTGCACACGCAACCCAGTCAATTTTGACCACTCTATGGGTACGGCTTAAAAGCCAGCCTACGGCATCTTTTTTTCCCAATTCGTGTCTGCTAAAATGTGACTTTAGCCTTCGCTTCCAGGGCGGGGAGATTTCCGGCGCCCCGTCCTGATAGGCATAGTAGTTGTGGGGATAATGCCGGCCGAGGTCCTCAGGCACTTTTTCGATCTGTATGCATCGACACTTTGCACATTCTATATAGTCGAACTCTTCACGCAAACCAAACATCATCTCACGCGCCTTATGAATGGCATTTCCTTCGATGTTGTCACAGATCCGGCATTTATGGGGCATCGTAGATAGTCCAATCTAAATTCTAAACAATTGTTGACATGCTGGAGCTATCTGGCGGTATAATAGACGGGCCACTGCCTGGAGAGGTGCCGGAGTGGTCATAACGGAACTGTCTTGAAAACAGTCGAGGGGGCAACTCCTCCGTGGGTTCGAATCCCACCCTCTCCGCCATATTTTACCCAAGAAAAAACGCCGGTTCAGTCATTATAACTGAACCGGCGTTTTTTGATTTAAGATACGACCGGTTCGGAAGGAACTTCGTCGACTACTACCTCTTCGTCCAGGCCGAGCGGAGCGCCCTTGCGGAAGACGAGGTCTCCGTCGATATCCACGTCAACAACGATGGTGTCGTTGGCGATGAACTTCCCAAGAAGGATCTCTTCTGCCAGTGGATCTTCCACCAGGCGCTGTACCGCACGGCGCAGCGGTCGCGCTCCGTACTGCGGATCGAAGCCTTCACGGGCCAGGAGTTCTGTTCCAGCGTCCGTTACTTCGAGCTCCATGCCCTTTTGCGTGACCTGCTTCCTTACTCTGTCCACCATAAGAGCAACGACCTGCTTGATCTCGTCGTGGCTTAGAGACTGGAAGATGATCGTTTCATCGACACGGTTCAGGAACTCAGGGCGGAATACGCGCTTAAGTTCATCGGTAATACGAGTTTTAATGCTCTCCATATTACGCGATGTCTCAGGAACGTGCTCTCCGAGCGTATTGCCTCGGAACCCCATCTCGCGCTCGCCTTGAATGGCTCGGGCACCAATATTACTCGTCATAATCAGAATGACATTCTTAAAGTCTACAACCCTGCCGTGGGAGTCGGTCAATCGGCCGTCTTCCATGATTTGCAGAAGGATGTTATAAACTTCAGGGTGCGCCTTCTCAATTTCGTCCAACAAGACAACCGAGTACGGGTTGCGCCGGACAGCTTCCGAAAGTTGACCGCCTTCATCGTATCCAACATATCCGGGAGGAGCTCCCACCAGTCTTGAGACGGCGAAGCTTTCCATGTACTCGGACATATCGATGCGGATCAGGTTGTCTTCCTTCTCGAAGAGATAGGCAGCCAGCGCTCGGGCAAGTTCGGTCTTTCCTACACCCGTTGGTCCCAGGAATATGAACGATCCGATGGGTCGTTTTATATCTCGCAGGCCGGAACGGGAGCGCCGTACTGCCTTCGAAATGGCGACGATAGCCTGATGCTGTCCAATGATCCTCTTGTGCAGCTCGTCTTCCATGCGGAACAGCTTCTGGGTCTCGGCTTCGACCAGTCGAGAAACGGGAATTCCCGTCCACGAGAAGACGATTTGAGCCACTTCATCTTCGTCCACTGTCTGCGAACTGTTTTTGCTGAGATCCGCCCACTCGGTACTTAACGTTTCCACACGCTCATCGAGCTCTTTGAGCCGCGACTGCAGCTCACGAGCCTTCTCATACGCGCTGTTGTTAGGAAGAGCGTTGAGCTCCTTCTGAACTGCATTGCGTTCGATCTTGGCGTCGCGCAGGTCCTGCGGAGGCATGGCGTTGCGCAGACGAACACGAGATGAGGCTTCGTCAATCAGATCGATCGCCTTATCGGGTAGGAACCGGTCGGAGATGTAGCGATCCGACAATCTCGCGGCGGCGTCCAAGGCTTCGTTCGTAATTTCCACCTTGTGGTGCTGCTCGTAACGCGGGCGCAGCCCCTTAAGGATCTCGATCGCATCATCAACCGATGGCTCACGAACCTGGATGGCCTGGAAACGACGCTGCAGTGCTGCGTCGCGCTCCACGTACTTCCTGTATTCATCCAGAGTTGTCGCACCAATACATTGCAGTTCTCCACGGGCGAGAGCCGGCTTCATGATGTTAGATGCATCAATTGCGCCTTCCGCCGCCCCGGCTCCAACGAGGGTATGAAGTTCGTCGATAAAGAGGATAACCTCTCCCTGAGCCTTGCGGACTTCTTCCATGACACGCTTCATGCGCTCTTCGAACTCACCACGGTACTTGGTGCCCGCAACGAGGGCTGCAAGGTCCAGGGCAACCACTCGACGATCCTTCAGAAAGTCGGGGATATCTCCCATGGCAATGCGTTGTGCAAGGCCTTCGGCAATCGCGGTCTTACCTACGCCCGGTTCGCCCAGAAGGCATGGGTTGTTTTTGACGCGACGCGAAATAATCTGTATGACACGCTCGATCTCGCTGGCGCGCCCAATGACCGGATCTAGTTTTTCTGTCCTTGCAAGTTCCGTAAGGTCTCGGCCAAATTCGTCCAGGGTTGGAGTGCGTGTTTTCGCAGGCTGCCGGCTCCCCTGCGCTCCGCCATTCTCGCTGCCGCCTTCTTGAAGGTGCATTACTTCCCGGCGCGTTCGCTCCAGATCCACACCAAGCTTCGAAAGCACGCGTCCTGCCACGCCTTCACCTTCGCGGATCAGCCCAAGAAGCAAATGCTCCGTACCAATGTAGTTGTTGTTAAGCTGTCGAGCTTCGTCGTATGCAAGGTCGATCACTCGCTTTGCACGAGGCGTCAACTGCATGTCCTGGCCAAGCCGCCCGTCTCCATGCGCCACCTGCCGTTCGATCTCGGAGCGGATGCGACCAAGGCTTACGCCAATACGATCGAGAATGCGGGCAGCTACGCTGTCGTTTTCTCGGACAAGGCCAAGCAAAAGGTGCTCGGTGGAGACATAGTTCTCGCCAAGGCGCCCAGCTTCTTCCTGAGCGAAGAATACAACTTTACGGGCTCGTTCGGTAAATCTCTGCCACATAGTTTGAACTCCCCCAATCTTATGCCTGGAACCGGATCCCGGCTCCATTTAGCATGTCTATACTTCCAATCGAAAAATAATGTAAGAACGTTCCCGAAACCATCCTTTGGACAATCGCGCCGATTAACAGGACTTATTCCGTATCTATTCTATACCTTACATAGCCTCAATTCATACATGCAGGACTAATCAGCCACTAACAAAGTTCCTAAATCCTATTCTGAATCCGAAATCGCCATCAATACCATTTCTCGGGACAATCCCAGGCTCTCCAGAACCTTTGCCGACTTGCCCTCTTCAGCAGTGAAAAGTGCAAGGAGAAAATGCTCCGAACTGGGTTGTTCGTATCCCAGTTCTCTGGCTTCGAACAAGGCATTGGATATCAGTCGGTTGATACTCGTACTGGTTGATACAGGACGCGGACGATCGGGAGTAACAGGAGTCTTCGATGAATCCGGATCGGTCTTGACAGCCTCATGGAGATTGCGGACTGCCTCACGCGTGGCGCCTAACTCAGCTCCCGCTTTAACGAGAACTCGGCCTGCCAGGCCTTCATCTTCACGAATCAGACCGAGCAAAAGATGCTCGGTCCCAATGTAGTTGTTATTAAGAAGCTTGGCTTCATCGTAAGCCAGGTCTATTACACGCTTTGCCCTCGGCGTAAGCTGCATGTCCTGGCCCAAACGGCCATCCCCGTGGGCCGACTGTCGATCCACATCGACACGGATTACTTCCGGATCGAGGCCTAGTCGTACCAACAATCGTCCAGCAACGCTGTCGGGCTCCCTAAGCAACCCGAGCAGCATGTGCTCTGTGGAAACGTAGTTCTCCCCAAGCCTTGCAGCTTCCTCTTGTGCGAAGAATACGACTTTTCGTGCCCGCTCTGTGAACCTTTGCCACATAAGAACCTCGATTAGACTCTATAATATGACCCAATTGTACCCGAAAAGGGCTTACTCGACCTGAACACCGGTGGATCGTGCATAGTCACTGAAAGAGGCCATGAGCTCACGCGTGATTGGTCCAGGCTTGCCGGATCCAATAGCACGGCCATCTACCAGAACGGCTGGAATTACTTCAGCTGCCGTGCCTGTAAGAAATATCTCATCGGCATTGTAGACATCGTACATGGTAACAAGCGGTTCAGAGACTTCGTAGTTTAGGGCCCGCGCTAATTCGATGACAGTATCGCGTGTAATTCCCTGTAGAATCCCAATCGATGCAGGAGGCGTCGTGATCCGACCATTCTTGATCAGAAAGATATTGTCTCCAGTAGCCTCGCCCACATAGCCTTCGCGGGTGAGCATGATTCCTTCTCCAGCGCCGCACCGATTCGCTTCAGACTTGGCCATGATATTGTTGATGTACTTGCCAGTACACTTAACCCGTGGGTCGATCACATCCGGAGAAGGAAGGCGCGTCGAACACGTAATCACAATCAAGCCGTTGTCATACATTTCTTTAGGATACAGGGAAAGCTGTTCCGTGGAAATATAGATGTTTGCCCCGCCCTTCAAGTGCTTTGGGTCCAGTCCCAATCCCACCCCCCGCGTAGCAGTTACGCGGATATAGCCATTTTCGTGGCCGTTAGTTTTTACTGTTGACAAAACAGCTTTGACGATTTGTTCCTGCGTATAATCCACTTCAATGTTCAAGGCGCGCAGCGAATAAAAAAGCCTTGTAATGTGCTCGTGAAGCTTAAAGACTCGGTTGTCATAGACCCGAACACCCTCAAACACCCCATCCCCGTAAAGCACGCCATGGTCGTACAGCGGCACAGACGCTAACTCTTTGCTTACAAGCTCTCCATTGATCCAGACAAACTGGGGCTTACTCATTCAAACATCTCCCATTCCACAGTGAACTCAGTATATCACGGGCTCAATCAAATCGCAATCGAACATTGAGCATATTGCTGGCTACATAAAAAATAGCGGCCGGGCCATCCGTTTTAATTGGATGACCCGGCCGCTATTCCAGTCTCTATTAAGTACTAGGAAAGACGTCGCTTTCGGACCATCATCATTCCTACGCCCAACAGTCCGACGCCCAATGCGACCAGCGGCGAGGGTTCCGGAGTGGCATTCGCGGTAACCGTTGCAAAAGTATTAAACGCGGTTGGTCCACCGGTGTTATTGACAATGAAGTCAATCGTATTGATGCCGGAAACAAAATCACCTGCTCCAGCACTATACGCGGCGAAGCTGTTGTAGCCGTCCGTGCCGCTTGGGCCCTGAATCTCAATGCCGTTCAACAAAATCTCGACTTCAGAGTTGTCATAACCCCATTCACCGTTCAAAACAGCGGATGTCGGATCGTATCCCGTAAGATTAAATGTTGTCTGGTATTCAAAGTCACCAGTAGCATCAGACAAACGACCCCCAGGACCCTGATACGTGTCCTGAGGAGCGATCCACTCAGACGTGGCGCTGTCTGACCCACCGAAATAGTTGTTCACCGGATACTGGTTAGAAGGTAGTACGTAAGCAGGGGCCAACGTCGATCCTGCAGGGGTTGAAACAATCGTAAAATTCCCGTCAGCTGCTCCTGTAGGACCAGTCGCTGGAATCTCACTGCCATAGCCGGTCGTGAAGCCCGTGGCGTACACGGTAAATGTTGATGCACTGGCGGCACCAGCGAATGCTATCGAAGCAATCCCCATTACAGCTAATGTCTGCAACGCTTTAGTTTTCATAGTTTCTTTCTTCATAATAGAGAATAAGGTGATACTTCAAATAGTCGGCCTTGGAATCCCCAAGATTATTACTGACCAGATCCACTTCGGACATTACACTGCGATCCTATAAGATCGCAATTTACAAATCAGCAACGGCGAACAAAGCTATGAAACCGAGTTCCGTCATGGCAACCACTCTTACAGAGCGTACGTCAGCCTGACAATCCCATTGATTGCAACCATTATACTCATAGCTCGTTTATTTTGTCAACAATACAAATCAGAAATTCAGATTTATTTTTTTGCCTGCCTGTTCCCGAAAATACTCTAATTTAACGAACGCTTGCTTGCTGTACGACAACCGTCGAGGGGGCTTGAGCGACCACAGGCGAAGAGGCGTCGACAGTTGCGGGAACCGGTGAAATCGATGCGGCTCCTTCTTGAGCCAGCCTGTATACCGGTCCAGAGAACAAGCCAAGTCCAAGGGTTAACAGCGCGGAGAGAATAATCGCAATATCCGCTCCAGGGGCAAAGCCCCATTTCCGGATTGGGTACTCGTTTTTCACAGGCTGGAAGTACATGGCTATGATTACTCTCAAGTAGTAAAACACGCCTATAACGCTTGCCAGAAGGCCGGCAACAGCCAATCCATACTGATCCGCGTGGACCGCTGCGATAAAGAGATAGAGCTTGCCAAGGAAGCCTGCCGTTGGCGGAATGCCGCCCAGGGAAAGCATGAACAGAGCCATCAACGCGGCAGCGGCAGGTTGACGAACAGATAGCCCTTGCAGATCTTCGATCTGATTGAGTTCCTCACCGCGGCGAGAAAGCCAGATTAAGATACCGAAGGCGCCCAGGTTCATAAACGTGTAGACGAGTACATAGAACAAGACACCCGCCCGGCCTTGCGGATTGTCCGCCAGCAGGCCCACAAGGATATACCCGGCATGGGCAACGCTCGAATAGGCAAGCATACGCTTTATGTTGCTCTGCGCCACGGCGACCACGTTCCCGACAACCATGGTCAGCAAAGCAAGGATCCATAATACGCCATGGAAGAACGCGAAACTTCCCATGAGCGCAACGATAACCCGAATAAAGGTCGCAAAAGCCGCAGCCTTCGCCCCGGCGGACATGAATGCCGTAACGGAAGTTGGTGCGCCTTCGTAGACATCGGGCGTCCAGTTATGGAAAGGAACAATCGCTGCCTTAAAGCCCAGTCCGACGATAAGAAGTGCGGCCCCGGCCAGTGCATAGGTTGAATCGAGGACGGAGGATGGCAAGGCCGCTATTTCGTTAAGCCGCGTAGTTCCAGTTCCGCCGTAGATCAGGGCAATTCCATACAGGAAGAATCCTGAGGAAAATGCTCCAAGCAGGAAGTACTTCATCGCCGCTTCTTCAGAGCGGGCCTCAGTCCGTGCAAAACCGGCCAGGATATACAACGCAATGGATAGAACTTCAAGTCCAATGAAAATCGTGATCAACTCACGACTGGAAGCCATCAGCATTGCGCCAGACACCGAGAAAAGGAGCAATGCATAGTATTCGCCGTAATTGATCCCTTTTTGCTGAATGTAACGCTCGGATAGCAGAATGGAAAGGGCCGTTACGATCAGCAGAATAACCTGAAACATGACGGCGAATCGGTCTGCAATCACGGTTCCACCAAATCCGCTGTGGTCTCCGTTCCAAAGAGCAATTGAGAAGCATACAGCAACTACAATCCCGATGAACGAGACGAAAACAAGTGGGCTCTTGCGGTCGCGGGGCAATCCAAGGTCCACCATCAAAACCAGCATGGCAGTGATGATGATCGTCAAAAGAGGCGAAATTGTGAACAGATCGTTTGTTGAGACTCCGGGGATCATTCACGATCTCCTTTCAGCGAAATCGTGTGCAAGCTTGAGCCAAAAGCCACTCGAACGGGCGCCACTGTAATTACACGTGTCCCGGACGGCAGTCGTCCCGTGGTCACATCGGTATACAGACCTGTCTTATACTGTTGAAGAACGGTATCGACGCTGGGGTCGGTGCGCGAAAGCGCGATATTAGGAACTATCCCAAGTACAAAGATCAAAACAACGAGTGGATACAAGGCCCACTTCTCGCCGAATGTGATATCCGGGAGTGACTTGTTCTCTTCCTTGTCGAGAGGACCATGCATTACACGCTGGAACATCCAGAGCATATAGACAACGCTCCAGATAGCCGCCGTCGTCGCAAAGGCTGTGGCGATAGGGTAATTTCTGAACGATCCGACCAGCATCAGTATTTCCCCTGAGAACCCGCTGGTCAATGGCAATGCCACAGAAGAGAGTGTAGCAATCAGGAATACAAAGGTAAACGTCGGCATGATGGACATCAGTCCGCCATAGTCCGCAATGGCGTAGCTCTTGCGGCGTGCATATAGTCCGCCAACAATGATAAAGAGTGCGCCGGTCGTTATCGTATGGCTCGCCATTTGCAGGAGCGCCCCATTGATTCCGATGGCACTCACCCCAAAGATGGCAAGCATGATGACGCCCACATGCGAAACGCTTGAGTAGGCAAGGAGCCGCTTCAGGTCGGTTTGAACGGACGCGACAAAGGCCGCATAGATCACACCAATGACCGAAAGGACAATGATAATAGGTCCCACGGTGTGTACTGCATTTGGGAACAGCGGGAGGCAGAAGCGAATGAAACCGTAGAGGCCCATCTTCAACGCAACCAGGATTATGGTACCGCCGGTCGGAGCCTCGGAATACGCGTCGGGCACCCAGGTATGGAATGGCCAGATCGGAGCCTTAATTCCAAAGGCCAAAAAGAAGCCGATGAACAGAAGTATCTCCGTGGTCAGGTGTCCGGACAGAGCTGCTGGAGCTGCGGTAATCAGTTCAGGAAGATCAAAGGTCTTTGCACCGGTGACATAATAAAGTCCCAGTATGGAAACCAACATGACCATCGATCCAACCATGGTATAGAGGAAGAACTTGATCGTAGCGTAGATCCGCTTCGGTCCTCCCCAAATGCCGATTATGAAGTAGGCCGGGATCAGCATGGCTTCCCAGAAGATGTAAAAGAGCACCAGGTTGAGGGACAGGAAGACACCAAGAATGGCCGTCTCCATGACTAACACCCAGAAGTAGTACTCTTTGACCCGCTTGGTAATCGATCCAAAGGAGACGCCAACGACAAACGGGAAGATCCCGGTTGTCATCAGAACCATCAGAAGCGAAATCCCGTCGACACCCAAAAAGTAGTTAACGTGAAGTTCCGGGATCCAGGAAAATCGCTCCGTAAACTGGTACGGCGCATCAGGACCTGTGCCGCCGGAATGAGGAGCGTACATCGTCCAGATCACTATGGAAAGCACAAGAGTTATAATTGTGCCTGCAAATGCTACCAGCTTAATGTTCTTTACATTGTCTTTGGGGAGAGCCAGCACGATAAGTGCGAGCACCAAAGGCACGAAGGTTAAGATGGACAGCAAGGGTAAGTTCGTATTCATAGAGTTCAAATTGCCCTTTTACCAGCCACGTCCGAGGCCCGCGAGACAGCCTACCAGGACGATGACAATCCCGATCACCATAGAGAGGGCGTAGCTGCGGACAAATCCGTTCTGTCCTTTACGCAAGTACGAGGCACTTGCCTGGGTGAAGCGCCCAATGCCGTTGACCAAAAATCCATCGATGACCTTTTCTTCAAAGCCCGTATACAGCTCGCCTGCAAAGATCTTGCCGAGCTTCACAAACCAGAAGTTGTAGGCCTCATCAACAAAGTACTTGTTAAGGACAACCCAGTAAAGCCAGCCGGGACTGAGGATAGTATGGTTCGCTCGAACTTCCGGGGATTGAAGCTGAGCCTTCTTGCCGCCTTGATATAAACCAATGCAAGCCGCAATCGACAGTACGATACCGATCAGCAATCCAAGCCCAAGACCGAATTCCATGTTGGCATCATGCACCGGATTAAGGTATCCGGGCGTCGAGACAGATGGCGCAAGGAAGTCTGCAAACTGTTCATATCTCAGGAAAGCCCATCCCGTGGTACAGGAGAGAAACGCTAAAACCACAAGTGGAAATAGCATGGCCAGGGACGAATCCTTTGCTATCTTCGCGGCTTCACTTCTTGCCGGCCCGAAGAAGGTCTTTACTACAAGCCTGAACATGTAAAACGCAGTTATGAAAGCTGTCAGCACGCCAACGCCCCAGAAAATCCAGTTTGCATAGGGCGTTGCTCCTGTCACTTGCCAGAGGCGCCAGATAATTTGGTCCTTACTGTAGTAACCGGCAAACAGCGGTATCCCTGAGATGGCCAGAGTCGCGATAATCATAGTTGCGGCAGTAGTCGGGATCTTCGAAAGAAGGCCGCCCATGTTGCGCATATCCTGCGGATCGTGTGGATCTGGACCGCCGGCCGGAATCGCATCATGTGCTTCATGTGTAGTGTCGTGCTCTTCGTCGCCATGAGCAGCATCACTCTTGTGATGCATTCCATGCTCGATAGCGTGAATAACAGAACCCGATCCCAGGAATAGACAGGCCTTAAAGAATGCGTGAGTTACAACATGGAACATACCGGCAGCAAAAACGCCCGCGCCACAAGCGGCGAACATATAGCCCAGCTGCGAAACGGTGGAGTATGCAAGAACGCGCTTTATGTCGTTCTGCATCAGTCCCATGGTGGCCGCGAACAATGCCGTGGCGATACCGACTACAGCAACGGTCGTCATTGCCAGGTCGGAGAGCTCAAACAGACTGTGCAGACGCGACAGCATGTAGACGCCCGCCGTAACCATCGTAGCGGCATGGATCAATGCGGATACTGGCGTCGGGCCTTCCATCGCGTCGGGAAGCCAGACATACAGCGGGAACTGCGCCGATTTACCGGTTGCGCCCAGGAAGAGCATCAGCACTATAAGTGCAATCACTCCGGCTGTGAACATCGTGTGTAGGTCAGGCCTGTCAAGGATACCGATGACACCGGAGGCCCCGGTTCGAAAATCGAGGGTGCCGAAATACTGGAAGAGCAGAAACATGCCGATCAGGACGCCAACGTCGCCGATACGGTTGACAATCATCGCCTTCTTCGCTGCATCGCCGGCCGACTTCTTCTCGTTGTAGTAGCCGATGAGCAGGTAGGAGCAAAGCCCTACACCTTCCCACCCAACGAACAGAACCAGCAAGTTGTTCCCCATGACCAGAAGGAGCATGAAGAAGATGAACAGGTTCAGGTAGGTGAAGAAGCGGGCGTAGTTCTTCTCCGCCGCCATATAAGCCGTCGAGTAGAGATGGATCAGACCGCCGACGCCCGTAATGATCATAATCATCACAATGGACAGTGGGTCTATCAGCAGCTCAAAGTTTATCGCCAGTTGCTTGAGCGAAGTTGCCGGATCCGCCGCGATGGCGAACCAGGACAATCCGGGCACAACATGGATTCGGTTGGACGCGTCTTCGCCGGTCAATCCCAAAAAGAGATAGAAGGCAACGGCGAACGACGAAAATACGGCGACAGTGGCCAAACCGCCGGAGACGGCCTTTGGCAGCTTCGCCCCGAAAAAACCGTTGATCAGAAATCCAACCAGCGGAAAGAGCGGGATCAGCCACGCCAGAGAAAAAGTTGGGTCGGTATGCATGACGCTCCTGAGAAAGTGAGGGCGGGACTAGCCCTTCATCAGATCGATTTCGTCGACATTAATGCTGACACGGTTGCGGAAGATCGAGACCAGAATGCCAAGACCAACTGCGACTTCTGCGGCAGCAACGGCCATGACAAATATGATCATAATCTGTCCATCGACATAGTGCGAGGCGCTCGGAAGAGGCTGCCCGCTTGCATCTCCTAGATCGCGGTAGCGGGAAAACGCGGCAAAGGTAAGATTGACCGCGTTCAGCATAAGCTCCACGCACATAAAGATGACTATAGGGTTGCGCTTAATCATAACGCCGACCACTCCAATACAGAAGAGGATGGCGCTAAGCATTAAGTAAGATTCAAGAGGTACAGATGCCATGGTGTATCTTTCAGGCGACACGTCGCAATAAACGTGTAGTTACAGGTTGTGTATTCTTAGATTCTCTTCTTTGCAAGCATCACGGCGCCAATGGCAGCGACAAGGAGCAGTATCGAGATGACTTCGAACGGGAACAGCCAGTTAGCCTGGAAGAGTTCCATTCCGATGGTGTCTGGTCCGGTCAGGTGATCGGCAAGGCGAGGATGTATGTAGCTCTGCGGAACTCCGACAAGCGCCGCGGAAATTACAGACAATGTCGCAGCCGCACCAAGATATGCAGCCCATTTAGGAAGGGCCAAGCGATCCTTATCTACTTCGCCTGTGCCTAAATTAAGAAGCATGATTACGAAGATAAAGAGGACCATAATCGCGCCCGCGTACACAATAATTTGTACGGCGCCGACAAACACGGCATGGAGCGTGAAAAACAGGACGGCAACGCTGAAAAGTACCAAAACAAGACAGAGTGCGCTGCGTACTGGGTTGTCGAGAATGACCACCCCAAGGGCGCAGACGACCGCAATGGTGGCCATCAGGGCGAAAAGTATGAGTTGTCCATTCATAGAATGTAGATATCCTTGCGACTCGTCGGCTTACGACTTGGTCGGATCCTGAACCAGCATCATGTCCTTGGTGTAGATCAGATCCTTACGGTTGTCATCGGCCAGTTCGCAGACATCTTTGAGCTGAATGGCCTGCGTGGGGCAAGCCTCTTCACAGTAGCCGCAAAAGATGCAGCGAAGCATATTGATTTCGTAGCGATCGGCGTGCCGTTCACCCGGAGAAAGCCGATTTTCTTCCGTGTTCTCACCAGCAACTACCAGAATAGCGTTCGCGGGACACGCTCCAGCGCATAGGGAGCAGCCGATGCACTTCTCCAATCCGTTTTCGTAACGGTTGAGAACATGTCGCCAGCGTGAGCGCTGCGGCATAGGCCGGCGGACGTCGGGGTATTCAATGGTCACTCGATTTTGATTCGAGTAGCCCTGCGTAATCCCAAGTCCGGTTAACGGCGCTTTGGCTTCTCCAGCCAGTGACTTAATGTCATCCCACAGACCCATAGTAAAACTAGCCTTTCTTACCCAACGCAGCATACATCTCGTCGGCTTCGTGGTCTGTTGTCGGAATATCGAAGCCGCCGACAGCTGCGTGAGGCGGAAGTGTCTGCGCCCCTACCCCAGGGTTCTGAGGAACCGCGGAGAATGGCTGCGCAGAACTGAACAATCGGATGGACGAGTCCCGCCTTGTATTTGTCGTGAAGAGTATGGATCGGGCGCTCTTCGCAAAAACAACGAGAAGGATTCCAAAGAGTACAATCCACGCTGCGACACCCACTCCATAACCAAGAGTTATGCTTACAGCAACGAGAAGCAGGTTCAACAGCGCAATCGGAAGCAGTCCCTGCCAGCCAAACTTCATCAGCATGTCGTAGCGAAGCCTTGGAAGGGTCGCTCGGATCCAGATGAAAAAGTAAACCCCGCAGAAAACCTTAAGCGTCAGCCAAACAGCTGGGATAAGTGAGTTCACCAGGTTCGTCAACCACTCGGCGTGCCATGAAGCATACAGGTTTACAATGAGAGAAGGCAACTGATTGAACCATGGGAACGGAGCGTTGTACCCGCCGAAGAACAGCGTGGCACAAATCGCGCTCGTCACGATCATATTGCCGTACTCACCCATGAAGAACGTCGCGAACTTCATGGAAGTGTATTCGGTGTGATAACCAGCTACAAGTTCGGTTTCCGCTTCCGGGAGGTCGAACGGTGCACGATTCGTCTCCGCCAGCATGGAGATTACATAGAGTAGCGTAGCGATGAACCCCATCGGGAAGAACTTCAAGACATTCCACGCAGGGGGAGCGAACGGGCCGCTGCCGAAGTAGCCCTGCTTATCGACAACGTCCTGAAGTCCAAGACTGCTTGTCATCAAAACAACCGTCAGAATGGCAAGCCCCATCGCCAGTTCGTAGCTAATCATCTGAGCCGAAGAGCGCAGAGCCCCCAGCAGCGAGTACTTGTTGTTCGAAGACCAGCCGGCAAGCACGATGCCATAAACTGCCAGCGAGCCCCATGCCAATAGGTATAGAACTCCAACACTTACTCCGGGCGCCCCTGCGCCCCAGTTTCGGCTCGGTCCCCACGGAATAACCACGGGAGTAACCAGAGTTGGGATCAAGAAGACAATCGGCGCTAGAACGAAGAGGGTCTTGTCGACATTCAGCGGGTTCATGTCCTCTTTAAAGAGGAGCTTGACGCCATCGGCGATGGTCTGCAGAAGTCCGAACGGACCGACGCGGTTGGGCCCCTGGCGCTGCTGCATCCAGCCAAGCAGGCGTCGTTCGTACCATACCAGCGGCGGAACGGCGAGCAGAACGGCGAACAGCGGAATCAATACACGCAAGACGATACGCAGGGCATCGATGTACCAGTACGATGTCGGAATGTCGTGTATATACAGAAAGTAGCTAAAAAACAGATGCGGTGTCATAAGATGGTTTATTCCAGCACGTGTCAGGTCAGACGGTTACCTGGTCGATCTCTCTGATAATGTCCCGGGCCGACGAATATTTGACCGTTTTCCCAAGGCGAGCTAACACTTCGGACAGGATTTGCCAGTCTGCTCGGGACTGTCCCTTGGACGCAACAGCCTTCTTGAAGGTCTGAACCTTGCCTTCGATGTTGGTGACTGTACCTTCGCGCTCGATAAAGGAGCTTGTCGGGAAGAAGACCTTCGCCGCCTTCGCTGTTTCGGTCACAAAGAGGTCTTGAACGACAATGTGCGGGACTCGGTCCAGGGCCCGCTGCACAAGATCACGGTCCGGATAGGCTGCGAAGAGGTCTACGCCCATAATGTACAGGGCTTTGATCTTTCCTGCGGCAGCGGCTTCCAGAATACCCTTGGTATCCAGTCCAGGTTCCGAAGGAACGGGAGCGCCCCAGAGGGTTTCGTAGATAGACGGCGAGCCGTTTGCGACAGGATGCAGCCCAGGCAGTTGGTCCGGAAGAATGCCCAGGTTAATGGCGCCTCTCGAATTGGCGTCCGGAAGAAGAACGTTGATTTTCGCACCGGACGCCGCACAGGCAGCCGTGAGATAATCGATGTCTGCCTGCGGAACGGTGTGCCAGACGAGAAGTACGGTACCTGCACCGGCATTTATGGCGTCGGTTACCGACTGATCCTTAGGATCGTCGTTGCGGAAATATTTGGCGCCGCCCTTGGAAATCGCCTTGTAAACTCGCAGCCACAGGACGGGAAGGTCGTCGTCAACCTGCGTTCCTATCGCAACGATAGTTTTAGCTTCACCAACCTCGGCGATGGACGTTTGCATCTTCTGGGTTGGGAGTGAGCCCATGCGATGGTCGATGTTGTTGCTGCCAAGGCCGTTGCGGAAGAGACGCTGGAAGAGATACAGATCCTCGTTCGAGACCTTAGCCGATGCAATTCCTGCCACCGATGCCGGATTCGAAGCAGCGTCCTTAAACCCTGCTGTCGCAATCTTTAGAGCATCGTCCCATGTCACGCGGCTAAGCTGCGCCGCCATGCGGTACAGCGGCTCGCGGGCACGGTCTTCGCTGTTCACCCAGTACTGCTCGAACTTGCCCTTATCGCAGGTCCACTCTTCGTTGATATCTTCGTTGAGGCGGCCGTTGATGCGCATGAGATCGCCATTGCGCGTTTGCACAGCTATGCTGCAGCCGACGCCGCAGGCTACGCATGTGGAATCTTGGGATTGAAACTCCCAGGGACGTGCGGCAAATCGGTAGGTTCGTGATGTCAGTGCGCCAACAGGACACAATTCGATCGTGTTTCCGCTGAACTTGCTCTTCAGGCCATCCGGAGTGAACGGCGAAATGATCGATCCATTGCCGCGGTTCTCAATAGCCAGTCCACCGTCCCCTGAAATCTCTTCTGTAAAGCGCGTACAGCGTGCACACTGAATACAGCGCTCACGGTCAAGCACTACATAATCAGAGATCGGAACTGCCTTGGGAAAGTGGCGCTTTTCATCGATAAAGCGGGTGACGCCGGGTCCATACTGGAAAGTCATGTTCTGCAGCGGGCACTCGCCGCCTCGGTCGCAGATCGGGCAATCCAATGGGTGGTTGATAAGAAGGAACTCAAGAATTCCGTTTTGCGCCTGTTTTACTTCGGGCGAAACGGTATCTACAACCATGCCTTCTGCAACCGGAACGGTGCAGGCGGTCTGGATCTTGTTCATCTTCTCGATCTTAACCAGGCACATTCGGCATGCGCCGGCCGGCTTAAGGCGAGGGTGGTGACAGAAATAAGGGACATCGGCACCGGCTTCGAACGCCGCCGTTATAACGAGCGTTCCTTTAGGTACGGACACTGCCTTGCCATCAATTGTCAGGGTGACCAAATCCACCGGGGGCTTTACTTCAGCCGGCGCCGGCGCGGTCGCAGTCTCTGCCATACAGTCTCCTTATCGTTACCCTACAGCGACACGTCCATCGGAAGAGCCTGATGGTGCACCTGCGGCCATTTGCAGCGGAGCATAATGACCGGCTTTATTGCCCGAGCCGTTGCGGACCAACTCTTCGTACTCGTTGCGGAAATAGTAGATTGCGCCTTTACCGGCAAAGAAGCCCGCAAGCGGCATCGCAGCAGCGTCTCCAAGAGCGCAGAACGATCGGCCGAAAATGTTGTTGCTGATATCAAGCAGCAAGTCGATGTCCTGAGGACGTCCGGCCCCCGCCATAATTCGCTGGTGAATCTTAACGAGCCAGTTGGTTCCTTCGCGGCACGGCGTACACTTGCCGCACGATTCATGCGCGTAGAACTCCATCAAACGGGTCATCAGCTTAGGCACGCTTACCGTCTCATCGTAAACGATGAGTGCGCCGGAGCCTAACAGCGATCCCGTCTTCCCAAGGGCTTCATAGTCGTAAGGCGTATCCAGAAAATCGGGCGTAAGGAGCGGCGTCGACGAACCGCCGGGGATAAAGAACTTGAGCTGCTTATCTCCGCGGATGCCTCCGGCGATGTCGTAGATCAGTTCTCGTATAGGAGTGCCAAGCACGACTTCATAGTTGCCGGGCTTTTTAACATGCCCGCTGATCGAAACAAGCTTGGTGCCACGGCTTGCGGGACCAGTTGGCCCGCCGGTTCCGTACTTGGCGTATTCGGCGCCGCCAAATTGAATAATAGGGACTGCGGCTGCGACGGTCTCCACATTGTTTACGATGGTTGGGGATTCCCAGACACCGCTAATTACAGGAAGAGGCGCCGACGGTGGCTTATGCCTTGGCATGCCGCGCTCACCCATCAGACTGGACATAAGGGCGGATTCTTCTCCGCACTCATAAGATCCAGCGCCAAGGTGCACGTACATATCCAGGTCGTATCCCGTACCAAGAATGTTCTTGCCGAGATAGCCCTTTTCGTAGGCTTGATCGATGGCCTTTTGGATCTGCCTGGAAGGCTGCACATATTCGCCGCGGATGTAAATGTAGCACTTAGAGGACCGAATCGCCCAGGAAGCGATGATGCACCCCTCAACCAGCAGGTGAGGAAGGTAGTTCATCAGGTCCCGGTCTTTACAGGTACCAGGCTCGCCTTCATCGGCATTGATTACCAGGTAGTGCGGCTGATCCCAGTTCTTTGGGATTCCGTTCCACTTGATGAACGTTGGGAATCCAGCGCCGCCACGGCCACGAAGTCCGGCAATCTTAACTTCATTAATGATTGCTTCCTGATCCATGGACAGCGCCTTGCGCATGGCCTGGTATCCTTCGTGCTCTTCGTAGACATTGATATTGTCTATCCCAGGAACTTCACGATATTTATAGAGAAACTTCGGTTCGGTTGGCATAATTAGTTCAGCTCTTTGCTAGTTGGTCGATGATGGCGTCTACTTTTTCCGGAGTCAGATCCTCATAGTAAGTATCGCCGACCATCATACAGGGAGCGTTGCAGCAAGCGCCAAGGCACTCCGCACTATTCAGCGTGAATTTCTTATCGCTGGTCGTTTCGCCTGGTTCTATCCCTAGCTTCTTGCCGATGTGTTCGGTAAGTTCGTCGGATCCCAAAACCATACAGACGATGTTATGGCAGACTTCCAGATGGTGCTTGCCCACAGGCTTCTTGTTGTACATCGTATAGAAGGTTGCGACACCTTCTACATATGCAGGAGCCAGGTCAAGGTATTCTGCGATATCTTTCATCGCATCGCGGGGCAGCCATCCGTCATTCTCTTCCTGACCGATGTACAGGGAGGGCAGCAAAGCTGCTTTCTTTGTCGGATAGCGCGCGATCAAATCGTCAAGCTTCTTCTTAGTTTGTTCAGTTAGCATAAAGTTACCGGTCGATGTCTCCAAGAACGATGTCGATGGAGCCAATGATAGCGACGACGTCGGCGATCATTCGGCCTTCCGCCATCTTGGGCAGAGCTTGCAGGTTATTAAAGGAAGGTCCCTTAATCTTGACGCGGTAAGGAATGCCAGATCCGTCGCTGTAGACGTAGTAGCCCTTTTCTCCGCGCGCACTTTCCACGGCGGCATACGCCTCGCCAATGGGCGGATGGTAGCCTTCCGTAAAGAGTTTAAAGTGATGGATGAGAGATTCCATGGATGTGTCGAGCTCGGCGCGTGGAGGCGGAGCAACCTTGCGATCGTTCGTCATAACCGACCCACCAGGCACATCTTTCAGCGCCTGCACCAGGATGCGGTGGCTCTGACGAAGCTCTTCCATGCGCACCAGGAAGCGGTCGTAGACATCGCCCTTGGAACCGACTGGAATGTCGAAATCGAACTCATCGTAGCCCGTGTAGGGGTTTGCTTTGCGGATATCCCAGGCAACGCCGGAACCACGCAGAGCCGGCCCGCTCATGCCCCAGGCCAGGGCATCTTCGGCAGTAATCTGGCCGATGCCTGAAAGCCGCTCGACCCAGATCGGGTTCTTCGAGACTAGCTTATTGTATTCGTCCAGCTTCTTTGGGAAGCCGTCCACGAACTTTTGGACCTGATGAAACCAACCTTCCGGGGTATCCCCGCGAAGTCCGCCCGGGCAGATCCATGACGTCATCATGCGGACGCCCGACAGGGTCTCTTTCATGTCTAGAATCTGGTCGCGTTCGCGCCAGGTGTAGAAAAAGAGCGTCATGGCTCCGATATCCAGAGCATGGGTGCCAAGCCACAGCAGATGCGATGCGATGCGCTCGAGTTCGTTCAGGATAAGGCGAAGACGCCGCGCTCTCGGGGGAACTTCCACGTCCATCAGCTTTTCAACGGCCAGAGAGTAGGCCAGGTTGTTCATCAGGTTCGAGAGGTAGTCCTCGCGGTCTGTAATGGTGAGCGCCTTGTAATAGGTCATGCTCTCCATTGTCTTCTCAAGACCTGTATGAAGATAGCCAATGTGGGGCGTCGCCTTCATGACATTTTCGCCATTCAGCTCGACCACCAGCCTGAGCACTCCGTGTGTTGACGGATGCTGCGGGCCCATATTGACGATCATCAGCTCACTGTCTTCGGTATCGACACGCTCGATATCGACGCCAGGGCCTAGCTTCTCTAAAAGCTGCTGATCGATTTTATCCTGTTCGATTGTCGCCATCGTAGTCTGTCCTTCTCTGGGCCTCATTACCTGCGGCGCGCCGCTACTGTTCGCGTACGTTGAAGGTGAACTCAACTTCTTCGCCGCCGATGGGATAGTCTTTGCGCAGCGGGTGCCCCACCCAATCGTCTGGCATCAGGATGCGCCGAAGGTCACTATGATTGTTAAACGTGATGCCGAAGAGGTCGTAAACCTCACGCTCATTCCAGTTGGCCGCGGGCCATACGACTTCCACCGTATCGATAGTTGTATCGTCTTCGCTCACACGGGCTTTTAACCGGAACCGATTAAAGGTGCCCATGGAATAGAGATTGTAAAGAATCTCGAACCGGTCTTCGCCTTCGGCCATGACACCCAGTCGATCGACACACGTCACATCGGACAAGTAGTTATAGTTTGTCTCGGCGCTATCGCGCAGGAGCTTGCCTATTGCCACTACATTGTCCTTCTTGATGGTGATCGTCTTCTCACCGCGAAATAATCTGGAGGAGATTATGGAACCCGGGAAGTGCTCCTGAATGAGCCGAAACTCCGCGCTGTCATCGCCATTGAGCTCGACAACTTCATCAGGTCGTTTAACCTGAATCTCGCGTAAGGCAAGGTCAGTGGGCGTTAGCCCAAGGCGTACATCAATATCAACCATAGCTTAAGTGTTCCTAGGCATCGCGCAGCATGCGCTCATTGCGATGCGTCGCCCTAGCGGCGATCGCTGAAGTGTTCACGGCTAATTTTCTTCTGCAATTGATTGATGCCGTAAATAAGAGCGTCTGGATTGGGCGGACAGCCTGGGACATAGATGTCAACGGGCACGATTGTGTCCACACCCTGCAGAATGGCATAGTTGTTGAACACGCCCCCGCAGGAAGCACAGTCTCCCATACTGATAACCCACTTGGGATCCGGCATCTGATCGTAGATCTGACGCAGAACGGGAGCCATCTTCTTGGACACTCGCCCGGCGACAATCATCAGGTCGGCCTGACGCGGCGATGCCCGGAACGCTTCACTTCCAAAGCGCGCCAGGTCGTAGCGTGAGTTGGTCGATCCCATCATTTCAATCGCACAACAAGCGAGACCGAAAGTCGCCGGCCATACGGAATTGCTGCGGGCCCAGTTAACCGCTTTATTCAGCGGAACTGTAAGGATCCCGAGGTTCTGCTCTACTCCCATTCGAACGCGCCCTTCTTCCAAACGTAAATGTATCCTACGAAGAGGATGACAATAAAAACAACCATCTCGTAAAGGCTGTTAACCTGCATGCTTTTTGCTATGTGGCCCAATGGGATATATGTAATCGCCCAGGGATACAGGAACACCGTTTCAATATCGAAAACGATGAACAGCATGGCAATAAGGTAGTACTTGACCGGAAAGCGCTCGCGAGCCGATCCAACGGGCGTTACACCGCATTCGTACGGCGCAAGCTTCTCGGCCGAGGGCCGCTTGGGTCCCAAAATCCACGAAAGTCCAACCAGAACGCCTGCCAGCAATGTGGCAACGAGCAGGATAACGAGCAGTGGTATATAATCAGGAATTGCTGGTGCGGGAGGCGTCATGAGACTGTTCACCTTCTAAAAATAGATCACTGTGAATTATGTCACAATCTATTCCGCTATGTCAACCGCGAAGAGGCCAGGTACGCGTAAGATAATCTCAAAGGTTCCCAATATCTATCAGGATGCGGTGACGCAACGGTGCAGTAAGGGCAGGATTCCAGAACTAGCTGCCCTCGCTTATATGGCCGGCTTACACACTACACTTCCGGATCGTAATTCAGATTAGGCGACAGCCACCGCTCCATCTCGGCAAGCGGCACTCCTTTTCGTCGACTATAATCTTCAACCTGATCTTTCTCAATTTTTCCAAGCGCAAAATACTGAGATTCAGGATGCGCGAAGTACCAGCCGTTAACAGAGCTCGCCGGATATTTCGCCATGCTTTCGGTAAGAATGATCCCTGTATTTTCCGTAACGTGGAGCAGGTCGAACATGACTTGAGATTCAGTATGGTCCGGGCAGGCAGGGTAGCCTGGAGCGGGACGGATTCCACGGTAACGCTCTTTGATCAGGTCGGTTACTGTAAGATCCTCGGCTTTACCATATCCCCATTCGTCGCGCACCTTCTTGTGCAAGTACTCGGCAAACGCTTCAGCGAGACGATCGGCGAGCGCCTTCACCATAATGGAGTTATAGTCGTCGTGGTCTTTCTCATACTTCCCGGCCAGCTCATCCAGATTGATCCCTGTGGTTACGGCAAACGCGCCGATATAGTCGTGAAGGCCGGTTGCCTTGGGCGCGATGAAATCCGTAAGAGACTTATTGAATTGGTCGGTGGATTTCTCGGACTGCTGCCGTAGATTGTGCGCGATAGTTAAGATTTGGGTCCTGGAATTATCGGAATAGATCTCGATATCGTCCCCAACGGCATTTGCGGGGAAAAGGCCGTAAACTCCGTTCGCCTGGATCAGCTTACCATCGACGATTTCCGTAAGCAGCTTCCGAGCATCATCATAAACTTCCCTGGCCTTGTCGCCAACATACGGATCGTTAAAGATGTCGGGATAAGTCCCACGCAACTCCCAGGCATGGAAGAAGGGAGACCAGTCGATATAGGGCACGAGTTCCGTTAATGGCAAGTCCTGGAGCACTTTGATTCCCGTCGAAGCAGGAACGGCAATATCCTCTTCTTTCCAGACAATGGGGGTTCTTAACGCACGAGCCGACTCCAAAGAGAGCATGGTCTTCTGGTTTCGCTTATTGGCAAAGACCACACGAGCCTCTTCCTGCTCGCTTGCGATCTGCGCCGCATAGGCGGGCCGAAGTTCGGGGCTGATGAGGCTGCTGACCACACCAACTGCTCGTGATGCGTCCAAAACGTGAACCACTTCATGGTTGTAAGCCTGGGCTATCTTCACCGCCGTATGCACCCTACTGGTTGTAGCGCCGCCAATAAGCAGGGGAACATCGAACTCCTGACGCTTCATTTCTCGAGCGACGTGGATCATCTCATCAAGGGATGGCGTGATCAAGCCGCTCAGGCCGACTATGTCGACATTATGTTCGCGGGCTGCGGCAAGGATCTTGTCGGACGGAACCATCACGCCAAGATCGATCACCTCGAAGTTGTTGCATCCCAGGACTACGCCTACGATATTCTTGCCGATGTCGTGTACATCGCCCTTCACGGTGGCAAGCAGGACTTTGCCTTGAGCCTGACGCCCGCCGCTAAGCTCTTGCTCCGCCTCCATGTAGGGAAGCAAAATGGCAACAGCCTTCTTCATAACGCGCGCGCTCTTGACGACTTGCGGCAGGAACATCTTCCCGGCGCCGAAAAGATCACCCACCACATTCATGCCGTCCATCAACGGACCTTCAATCACGTGCAGAGGCTTGTCGTAGAGTAGCCGGGCTTCTTCGGTGTCCGCATCGATATAATCCACAATCCCCTTGACCAGAGCATGCGTAAGACGTTGCTGAACCGGCAAACGACGCCAGGCTTCGTCCTTCACCGTAACCGCGGATCCTGTTTCGTTCCGTTCCGCCCAGTCCAGAAGGCGCTCTGTAGAATCGGGACGGCGGTTAAAGAGCGCATCTTCCACCAGGTCCAGAAGTTCCCTGGGTATCTCATCGTAAACTGCAAGCTGTCCTGCGTTTACGATCCCCATGTCCAGACCAGCCTTGATGGCATGGTAAAGAAATGCGGAGTGCATGGCCTCGCGGATAACATTCTTACCCCGGAAGGAGAACGACAGGTTGCTGATACCTCCGCTCACTTTACAGTGCGGGAGGGTTGCCTTTATCCTTCGGGTCGCTTCGATGAAATCGACGGCGTAATTGTTATGCTCTTCGATTCCGGTGGCAATAGTCAGAATGTTCGGGTCAAAGATAATGTCCTGCGGTGGGAAGCCCACTTCTTTCGTGAGGATATTATAGGCCCTGGTGCAGATCTCAACCTTTCGGTCTTCAGAGTCCGCCTGGCCCTTCTCATCGAAAGCCATGACAACCACTGCAGCACCGTAGCGTCGGACTAATCTGGCCTGCTCTCGGAACTTGTCTTCCCCCTCTTTTAAGCTGATGGAGTTGACAATTCCCTTACCCTGCACACGCTTTAGTCCAAGCTCAAGGATGGTCCACTTTGAGCTGTCAACCATAATCGGAACGCGGGCAATATCGGGATCTGCGCCCACCAGGTTAAGGAAAGTAATCATCTCCTGTTCGGAGTCGAGCAATCCTTCATCAAAGTTAATATCGATGACCTGGGCGCCGCTCTCAACTTGCTGGCTCGCAATGCGAAGCGCTTCTTCACGCTTTCCGGCCAAAATAAGTTTCTTAAACTTTGGCGATCCCGTAATGTTCGTCCGCTCGCCGAGGTTGGTAAAGTTGCTGTTTGGACGAAGGGTGAGGGGTTCCAGGCCTGCCAGGCGTGTGTAGGGCTCTATGGTGGGCAGCGCACGCGGTGCGACGCCTTCCAGAGCTTTGGCGATGGCGGCAATATGCGGAGGCGTGGTGCCACAGCAGCCGCCAATAATATTCAGCCAGCCGTTTTGCGCCCACTCTTTGAAGAACGGAGCCATATCGTCAGGAGTAAGGTCGTATCCAGTCTCGGAAAGTGGGTTTGGAAGTCCGGCGTTCAGATAAGCGCTGGTATAAATCGGAGAGATGTTGGACAACTCTTCGATATAAGGCCGGATCCACGAAAGGTAGCTGTCGCCCGCGGCAACAACCTGGTCGTTGAGTGACGGCCCGCAGTTGAGCCCGACACTAAGCAGATTGGCGTGCGCAATGGTATTCCAGAACGCTTCAAGCGTCTGTCCGGACAATGTTCTACCGCTGGCGTCGGTAATAATAACCGAGGCCATAATCGGCAGCCGGCGACCACTGTCTTCGAAGTACTTCTCGATCGCGAAGTAGGCAGCCTTTAGAACCAGAGTATCGAAGACCGTTTCGCATAGGAGCAGGTCCACCCCGCTCTCGACAAGCGCCTTAACCTGCTCGTAGTAGACATCGATAAAGTCGTCGAATGTCATTTCGCGATAGGCTGGGTCATCCACCTGCACGGCAAGAGAAAGCTGCTTGTTGGTTGGACCAATGGCCCCGGCAAGATAGTGCTTTCGACCGGGATGCTCGGCTTCGTAGAGATCGATGGCCCGCCGGGCAATGGCCACGGACGCGGCATTCATCTCCACAACCAGATCTTCCATGCCGTAGTCGGCCATGGAAATCCGGTTGGCTCCGAAGGTGTTGGTCTCGAGAATATCTGCGCCCGCCTCGAGATAACGGGTGTAGATATCCTGAATAATGTCCGGACGCGTAAGATTTAGAAGCTCGTTATTACCCCGTACATCTCTGTGGTAATTGGCAAACCGCTCTCCCCTGTAGTCTGGCTCTACGAGCTTATAGGTCTGAATACAGGTCCCCATAGCGCCGTCGATAATTAAAATTCTCTGCTTTAAATCGTCTTCAATACAACTCATCGTACAGAGATTATAGCATACGGGGAGACGGGTAGCCTCAGGATTTCTTAATCACCAGCTTAGCGTCGGCCGCCGTGTCTTCGTCCTTAAGGAACGAAAGGTAGGTTGGGACGTCTGATGTAGGCACGATGCTGCTCTTGTTCTCCTCCTCAGCATGGCAGCTTACAACATTTCCAGCCGACGTGTAAGTGAAGGCATAGCGCCCCCAGGCATTCTCCGCTGACTTGGGCACCCCGCCTTGCAGCGAATAGCCATTCGGCAACTCCAAGGTGACATCTGTGGTGTTAAGCCCTCGATCAACCATAAGATCGATTGGAACTGTGCGATTAGGCGTACCCAACAGGGGGTTACTTTCGCCATATGAGTTGGTCCAAGGCAGGCCAAACAATAGGAAATCGCCGGCGGGCGTAGCAAACTGGTCGTCGTGCGCCAGGACTGTAATAACGATCGGCGTTTCAGGATCCGTGTAGTCGGAGACGCTTCCGCTGTCGTATTGGGCGCCCGTCATTTTCTGGGCAAAGAAACGTAGAAACTCGTCTTTTTTGTCGCTTGGCATCTTGAGAAGCGAATTGCGGACAATCCATGCCATATTTCCCAGCGGAGTAAATACGGTCTGGATCGTTGCCTTACCGTCGCCTGTAAGTTTTATGTCGTACTTGACGTGCATATCGTCGCCGCCTGCTACCTGCGGGACGACCGTGAGATCCTGCGCCGATGGTGTAATTTCCAGAGCTTTGGCGCCCTGATCGGCCAATGGCAGTCGACCATAACCTAGACCGTCTGCGGTTCCATCCACCCAAACCGGCCCGGAGGGCTCGTCTACGACGGCAATGGCGTGTGCAAACCGCGGCGAGGGTAGATAAGGCGTGGAGCCGAATTCGTGCGGGCTCAAGAGCGCCATGTGCGCCTTTATGCCAATGGAGTCTAGCAAAGCGACGAGCAGTGCGGCTTTGTCTTTGCAGTCGCCGTAGCGTTCGCGGATAACCTCCTTGCCCTCGGTTGGCACGTAAGCGCTCAGTCGGAAAGGACTCGACTGGTACTGTATATCGTGAGAAACGAACTCCACCAGAGCCGACACCTTCTGTTCATCCGTCGTGCAGTTTTTGGTGAGCTCCGCTGCCTTATTCCGAACGACAGGAGAAGGCTCGCACCTTGGAGTCGAGAGGTCAAGATACCAGTCGACGATCTGCTTCCAGGATGCAACGGTGGACACATCAATCCATGGTTCCCAGTCGGACTCCGGCGGCGAGTGCTCCTCGCTGGCCACTACCGGGCCGTTTTTTACGTCCCACTCGCGAATTTGCCAATCACCGATTTTGCGTTCAACGGGATCGGGCGCACTGTTGTGTCCAACAAAGGTATAGACCATGCTGGCCGGCGTGATCAATACGAATCGAGACACTACGGACTGCGTCTCACTCTCTTCAAAGAACCAGTGTGTCCAAAATTGGTGGGACAGCACGCCTCTTGAATGATCCTCTACTCGGTAGCTGACGTCTATGATGTCGCCAGGAGCAAGGGACGGGAACTGAACGGACTGTCCATCGGAATCGTCACTGCCACTGTTATCATCATTGGTATGGTCCTCGATCTTTCCATCTGCCTTGATCAAGCGCGCCGACTCGAGTGTATCCTGCGATTCCCCGCTGTTTCTCTCCAGCTCAAAGGTCTGAAATTCGTTGACCGCTGCCTGATCGTTGACCTTGATCACTTGATGGTAGCGTGTTTGCGTGGCAAAGTCGGAATAGACAACCTCCCGGCCCTCGTCGACTAGCATGACTATAGATGGCGCGGGCCCGGTTGGCTTACCCCGAAGCTTATCCAGATCAGGTGTTGGAAGGGCGGGCACGAGGTCTGCCACAGGCTTTTGCCCTGTTAGCAATTGCAGCTTGTCGCGCTGGTCGACCTGCGCAGGGTCCAACTGAACGGCGAGACGGTACTGCGCTATGGCGGCGGATGTATGGCCGGTATCTTCAAGAGCCTGTCCGTAATCAGACTGCGCATCCGCGTCCTGAGGGCACTGCTGCGCGTAGAGAGCGTAGACAGGCAGAGCGCTTTTTACAGTTCCCGCGGCCCGGTACTCCTGGGCCAGGAGACGTGTGTACCTGGGGCCTCCAGGAGACAGAAGTATGAGGTGTTTGTACGCGGCAATAGCGTCGGTCGTGTCCTTAACGCCATCCAGATCCGCCGCGTAGCTGTTCCACATGCTATCGTCCATGGAATCGGCCAGCGCGGAACGCTTGACCATGGCCGTAATCTGTGTTTGCTGATTTTCAAACTCCATACTGCTATCGCTGCCATCGAGCAGAAGGAGACCGGACGAACCACCGTTCAGGAGCGCGGCCTGCTTGGCAACAACGAACGCGTTGTCATTCATGCCTGCAGCCTGTAGCGCTTCTGCCAGTTCAAAGAGTACATCGTCGCTAGCCGGGAAGCGATGTGACAGGGCCTTAAGCTGCTGGACCCGCTCTGCCTTTGTGAGTGATTCCTTATCGTCCGTCTGCTTGCTGAGCTCTGCTTCCACCATGTCGTGGCTGAGTTGCCGAGCGGAGTCCCGGGCGGAACGGGCATCGTCGATCTGCCCATCGTCGTCCAGTGTCTGGCTCAATTCCCAGAAAAGCGATGCGCTTCTAGGATTATTCTTGAGCGCGCCATTGAGCACATTTTCTGATGCCTGGTAGTCGCTGACCATTTGAAGATAATGACCGAGGAGTAGCGCCCCCTCGACATCGTCTGTATGTTTCGCGAGTATAGCGCCAATGCAGGATTGGGCTCCGTTGTCCGTAGGAGCTTCGTTCCCGGCTTTGGATTGGGCGAAGCCGTCGCATCTTGCGGAATCGACGGTCACTGATTTAATCGATGTCCCGGCAGCGTCGGTGAGTCTCAGGCGAAAGCGGCCGCCTATACTCCGATCGTCGGCCACCTTTACGAGCAGCGTGTTCCATCCTTTGTTTAGATGGATGACTGCGTCGAATGCGCCGGGGAGATATCCAACCGGATTGCGATAGACGGAGTCGGAAAAAGCCTCGGCCCCATTCACGAAAAGCTTGGACGCCCCGGTGACATCGAGAAACGCGTGGACGTCCATGGCTTCGGGCGCACTAACGGACGTTGCAGCGTAGAATACATCCGGTTCACCATCGCCAAGAAAGTCGTTTAAGGTGACCATACCGTCGCGGCCTACCTGCGGAAAACGCCGCCACTTCAGGATTGAATCATCTTTCCCCTTCAAGTCGGTCCTGAACGCAATAGCATTTTCGGGCGCAAACGGTTTGTTCCAGCCAGACTTGGACACGTTGTCGAAAGGTCCAACCACTCTCCAGTCGGCAATTAAACCGAGCGACTTGCGGTATTCGTTTCCCTTCGCAATTCCCTGGGTCATGTCTATCTGATTGGCCAGCACCAAACCTGCGGACATCTTGAGCGAGGCGGACACATCGGGAGAGGACAGGAGAACTTTAGCAGCAGCGTTCACGCCTTCGAATTTGCGCAGGGATCCCGCGGAATCTAAAATAATCGGCCACAGCCCTGCCGACTGCCAATCGGAGGGCGCAAGCTCTACGGAGCGGCTCCAGTAGTTTAACGCAGCCCGCTTATTGTCCTGATAATAGCTGGTCCAGCCCAGCCCCCGTAGTGCCGAGGGATCATTGCGATTTTTGGCCAGATCCGCCCGAAAGGCGCTTTGGGCCGCGCCAAACTTATTGCTCCACAACAATTGCCAGGCCGCTTTGTCCTCGGCGTGCACCGCTCCCGGCAAAAGGGTAAATATAGAAACAACTGAGGTCACAGCAAGAACGCGCAGGGCGTGCTGGGCGCGAAAGGTCATTAAAGTCTCCTGTTTAAAGCACAATCCAAGGGCTTTAATCATTCGATTATACCATGCAAGCTTTCAGTAAACCAGGAAGAGGCAAACCTGTCCTTGACATCGCCCCCGTACCCAGCTATACTTTATGGCGCGCGCGCCCGAATTATGGGCTAAGGAGGCCAGATCGGCAGATGGCAATAGGCGATCAGAAGAAAAAGTATATTGTTGGTGTAGACCTTGGTGGGACAAACGTGCGGGCGGCCGTTCTGGATAGAAAAACGGAACAGATTGTAGCCCGCGGGGAAAACCTCCCATCGTTCGCCCTGGAAGGGGTTGAGGCGACTGCCAAACAGATTGCCAAGTCGGCTGAACTGGCAATTGAACTCGCCGGAATTACCAACGATCAGGTACTTGGCGTGGGCGTAGCAGTTCCCGGCCACGTGAAGCCGGCTGAAGGCATGGTTATGTGGGCGCCGAACTTCCGAGACCAGTGGCGCAAAGTTCAGATCGTAAAGCCGATCCAGGACAGCATCGGTTTGCCTGTGCATATCGGGAACGATGCTAATTTGGCAGCACTGGGTGAATTTACCTATGGGGCCGGCAGATCGGTTCGCCATCTGGCGATGATCACTCTTGGTACGGGAATCGGCGGTGGCATAATTATCGACGGAAAGATCCTTGAAGGCGCAGACGGCGGTGCGGCCGAGGTTGGCCATATCGTCGTTATGCCCGGCGGCCGCGGCGGTAACGGCGCGTTTGGATCCATTGAAGGACTGGCGCAGCGCGATGCAATTATTGAACGTGCCGCACGCAAGGTACAGGAAGGCCGCGAGACCGTACTGGCAAAGTTGTCGGATTACGACCGGTTTGCATTAACTCCGGCGATTATCGCAGAAGCTGCCCAGGCTGGAGACGCGGTGGCCAAGGAAGTATTTGAAGAGACCGGCTATTACCTTGGAATAACGGTCGCCAACTTAATCAACATCCTGAACCCCCAAATGATCGTTGTTGGTGGCGGAATAGCGCAATCTGGCGACCTGATCATGTCCCCTATCCGGCGGGCGGCGTATGCATGCGCCATCAGGTCGCTTTCGCGAACGTGCCAGATAGTGCCGTCCGAACTTGGCGACAACGCAGGCATTATGGGTGCTGTGGCGCTCATAGAAACAGAATATGGACATGGAGTCTCTGCATAACTTATGGCTAAGGACGCAATAACAACCCGCGAGAAGAATTACTCGCAGTGGTATCTCGATATCGTTCAGCAGGCGGACCTTTCCGAGGACTCCGGCGTCCGCGGATGTATGGTCATCAAACCCAACGGCTACGCGATCTGGGAGTTGATCCGCGATGCGATGGATGAACGGATCAAGGCGACAGGTCACGTCAATGCCTACTTCCCGCTCCTGATCCCCAAGAGCTACCTCATGCGCGAGGCAGAGCACGTGGAAGGCTTCGCGCCTGAAGTCGCCGAAGTTACGCGCGCCGGCGGAAAGGACCTGGAGGAGACCTACGTCATACGGCCGACCTCTGAGACGATCATCGGTGCGAGCTACGCCAAATGGGTGAAATCCTGGCGCGATCTGCCAATCCTGGTGAACCAGTGGGCGAACGTAATGCGCTGGGAGATGCGAACACGTCCTTTCCTGCGTACAGCCGAGTTCCTCTGGCAGGAGGGCCACACGGCCCACGCCACAGAAGAAGAAGCTGAACGGGAAACTTTGTTGGCTCTCAACGAAATCTATGTGGATGTCCTTGAGCGCGTCATGGCCATCCCTGTTCTACGCGGACAGAAGACGGACAAAGAAAAGTTCGCCGGAGCCCTGCGAACCTACGCTATCGAAGCGATGATGCAGGACGGAAAAGCCCTGCAGGCCGGCACGAGCCATAACCTGGGTCAGAACTTCGCAAAGTCGTTCGACATCAAATACACGACCCAGGATAATCAGGACGAGTATTGCTGGACGACATCATGGGGGACTTCAACCCGTCTCATCGGCGCCCTCATTATGGCGCACAGCGATGACGACGGCCTGGTGCTTCCTCCCGCCATCGCCCCAATCCAGGTCGTCCTGGTGCCCATCCACAAGAACGACGAGGAAAAAGCGGCCGTTCAAGAAGCCATCGCCCGGATCACTTCCGATTGGAAGGGTAAGTTCCGCTTTAAAATAGACGATCGGGACTACGTAACCCTCGGCTTCAAGGCGAACGAATGGGAAGTTCGGGGCGTTCCAGTACGCATTGAAGTAGGTCCAAAGGACGTGCAAAAGAACTCTGTAGCCATCTCGCGACGCGATATCCCAGGCAAGGCCGGGAAAACGTTCCGCGAGCAGACAGGGCTGACCGAGCATATCGTTGCACTGCTGGACGAAATCCAGGCTGCGCTCTATAACCGCGCTCTGGAGTTCCGGGAAAGCCACACGTTTACGGCGACTAACTATGACGAGTTCAAAGAGCTCGTGGAAAAGGGTTTTGTTCGGGCCTATTTCGATGGAGATCGAGCCGACGAAGACCGGCTGCAGCTAGAAACGAAGTCTACGGTGCGCGTCCTTCCGTTTGACCAGCCCGAAGAGGAAGGCCTCTGTTTTCTGACCGGGCGGCCCACTAAAAGGGTCGCCATCTTTGCGCGCTCGTACTAGACAGCAACTTTCCTGCAGCTCCGGTGTCTCTTATCTATGGGAGATAAGGAGGGCAGTGTTATGTTTCTTACGCTGATCGTAGTGGGTTTGACCGGGCTTGGTCTTATGGCCATCCCCGGTCTTAACCGGCACGCACGGGGCGGATTTGGACGTATGGCGCCGCACGCTGGCCACGTCTCATTAGGCGGAGGAGCACGGCATGCACCGCAGGCCCCAGCCCCTAATGCTGTCAAAAGTTCTAACGTACATCACGGATCTATCTGGCAAATCCCCTCCCCCCGTATGATCTTCAGTCTCCTCGCGCTTTACGGCGCGTCAGGTTACGGACTTGTCGAAGCCGCGCACGTGAACCAACACGTGGCAGCACTGATCGCCGTAGTTCCCGCAGTTCTGCTCGAGCATTTTGTAATGACACCACTCTGGAACCTGATGTTTCGATTCCAGGGAACTCCGTCAGAATCGCTGGATCAACTAATTCTGTCCGAGGCTAGAGCTGTTACCCCATTCCGCAACCAAAAGGGCCTGGTTAGTGTCACACACAATGGGCGACTTGTACAGTTCCGCGCCGAGCTCTCTACGGGAGATAGTGCGGCGATGGTTCGGGTAGGAGACCGATTGATCGTAGAAGACGTTGATGCAGCTCATGAGCGTGTAACTGTCGCGGTTGTTGCACCGGACGTTGACGATCTGAGCGTCTAAGTTTTAAGCAGGCGCGTGTCCTGCTTCGGAAAGAAGGGTTATATTTTGGGATTTCTTATTCCAGTGGCTGTATTGATCGCTCTATTCGTGCTAATCCCGCTCATTGTGACGGGGAAGGTAAGGCGCAAGCCGCACGAATTCTGTCCATCGCCGAAGCCGAGGCCGGCGCTATACGCAAGAAGGCTGAAGCCCTTTTGGCTGCCGGACAGGCCTATCTGGACCTGCGCCGACTGGAGCTCGCCCCAGCGCTCACTCATGAAGTGGCCGCTGCCCTGGCCAACGGACAGTTCGTCAACTTCGGATCCAGCGCGCCCGGTGGTCAAAGCGCAGCGGAATCCGGCTCCAACGATGTCCTTCGGGTTGTCCAGACCCTGATGGCTGCGCAGGTTATTACCGGAGATCGTTATGTAAACGATCCGAAAGCCAAGTAGGCGATCTACGGCGACATCCCCATCAACGGACCGCAGCTTTTACAGTTGCGGTCCGTTTTGCGTTTTAGCCACACAATGGTCGTGAAAGGTTCGTCATGACATTTGTGGGTAGAATGACTTCACTGTCCCACGATGAATGGCCATTAGGAGATCGCATTGCTGAATCAGGGTTTATCTTTTTTGCTTAAGGGCGGTCCAGTCATGTGGCCGCTCTTTCTCTGTGCTATCATATCCGTTGCCGTGATGATTGAGCGCTTTCTGGCCCAGAGGGCAACAGTGCAGGCAAGTGCTGGACTGGTTAAGGATGTTAGAAAGGCCCTTGAGAATGGCGACATCAACGAGACAAGGCATCTCCTCGAAACCCGCGAAGGACCCATCCCTAAGATTCTGCTTACGGCGCTAAATAACCGCAGCCTTGGACGCGAGCAGCTGGAACATCTTATGGAGGAAGTCGCCATTGACGAGACCCCGCCGCTCTCCAGAGGTCTCGGCGCTCTGGACACGATAATCACCATAGCTCCGCTCCTCGGCCTCCTGGGCACGGTCACCGGCATGATCAAGGCTTTCCGGATTGTCGCGATAACCTCAGGCTCCAGCGCGCCTGCAACGATAACGGGAGGAGTTGCCGAAGCTCTGATCGCCACGGCGACGGGACTGGTAATCGCTATTGTCACGCTTGTCGGCTATAACCATCTGTCCGGTGGCGTAAAGCAGATTGTCTCCGACATGGAATCGGCGGCGACTAAAGTTATTAACCTGCTTGAGAGGCAGAACCAGGAAAGCCCCATCGCGGTCAGTGAGCGATAGCCCATGGAGTTCCCCAAGTATTCCCATAAGAAGGCCAGAATTGAGATCGTGCCGATGATCGATACGATCTTCTTTCTTCTGGTCTACTTTATGATCGCGAGCCTATCGATGACCCATGTACCCGTCAAAGATCTCGCCTTACCCGAGAGCAGCACGGCGCAAGAACGCCAGCAGGCCGTAACAATCGTCACGGTTGGGCACGATGGACAGTGTTATTTAGACCAGAATCCCGTCGCCATAAATACGTTGAAGTCTGCACTCACCAATAAGCTGGCAAACGACAGCAGCCTTACTGTCGTGATTAACTGCGATAAGGACCAGCCTGTGTCAAGCTTCGACAAGGTGTTTGACCTGGTCAAGCAGGCAAATCCTGTCTCCGTAATGGTGGCGACAACGCCCACCGGCCCGAGGAGGACAATCCAGTGAGATTCAAGCAGCCGGAACTGCGCAAGCCTCGGATAGAGATTGTGCCAATGATCGACACCATCTTCTTCCTTCTTGTCTTCTTCATGATCACTTGGGTTTCTCTGGTTAAAATCAGCGGCCTGGATCTGGTAGTCCCACGGGGAAACACGTCGACGGCGCAGATTCAAGACTCCCCGACCCTATCACTTTCCCCTGAGGGTCATTATTACTTAAACGGCAATCCAACCACCGAGAACGCATGGCAGGATCAATTGCGCAGCCAGTTAATCGCAGCCCCACAAACGGTGGTAGTGTTGAACGTAGCTCCAAACCAGAGCACTCAAACGCTGATTTCGTTGCTGGATACCCTGAAGGTGGTCGTTGCCGATGCTCATTCTTCGGCTAAGATCGTCATTGCAACAAAGCGCGTAGCGGATTAACGATGGAAATACTGCGCGACAAACGAATGGTGAAGTCGTTCATTGCTTCCCTGGCTATCAACTCCCTGTGTGTCTGTTGTATTGGGGGAAGCCACGTACTGAGTGCACGGAACAAGCCGACACAACCACCGGACGCTGTGTCTGCCTTGCATCCCGTCACTGTCAGTATGGACGCGCGTCCCGCAACCCCACTCCAGACCCGTCCAGCGTCTCACACACATACTCAATTAGCTAGGCCGCAGGTTCCGCCGTCACCACCACAGGACTCCCAGAGTACATCCGTTACAAAACCTCGTACCGTATTGAACCCTCCACATGCTACCAATAACAACCAGATTGCCAGCTCAAGTCTGCTGGGGAACCGTCACGGCGGCCAATCTGACCAATCGAGGCATGATGTTGAAGCCGAAGGTGAGATAACTAACAAACAGTCACCCGGCGCGGCGGGCAAGTCCGGCGTAGGCTCCGCTGGCAAACCCGGCCCAGGCTTGGCTGGCAAATCCGGCAAAGGTTTGGCTGGCAAACCCGGCCCAGGTTTGGCTGGCAAACCCGGCAAAGGCTTGGCTAGCAAACCAGCAGCTTTTGAACGATCTTTGGCGAAAGAACACTCAGATGTGTCGGGCGGCCACAGAGATGTGATGGATAAGACACCCGCTGGTTCACATACAGCCCCGGGACAAGAAGTAAAGAAAGCTGAGTTGGGGTTCAGACGACATGAGCAGGGCAACGGCCCTTCCACTTCTAACGTAGAAACCCCCAAGGACAGTGGTACAAAATATGCCCTGGCTGGAAATCACTCTGACAAATCCTCTAACGAAGTGGAGACTGCAGGGAATATAGCCGCTGGGTCTCATCCGAGCAAAGTGCCTCTCGCCAAATCGGCTGGTCACAACAGACTTGCACTTGCCAGTGGCAGGCGTCATTTGCAACTACCTGGCGACGGCAAACATGGCGCCCCAAACAACCAGAGGAATGCCCCGATTGAGCCCTATATTGGTGAGGTATATCACGGATCGAGCCCGATCAATTCGCGGATAGCCCAGCCGGCAGCATCGGACCCAGGAAACGAGCCTGGCACTGCTGTCCACGCACTGCATCTACCAAAGTCAAATGATATCACAGCCCCAGCCGACATAGAACCAGTAGCGGCCTCAGTCGATCCAGCGACGCATGGTATTCAGGCGGAACAGTCTGGATTTGCCATTGTGCCGACAGACATAGGATCCACCAGCATCTTTGGCAGCGTACCTTGGGGCAAACCTATGTCCGGCAATTCACAGGATCCGAATGTCGGAAAGGATGGTATGGGCTTGATGGGTTCGTATTATGTGGGAAGAGACTTCGAGCAATTTGTATTTCAACGGGCAGACAGTAACATCAACTTCATCTGGACGGGGAGCCTTCCGGGCCCGTTGATGCCGCCCAAGCAGCCGTTCTCTGTTCGATGGACAGGGGAGCTGGTCTCGTCCTATACGGAACCCTACACGATCATGACCGGATCAGACGATGGTGTGCGTCTCTATCTCAACGGGAACCTGATCATCGACAATTGGACGGTACATGCCGTAACCGAAGACACAGCCACCGTAAACCTCGTCGCCAACCAGCCAAACGACATCACTGTAGAGTACTTCGAAAAGAACGGCATGAGCAACGAGATCATCAAACTCTACTGGGAAAGCGCACATACGCCTCTGGAGTACATCCCCGAGAGTGCGCTGCACTATCCGATTTCGGACTAGGGATTGAACGTGCTATCGCGACAATTTGAGGTAATGCACCGCACGCGTGAGGCCGATGATGGAAACGCCGTCCGTAATTCTGCCATCTATGGCCATTTCGAAGGCTTCCAGGAGCGGAACGTGCTTTATGTGTAGTACTTCATCGCCTTCAGGCTCTGCTTCTCCGTAGTGAAGACCTTGAGCGAGGAAGATGCGGCCGGCTTCGTTGGTTACTGAGTTGGAGAGGTGAAACAAGCCTAGATCTGTCCACGTATCCGCGGTGACGCCGGCTTCTTCGTGGAGCTCTCGTTTGGCGCTGTCTATTTCCGGGATGCCCAGAGGCCCCCCACCCTCGGGGATTTCCCAGGAGTAAACATCAAGGGGATAACGCCACTGGCCGATCAGGATTGTTTCAAGACTGTCCGAAACAGGGACGATCCCCAAGGCGTGGTTTTGAAACTCGACGACACCGTAGATTCCAGGGTTGCCGTCCGCACGGATTACCTGGTCTTCACGAACGCGTATCCATGGATTGATGTAAACCTGACGGGACCCCAGGACATTCCAGGGGTTGGGGTTGGAGGAATCGTGGTGTAGATCTGTCATAGGTTGAAACCGAATAGCCCGCCGAACGCTGCAGAGGGTTCGACGGGCTATTCAAAAACTTAAAGCACTACTGAGCGAAGACTATTCCGACCAAGAAGCACATGGCAAACCATACTATGCCAAGGTTCCGCGTTGTGGTAGCGAGTGTTTCTTCCCAGCCCGGCTTGCCTTTAAAGTTTGACGTGGTCGGACCACCGATGTTTCCCGTCAGGCCTTCGTTCTTGGAAGTCTGCGAGGAAACAATGGCAATCAGGGCAAGACTGATCAAGGTCTGAAGGACAAGAAGTATATCACGTAGAACAGGATTGGTCAAAAATGCGTGCATGAGATCAGGAATTCTCCTCGGTCTTAGTGGGCACAGCCGCGGTAGGAACTGGGCTTGCTGCAGGAACTACAGGCGTGGACGAAGCTACTGCGGGCTCTGGTTCGTCGTGTGTTGCCTTCTTGAACTCTTTGATGGCTTCACCGGCGGACTTCCCAAACCCGGCTAACTTTGAGCCGCCAAACAATAGAACAACGACGCCAGCCAGAATAGCAATATCACCCGGACCGCCGAATCCAAAAGCTAATGGTATCATATCACTCTCCCTTGTCTTCAGAACCACTTAATGTCGGAGGCAGGCTGGATATGCGCAGCCCCCCAGTAGGAATAGTCTCCGGACTTTCGTCCTTGATGGTTAAAGCATCTACAGGAACAGTCTCTCCGACCGTTTCTGCTGGGGCAAGAACTTCCGGCACGGTTCGTCTGGGAGCGTCCAGCAAATTGGTCTTAAAGACCGGCTCCACTTCACTTCTTATAGACGCAGCAGCCCCGGAAAACTCATCCGTGATCTTACGTATCTCTTTCATCGCCTGACCCAACTGTTTCCCGAGTTCAGGAAGCTTGTTTGGCCCGAAGATCAGGAGCACCAAAACGAATATAATCGCTAGATCAGCAGGACTGCCAAAACCGAATGCGAGAGGCAAGGACTACTCCCTTTACGTGGCTCCGATATCACTAAGCGAACTCAAAAAACGACCACGCATGCGTACATTCTACCTTGCTATACGGACTTCTACACCAAAAAAGTTCTAATGTATGACTACAAAGGCCGCTGTTAACGACCGGCCACGCAAAGCAAGGCGGGCGACGAAGCTCTTTACAGGGCTTCGCCGCCCATATTTGACAGGCGGTTGCCGCGAATTATCGCTTGCTGAACTGGAATCCGCGTCGCGCTCTCTTGCGTCCGTACTTCTTTCGCTCTTTAACCCGTGGGTCGCGAGTAAGAAATCCAAGACGGCGAAGGATGGGCCGAAGGTCCGGGTCGGCAGCAATGAGGGCCTTTGAAATACCGTGTCGGAGGGCTCCGGCCTGACCGGAGATTCCGCCACCGAGTGTCTTAGACCAGACATTGAACTTGCCAACAGTGCCGGTCTCTTCAAACGGCTGCTGTACCTGGGCTTCCAGGGTGCGGCGTCCGAAATACTGGGTTGGGGTTTTCTCGTTGACTACGATCTGACCATCACCCGCAGAGAGCCATACCTTAGCGGTTGCTGTCTTGCGATGTCCGGTTCCGTAATAGCGTGTGCTTTGTACCATATCTCTTAATTATTCCTATGCCGCCGCCGACGGCTTCTGTGCCTGATGCGGATGCTCCGGTCCAGCATAGATTCGCAGCTTCTTAAGAGTCTGCGCACCCAGGGTGTTGTGTGGGAGCATTCCTTTAACGACGCGCATAATGGCGCGTACGGAATCCTTTTCGATCTCGCGTCCACGGGTAACACTGCGGATACCACCTGGATACAGGGTGTGACGATAGATCGGTTCGTCCTTCTTGTTGTTGCCGGTAAGACGAATTTTGTCAGCATTGATAATGATGACGTGGTCGCCGCAATCGACGTGCGGAGTAAACTCCGGCTTATTCTTGCCACGCAGTATCTTGGCTGCCTCGACAGCAACACGACCCATGGGCTGGTTCGTTGCATCGAGGATAACCCAACTGCGGGTCTTTTCCATGTCCGCCTCTTTGGCGCTAAACGTTGGCATTCTCAGTAATCTCCACTTTAATAGTCGACCCGCAGCAGGCAGAGACCTTGCGGCGGTAAAGGCGGCACGGGGTTTTGTATGCGATCCCGCGTTTCCAATATTTCTAGTGGCGCGGTTTGCGCCAACTTACCCAGGCCTACTTCAAGCACGGCTCCGGTAAGGTTTCTAACCATCGATCTCAGAAACCCATTTGCGGTCAGAACAAGAGCTATCTTATCTCTGCCAACCCGACGTAATCTAAAGCGTGTCAGATCGCGTATGGTTGTTGGACCAGGATCTCCTCCTGAACGCGCATAGGCCGCGAAATCATGAATCCCAACCAGTGAATCTGCGGCTTTCTGCATCGCAGCAAGATCCAGCAACTGCGGCACGTGATAACTGTAGCGCGACCAGATTGCAGATCGGGTCGGCGCTGTCGAGATCAAATAGATATATGTTCTCGACACTGCAGAAAAACGTGCGTGAAAACCTGGGCTTTCTTCCGTTGCTCGAACTACGGCTACATCCGCCGGCAGGTTTCCGTTGAGAGCCCGGGCCAGCCTTTCGGTTGGTATGGCGCCTCTTCCTGTAAAAGAGACTACCTGACCAACTCCATGGACGCCGGTGTCTGTTCTTCCTGCCGCATACAATGTCCAGGGCCCCGGCATGACCGCTTGAACGGCTTCCTGCAAGGTCGACTGAACTGTTCTGACGCCGGCTCTCTGGGCCTGATATCCGCAGAAATCAGTCCCGTCATACTCAACGATCAGTTTCAGAGTCCGCGTAGAGCTTGCAGGGTTGCTCAATTGCCCAGCTATCTGTTCTGGCTCTTACCGATTTTTTCAGGAACGACGGGAAGACCGAACGCCTTCTCTGTTACGAGAGAGAGCTGAACGATCGGCGCGGCGTCTCCACGGCGAGTTCCAATGCGTACGATCCGTGTGTAGCCACCGGATACGCCCACGAACTCAGGAGCGATCTGTGTGAAGATATGATGGATGAGGGTTTCATCCTGAATAAATCTTCGAACCTGACGTCGAGCGTGCAGGGTGTCTACTTTCGCGGTTGTGATGATCTTCTCTGCGATAGAGCGTACATCCTTGGCGCGAGTGTCGGTTGTCTTAATTGTCTGGTATGTGAGCAATGCACGCACGAGGCTCTTGAGCAACGCGCGGCGCTGATCGCTGGGTACGCCAAACTTACGTCCACCAATGCGGTGATTCATCGATCTCTCCTATCCTTCCGCAGTGCCGACGGCGACAGGCTCGTCGTCTGATTCGTCGTCTCCACCTGCGGAGTCATCATCGTCATCTGCGTAGGCAGTATCATCGTCCGTCGCGCCCAGGATGCTCAGCCCCATTGTGCCGAGCTTTTCCTTGACTTCTGTGAGCGACTTCTTACCAAAATTGCGGATCTGCATGAGGTCAGCTTCCGAGATTTGAAGAAGATCGCCGACGGTCAGTATATTGTGCTTCTTAAGGCAATTGAAGGTACGGACCGAAAAGTCCATGCGCTCAATCGGCTCATCGTAGGCAACGTTTGCACCATCAGAGTAGCTGCCGAGTCCGGCTGCTCCACCGCGTCCTCGAAGTCCCTTAGGGAATTCGACGAATCTGTGGAAGAACTGCTCCAGAAGGTAGGCGGCTTCGCTCAGCGCATCGCCGGGCGACATGGTGCCGTTTGTCCAGATCTCGAGGGTCAGTCTTTCGTAGTCGGTTTTAAAGCCGACGCGGGTGGCTTCGACATTGAACGACACACGACGGACAGGAGTGAAAGCGGCGCCGATCGGGATGACTCCGATGATCTGCTTGCTCTTATCCTGCTTGTCGGGAAGTACATAGCCCTTGCCCTCTTCGACCGTGAGTTCCATCTTCAACGAGGCTTTGTCGGTTGACAGAGTAGCCAGGTAGACTTCAGGGTTCACAACTTCGACGTCCGCCGGGGTCTGAATGTCGGCGCCAGTGACGGTGCCTGGTCCCTGGACGTCTACCGTGATAACGCGGCTTTCGGCTTTAACACCAAGAGTTCCGCCATCCTGATGGACTCGTACGAACAGGTCCTTCAGGTTCAAGATCATTTCGGTGGTGTCTTCTTTTACACCATCGATGGTCTGGAACTCGTGAAGAACGCCTTCTATCTTAATGGACGTAACAGCAGCCCCTGGAATAGACGACAGCAGCACGCGCCGCAGCGAATTTCCAAGAGTTACGCCATAACCGCGCTCGAGCGGCTCAACAACGAACTTACCGTAAGTATCGGACTGTTCTAGAGTTTCAATCCGTGGGGTCGCCGTTTCAATCATTTGTTTAGCTAGACTCCCTAGTCCACTGCATTCATGCAGGGCGCAAAATGCCAATCAGGTCCGCATTCATGCAGGATGCAATATGCATAACTGGCATCTCGCTTGTCAGTAATGCAAGCGACAACAACCATTCCGGCGTCAAGGTGTCTTGAAGCCGGACTGGTTACTTATGTCGGCAAAACTATCGTGAGTAGAACTCAACGATCAACTGCTCTTCGACTTCCGTATCGATTTGATCTCTGGTTGGTAGAGACAGAACCTTCGCCGTAAGCGAGTTCGGATCGAAGGAAAGCCATTCAGGAATGTGACGGCCTGTGCCGCGCAGCGACTCAAGCAGTGGCGGCAGCTTGTGGCTGGACGCACGGACGGTGATCACATCGCCGACACGCAGCAGGTAAGAAGCGATATTAACCTTCTTACCGTTTACGAGAAGGTGCTCATGCGACACAAACTGTCGCGCCTGAGCCCGTGATGCCGCCAAATTCAGTCGGTAAACTGTATTGTCGAGACGAGTCTCCAGAAGCTGGAGCAGGTTCTCACCGGTAACGCCACGTCGGCGCTCGGCCTCGGTCAGGTAGTTGCGGAAAGGTCGCTCAAGGACTCGGTAGTTACGCTTCATCTTCTGCTTTTCGCGAAGCTGACCCGCGTATTCCGTCGTCTTCTTCTGCGGTCCCTGTCCATGCATACCAGGCGGATAACTACGTCGCTCAAACGCGCACTTTTTACTGTAGCAGCGTGAGCCTTTCAAATAGAGCTTAATGCCCTCACGCCGGCATTGGCGGCAGCGAGCATCTCCAGATTTAGCCATAGGTCTTCAGATCTCCAAACAAGTCCAATTAAACACGCCGTCGCTTGGGCGGTCGGCATCCGTTGTGCGGGATAGGTGTAACGTCACGGATTAACGAGACTTCAACACCAACGGCCTGAAGCGCGCGGATGGCGCTTTCACGGCCTGAGCCCGGTCCACGGACAAATACATCAACACGGCGCAATCCGTGCTCCTGAGCCTTACGCGCTGCGTTCTCGGCGGCAAGCTGCGCACCGAATGGGGTGCCCTTCTTGGAACCCTTGAACCCAACACTGCCTGCGGAGGCCCACGAGATCAAATCGCCGCGGGTGTCGGTTACCGAGACGATCGTGTTGTTGAACGTGCTCTGGATATGGACAATCCCCTGGGCTATATTCTTCTTTTCTTTTGGCTTTTGCCGCGTTGCGGTCTTTTTCTGTGCCATACGGTCCGTTCATACTCCTATCAGCCCGTCGCAGTGAGCGGCGGTACAGGACGTCTATCCAACCCATGTCAGATAGACTGAAGTTTAAAAATTACTTCTTAATCTTCTTCTTGCCAGCAACTGCTCGGCGTGGGCCGCGGCGAGTTCGGGCATTACTCTTTGTCTTCTGACCACGAAGCGGCAGACCCTTACGATGGCGGATGCCACGGTAACAGCCGATTTCGGACAGTCGACGGATGTTCATTTGGATCTGGCGCTTTAAATCGCCTTCGACCCGATATTCGCGCTCAATAGTGTCGCGCAGTTTGGCTGTTTCAGCTTCCGTGAGATCACGGACTCTTGTGTCGAGGCTAATCCCGTTTTTGGACAGGATGTCTCGACTGCTTGTCAGACCAATTCCGAAAATAGAAAGAAGTGCGTACTCTATCCGCTTATCGCGGGGGAGATCTACGCCTGCTATACGTGCCAAAGATTGCCTCCTCGAAACACAGGACTTAGCCCTGCCGCTGCTTATGCTTCTTGACAACACAGATGACGCGCACGACACCGTCGCGCTTTATCACCTTGCATTTGTCACAGATTTTCTTAACCGACGCTCGGACTTTCATCTCAGTCAGACTCCTCGTCTCGGGCCGGGCCCGATTCCCTACGCGCCGCCACGCGCGCTTCCATTATTTATATCGGTACAAAATTCGTCCACGGGTCAGGTCGTATGGAGAAACTTCACACTTAACCCGATCCCCCGGAAGGATTTTAATATAGTTCTGCCTGATCTTGCCGCTGATCTGAGCCAGGATTTTGTGGCCGCCTTCCAAGTCAACGCGAAACATAGCGTTGGGAAGCGTTTCAGCCACAGTCCCTTCTATTTCAATCGGCTTCTCTTTGGCGTAAGTTTCTGCCTCCGCGGCATGGCGCTCGTCGCGCGCTTCGTGTTGTTTTCGTGGTCTTCTTGCCATAAGCGAACGTCTTATTTCTCCTGCGAAGGCGGCAGCGTTAGGATCAGTGCTCCGTCTTCGGTTATCGCCACAGTATGCTCAAAATGAGCGGACAATGTTTGATCGCTGGTGTAGATCGTCCACTCGTCTCCAGGCTGGTGTTCCACGTCTTCTGAACCAATGTTTATCATGGGTTCAATACAGAAGGTCATTCCGGGCACAAGACGATCCCCACGACCCCGCCGTCCATAATTTGGAACTTGCGGATCTTCGTGAGGGCTGCGCCCGATCCCATGACCAATGAGATCGCGTACCACGCCATAGCGACTTCGGGTTGCGTACTCATAGATCGCATACCCTATGTCGCCCGTTGTATTCCCAGGCCGAGCCTGGGCAATTCCTTTGTACAGTGCGTCCTTCGTTACCGTCAGAAGGTTCTTCGCCGCGGTTGACACAGTTCCTACAGGAACCGTAATCGCCGCGTCCGCACACCATCCGTCTACAGAAGCATCCAGGTCCAGGCTGACAATGTCGCCCTCCCGAAGTATGCGGTCTGCACGCGGTACGCCATGTACTACAGCATTGTTTACCGAAATGCAGGAATGATGCAGGTAGGGAACATCACTAAAAGAGGGCTGGTATCCGAGAAGTATCGGTACAGCACCACGACTTTTAAGAACCTCGCCGGCGATTTCATCCAATTGCAGGGTTGTGGTTTCTCCCGGAACGATTGCATCTCGCATCGCTTCCAGAGCTTCACCAACAATTCGCCCCGCTATCCGCATCATCTCGATCTCAGACGGAGATTTTCGATGAACCATCTAGAAAGTGTACCTCACACGCGTCGTCTTTGTAAACAGCTTCAGGGCTTAACTGAGGCTACTTAATAAATCCTTCATAATTTCGCATCAAAAGCTGCGCTTCAATGGCGCGCATGGTATCCAGAGCAACCTGTACCACGATCAGCATCGACGTACCGCCAATCAACGTAAATGCACCCTGAGTCTTTGTAAGAGCAGGGATCCAGTTCTGCATAAGCGCAATAGCAGCCAGGAAGAGCGCACCTGCAAGAGTGATCCGTGTTACAACCCGGTTCAAATACTCCATGGTGGCTTTCCCTGGACGTATCCCCGGAACGTAAGACCCGTACTTCTTAAGGTTGTCGGCCATATCTTCAATATTCACCTGCACCATGGTGTAGAAATACGTGAAGAAGATAATGATCAGGGCGTATACGATCGCTGGGATCGGATTGCTGTTCAGCTGACCTGGCGAAAAGAAGGTCGCCCACTCGTGCATATAATGCCCGATAGGTGTCGTTTCTTTGAAGAACTGCGAAATAGTCAGCGGCATCAGGGTAAAGGACAGAGCAAAGATAATCGGGATAACACCAGCCGAGGCAACTCGGAACGGCAAATACGATGTTCCGCCCTGGCTCATCTTATTTCCGACAACTTTACGTACATGCTGGATCGGAACTTTGCGTTCGCCTAGGGTCATAAAGACGATCCCGGTCACAGTAGCGAAAAAGGCGACAACAAGGATAAGGACACGCCATGGCTCTACGGTGCCAACTTCGACGAGTTTCCCCACTTGCAGGATCTGGGTTGGGAGGCGCACCATGATACCGCAGAAAATGATCAGGGATATACCGTTTCCGATCCCTTTATCTGTGATCTCTTCGCCGACCCACATCAGGAAGCATGTTCCGGCAATCATGGTTATCATGACCTGCCCTGCCTGCAGCCAGCCACCGATGAGAATTCCCTGATGGAAAAGGAATACAGTGACGCCCAGCGCTTGAACGAACGCAAGCGCCATTGTCAAATATCTCGTATACTTAGCAATTTCCTTACGCCCTGACTCGCCCTCTTTGGCGAGCTCATGCAGATGAGGCAATGCAAAGGTCATCAGGTTCATGATGATCGACGAGTTAATATAGGGCAGTATTCCAAGGGCAAATACTGTAAAACTTTTCAGTGCGCCACCAGTAAACACGTCAACCAAACCTAAAATACCGCCTCCATTGCCGCTTTTAAAGTAGTCGGCGAGCAGAGCGTGGTTAATATTCGGGATTGGAATGTGTAAACCGACGATGTACACTGCGAACATCGCGAACACAAACACGATACGGCGACGCAGCTCCGGGATTGCCCAGGCGACGGCAAGCGAATCAATCAGAGCCGGATTCGAGCTACGGCTCGGCGGGATCGGCGCTTTTGCCCGTGGGCTCCGTGCCAGCGGCGATGCTGGAATATTTGTGCTAGTTCTTTTAATGCCCATAAGAGGTTATTAGTGGACCGACGCCTTACGGCGCCGGTCAATTGTCCAGAGCCTAGATGGTCTCCGTTGAGCCGCCGGCAGCGGCAATCTTTTCAGCAGCCGAAGCGGAGAAGCGGTGCGCCTGCACGCTTAGCTTCTTTGTGATGTCGCCATTTCCAAGGATCTTGACGCCATCCTTAACCGCACTGATCAGCCCTGTTTCGATCAGAAGATCGGGAGTGACCACGGTTCCATCTTCGAATCTCTCAAGAGAGTCGAGATTTACAATGGCAAAGTGCTTCTTGAAGAGCGGTGTAAAACCACGGCGATGCGGCAGTCGGCGATGCGTTGGCGTCTGTCCGCCTTCGAAGCCGGGCTTTGTTCCGCCACGGGCCTTGTCACCCTTGTGTCCGCGGGTACTGGTCTTACCGTGACCGGAACCGATACCGCGTCCAACACGCTTACGTCGGTGAGTTGAGCCTTCGTTAGGCTGTAGGTCTGTGAGATTCATTCTATTACTCCGCCTTTGCAGCAGACAGGGTCTCATCCACAGTCTCTACGTTAAGGACGTGGGTGATTTTGCGGATCATGCCACGGATTGGGGCATTGTCCGGCTGAACGATGGAAGAACCGACCTTACCAAGGCCAAGTGCATTGGCGGTAAGACGCTGATCCTTCTCGTAGCCAATAAGGCTTTTGCGTAATGTGATCTTAAGAGCCATTTGAGACCTCCTCTGCTGCTAAAGCGGCGATGGCTTCGACAACGGGTTCAGGAATCGGAGTGGCTTCGACAGCGATAATGGCCGGCTCGTCAGAAAGAACGATGCCTTCAGCAAGCGCATCTTCCTGGTCGGCAAGCAATGTTGCTTGAGCGACTGACTTGGAGACAAGCTCATTTACGTTCTTGCCACGAAGTCTGGCGACTTCCGACGCACGCTTCAGACGGCGCAGCGCTTCGATTGTGGCCCACGCGGTGTTTACCTTGTTGGACGAACCAAGCGATTTAGCCAGAACATCCTTGACGCCGGCGGCTTCAAGAATAGCGCGGCAGGATCCACCAGCAACAAGACCGGTACCAGTTGACGCTGGCTTCAGCAGAATCTGAGCAGCATTCTGGCGCACCAGAACTTCGTGCGGGATTGTGGTGCCAACCATGGGTACATGAATAAGGCTCTTGCGAGCTGCTTCCACACCCTTGCGGATTGCATCCGGGATTGCACGCGCTTTGCCGATTCCGACGCCAACATGACCATTACCATCGCCAACGACCACCAGAATACTCCAGGACATCGTACGACCGCCCTTGTGAGTCTTCTGCACTTTATTGGTCTGTATGACCCGCTCTTCCAGGTTGAGCGTATCAGGATTAATCAGAGCCATAGTATTAGAAGTCCAATCCATTCTCGCGTGCGGCGCTGGCTAGCCCTTCTACGCGACCGTGATAGAGATACCCACCGCGGTCAAAGACAACTTTCGATATGCCCTTAGCCTTGGCGCGCTCTGCGATCAGCTTTCCTACTGCTTTTGCGGCGTCAATGTTTCCGCCGGCGCTGCGGCCGGTCTCGGCCCCGCGACCTTCGGCTTCGAGGGATGACGCCGAAACCAGGGTTACCTGTGTGAAGTCGTCAATCACCTGTACGTAGATATTGTTGCTGCTGCGATAGACGTTCATGCGTGGTCGTTCGGATGTTCCGACAACACGCTTACGCACACGGGTGTGCCGCTTCTTTCGCGCTTCGTTCTTATTGATCAGTGCCATAGATCTCTCGAGTTTCCTCTTAACCTGTGGTGCTGCCGCGTATCAGCGCGGCAGTCACAAGCTAAAATCAATTAAATAGAAGGCTTCGGGCCGGGCTATTTCTTGCCGCCCTTGCCGCCGCCCTTACCACCAGCCTTGCCGCTCTTACCGACCTTACGTCGAACGAGTTCACCCTGGTAGCGAATGCCCTTGCCCTTGTAGGGTTCCGGTGGCTTCAGCTTGCGGATCTGGGCCGCCTGCTGACCAACGACTTCCTTGTCGATTCCGTTAACCGTAATAACGGGACGTCGTGTGGCAGTGTCCTGTCCGACTTCAAAGTCAACGCCATTCAGAGGCTCGATCGGAACCTGGTGTGAAAACCCAAGGCTCAGGACAAGCTTGTTGCCGTCTTTAGCAGCACGGTAGCCAACGCCTTCTATTTCTAGAATACGCTTGTAGCCAGCCGATACTCCAGTGACCATGTTGCTCACAAGAGTGCGTGTTAAGCCGTGCAGTGCACGGTGCTCTTTGTTGTCGGTCGGGCGCTGCACAAGCAGGATGCCGTCTGTGACCGATATTTTCATTTCCGGGTGGAACCGACGAACCAGAGTTCCCTTGGGACCTTTGACCGTTACAGTTCCGTCTGCTGCTGACGAGACGTCGACGCCTTTAGGCAGAGCGACCGGAAGTTTTCCAATTCTTGACATTGATGTACCCTTCCGTTACCAGACCAGCGCAAGGACTTCGCCGCCGATGCCCAGCTGTCTAGCCTTCTTTGCAGTCATGACGCCCTGTGACGTGGAAACAATGGCGATACCAAGACCGCGCAGAACCGTGGGGAGTTTATCGTGGGGACGATAAATACGCAGACCAGGCTTGCTCACGCGCTTCAGGTCGGTGATGACCTTTTCGTGGTGGCGTGCGCCGTACTTGAGGAAAACCTTGATATTATCCTGGACAGGAAGCTTCACGATTTCGTAGGACTTGATGTAGCCTTCTTCCAAAAGGATGCGAAGGACTTCAATCTTAACTTTTGACGAATCTACTTCTAATGAATCGTGGTTGGCCTTGTTGGCATTCCGGATTCGTGTTAAAAGATCCGCGATCGGATCGTTCACGGGCATGAGTTTCTATTCTCCCATCAGACGGGCGCTGTGCGCCTCGATATGGTCCAGCGAACAGGTCGCTGGCTATTGTAGGACTGGATTTACCAGCTCGACTTGGTTACACCAGGGATTAATCCCTTGTGGGCAAGTTCACGGAAGCAGATTCGGCAGATGCTGAATTTGCGCATATATCCGTGGGCTCGTCCGCATAACTGACATCGATTGTAGCCCTGCACCTTAAATTTTGGGGTGCGCTTGGCTTTCTCTATGAGGCATTGCTTGGCCAATTAATATCCTCCGTCAAACTTTCGACCTGCGGCTGCAACCAGGGTTCTGGGGCCGCAAAACGGTCGTTATTATACCAGAAAGAAACAGTAATTTGTTTCTTTCTGGAAAGACACTTCGCTCCAGGGCCACCGAAGTGGCGCCCGGGCGAGATTATTTCAGGCGCTCGCCTTGCTTTTCGCCCTTGAAAGGCACGCCGATCGCTTTCAGGAGCGAGCGGGCTTCGGCATCTGTATTTGCGTTGGTAACAATGATGATGTCCATTCCGCGTACTTTGTCTACTTTATCGTAAACGATTTCCGGGAAGGTCAACTGTTCCTTGAGGCCCATTGCAAAGTTTCCGCGGCCGTCGAACGACTTGGGATCGATCCCGCCAAAGTCACGAACTCTTGGAAGGGCTACATTGATCAGGCGGTCAAGAAACTCATACATGCGTGAACCGCGCAGAGTTACTTTGGCGCCTACCCGAGACCCTTCGCGCAGTCGGAAGTTAGCAATCGACTTCTTGGCGCGCGTGACGATGGGCTTTTGTCCGGTAATGGTGGTGAGGTCGCTGAGAGCGCCGTCCAGAAGCTTGGCGTCGCCGCCCGTCTGTCCGGCCTGACCGACACCCATGTTGATTACGATCTTCTCCAGTCGAGGGACCTGCATTGCGTTCTGGTAGTTGAACTCTTGCAGCAATGCCGGTACGACTTCGTCCTGGTACTTCTTTTTCAGTCTCGCTGGTGCGGCTGTACTAGTCATTGGTAATCACGCTCCCGGTCTTCTTAGCGTAGCGGACGCGCTTACCCTTGGCGTCGGTTTTAAATCCAACACGGGTAACCACGCTCTTGCCGCCACTCTCGATGACCAACTGTACTTTCGAAACAGAGATCGGGGCAGTCACTTCGATGCGTCCTGATTCCTGCTGCGCATTAATAGAAGGATTAGCTTGAGGCTTGGCCTTCTGATGCTTGATCACGATGTTGATGCCTTCAACGGTAACTTTACCATCGACTGGATGAACTTCAGTGACCTTGCCTTCTTTGCCCCTATCCTTGCCTGCACGCACACGGACTGTGTCGCCGACGCGGAGGCGGATCTTACCGGAGAATGCCGGCTTCTGGGACCGAGGCCCTGACTTACGTGGTGGTTTGAACATTGTTAGAGCACCTCCGGAGCCAGAGAGATGATCTTCATGGCGCCTTCAAACTTTGAGTCGCGCAGTTCACGGGCGATTGGCCCAAAAACTCGCGTACCGCGTGGCTGTAGATTATTGGAAAGAACAACCGCAGCATTCTCATCGAAGCGCAAAGTCGAACCATCTGGCCGGCGGATCATGTTCTTAGTTCGAACGATGACTGCCTTAACAACATCGCCCTTTTTGACCTGGGCTCCCGGCGTCGCCGACTTCACTGCAGCGACAATAATGTCACCGACGTGGGCGTACTTAGCGTTGGA
>Ga0302315_10000389_pt1 | contig 50505 bp, 37 predicted proteins | sample III_Palsa_N3_1_FD_200532 | JGI IMG/M metagenome (GOLD analysis project Ga0302315, IMG submission 200532) | Peat permafrost microbial communities from Stordalen Mire near Abisko, Sweden - III_Palsa_N3_1 | ecosystem: Environmental > Terrestrial > Soil > Palsa > Peat permafrost | place: Sweden...
CTGCATTGTATATACACCTGCGGTATTTACATTTACTGTATATTTTTCCCATTCGCCTGCTGCTGTATAACCAACATCATAACCACCACCTGTATCTGAACAGGTTTCAACATCTACACCTTCTGTGGTTCTGTATTGGCCGCCATCGTTTGTAGGATCACTGTCATTGTATGCTACTCCTTGTCCGCCATTATCATAATTCTCTGCTTGTATTGTTCCCGGTATCGGCCAAGGTGTTCCGCCATAAGGTGTTTCAGGGACTGCTGTACATGGATCTTTACTATATACACGTACATAATCAACCAACATCGTTTGAGGAAAGTCTGTAGGATTTGGTGTTTGCCCTGTAAAGTTTCCACCGACAGCCAAATTCAAAATAATGTAAAATTTCTGGCTATCAAAAGGCCATACACCACCTGCAGCAATTAATGCTGTCTTACTAACGGTACCGCGTAATACACTATCAACATAAAAACTTATAGAATCTGTTGTCCAGTCTGCTGCGTACAAATGATAATCATCAGACAATGGTGCCGGACTATTATAAGTATAACCTTGTGACAAATGGCTTCCGCCCGCATTAGCAAAATGCAAAGTACCGAACCATGTTATAGGATTTTTATTCGCACATTCTTCGATATCAATCTCTCCGGTTTGCGGCCATGCTGTACTATCTGCCAACATCCAGAATGCGGGCCATGTACCAGCTGCAGAAGGAACTTTTATTCTTGCTTCAAAGTGCCCATATTTCTGAGAGAAATTTCCAACGGTAAGTATTTTACCTGAAGTATAATTATTTCCTGAACCATTATAATTCGGCTGGTATTGTGCGGTCAAGGCTAACGCACCACCTGAAACAGAAACGTTGTTTGTATTATTGGTATAATATTCTAATTCATTATTACCCCATCCACAAATACCCGGACAACCATTTCCTGTTTGGTAACCCCATTTGGTCAGATCTAAACTATTGCCGTTGAATTCATCTGACCATGTTAATAAAGGACAACTAGGTATTGCAGGATTTACTGTTACTACAACAGGTATTGACATTGTTGTAGCTCCACTGCTGTTTGTAACTTTAGCTGTAATGCTGTATGTCCCTGTTGCAACACCTGTCCAGTTAAATGTATATGGTGCAGTATCGCTCTCTCCGATCTTAGTCCCATTTGCATAGAACTCAACTTTTGTAATAGTACCTGTACTTGTTGAAACATTTGCCGTAATTGGTAATGATGCCGGCGCATTATAAATAACATTATTAATTGGTGCTGCAATACTTGCTGTAAGTCCTGCTGTAACCGGACCTGCAAAAGTGATATAATTAATATTGAATCCTGCAGCATCAATAAATACCGTCATTACATGTTGACCTGCGGTCAGGTAAGTAGTTGTTGTATTTATTGTCTGCCAATATTGAAAACCGCCTGTATTAGGAACAGCAACACTTCCTGAAATATTAGTTGCATCTATATTCACATGGAATGCACCCGTTGCAGAATTTGCTGCAACGCGGGATTGCATTGTGTAGATGCCTGGCGTTACAACGTTCACTGTATATTTTAACCATTCGCCTGCTGCAGTGTATCCAACATCGTATCCACCGTCGGCAGATGCTTCAATATCTACGCCTTCGGTTGGCCTGTATTGTCCGCCATCATTTGTAGGATCACTATCATTGTAAGCTGTTCCTTGTCCGCCATTATCGTAATCTTCCGATTGTATTGTTCCTGGTATCGGCCAAGGTGTTCCACCATAAGGCGTTTCAGTCGATGTTGGAACTGTAGTGCTATCAAATATATTATCGAAATTAACAGCATAGCTATCATTGCTACAAAACTTATCATAGTTAATGGACCAATCCATCATACCTTCTAAAGTAGGATAACCGCCTGGTTGTTCTAAAGTATAAGAACCGGGTTTAGGGCCCTTACCTAATAAATAATTCATCGCTGCATGTACCGTTGCAGTATCTGTAAAACCACTACCTGCCGCAGTTACACAAGATGGCAAACCAACGGCCACTTTATTTGCAGGTAAGCCTGCATACAATCCACCCGCTGTTGTAAATCCTTTGATCGCTGCTTCTGTTTCTGCAACAATAAAATCTGCAGTACCAACCGTATACACATTTCCATCCAGGCCATACATTGTACCACTATTATATAACTGTACTTGTAAAACGTCTAATGAATCTTTTAATCCATTGATGATGGGAAGATATGAACCCCATACGCCGCCGTAAGCAGACATACCGCCTTGTACATCTGCAGTTTCAGGAGCAAGTGTTAGTAATAATTTTTTATTATGTGCTGCGCGATAATCCTGCATGATCTGTTTCAATGCAGCGATCAAATATATTTCTGGTGCATCAACCGGTGTAGCAATTGTTGAACCTGTTGTTACCGAAAGTGATGTGCCTTCAAAATCAATATCAACACCATCAAAACCATATGTATTAATAATTGATTCTACAGAACTAACAAATATCGCTTCTTGTGCTGTGCTGGTAATTGATACCGGCGCGCCTTCACCACCGATACTGATCAAAACTTTTCTGCCCTGGCTTTGTAAAGTTTGTATCTGTGTTATAAATGTTGCCTGCGTAGTATTATAAGGTGTAAACCCTATTTGATATTCATTGCCATTGATCGGTGTTGCAAAAGCAACGATCACATTATTGTATTTTGGATCAACCTGATCAAGCGGTATAAAAGGACTTGTTGGATCATCCCAGTTTTGCCAGTAGCCTAACAATGCCGGATAATTTAATCCTCCTGCTGTTGGCGGTGGTGGTGCGGCAGAAGCTGTTGCGATCATGATCACATCTGCACCACTTCCCAGCGTTACCACGGGCAATGTTAGTGTGCCTGCTGCAGCGGTGGAAATTCCCTGATCAGTATACGTCCCTGTTGTTGTATTGTAAATACTTACATCATAATAATTGCCTGATACAGCTATCGTAAGATTTGTATTAATTGTTCCTGTTGGTGCACATCTTGCATAAACAAAATAAGAGCTACCGCAATGTGCACCATATTTTTCCGGAAGATTGCTTCCGCTTACAGTCAGGTCGCTCATTACACCACCACCTGCAGCGATCATCTTGTTAGAGATGTCTTGTATGTTGTGTAGATAAGCAGGCGTTCCTCTATCATCAAACATTTCCCACCACCAGCTCATTGGTGCAATTGGTGTCGGACTAAATATTCCGTACCATAATCCTCTTCTGTAATTACTATCATTTTGTAATCCTAAAGTTGCATCCGGCCCGCGCCAATCGTATCCGTATTCGCCGATCGAATATGGTTTAGCTGTAGATGCATCATATGTTCTGATCGTGCTTGGTATATTAGTAATGATATCTCCAATTGCAGGATCGCTATAAATATGCTGTTGATTAAAATCCATGCCCGGAACTGCGGAATTTAAACCTGTAATATCTCTATAAGAAATACTTGTTGTTACCATGTGCCCGTACGGATCAATACTTTTTATGTACTGACTCATTTCATTGTGCCACTGTGTAACATCACTCTGTGTTAGGTTGGGCGTTGTTCCATAAACTGCATTATCAATTTCATTGAACAATTCTAAAGCAGCGATGCTTGAACTATATCCCCAACGTGCGATGATATAACGCAGGCGATTTTTAAACATAGTCTTCGCTGCAGTCGATGCAAAGAAATCATTTGGTGTAGCACACGGTCCGCCATTCGCACTATTATAATTATTTATACTCCATTGATCGATCAGGTCGCCAAAAGTATTTAGCGTAAGCATCATGTACATACCATTGGCTTCCGAAAGATTCACCAATGAATCCATTCCAGCGATAGCGGAAGGATTAAAATATTGTGTTGAGCTTGAATAAAAATTTGTGTTGATAGGATTTTTCCATTCTAACGGAAGGTTCCAAGGACACATCCAGGTACGGAAAAAATTCGCTCCGTCTGCCGCAAGGCGCGGAAGCATATAGGAGTAAACATATTTTTGATCTTCGTAATTTCTCGGTTGCCATGCATAGTCTTCACCAATTCCTTTGAAAGGTTTTCCATCATCAAATTTTAATATCCAATCATTGCCTGCTACCGTATGTAAGAAACCATCTTTAGTAGTTGCCGTAGCTGTGAAATTTGAAGTAGACGAATTAGCTACAACAGTTCCCGCTTTTGTCAGACGGAAAAAATAAGTATAGTTGCCTGTTTCCTTAGGTGTAAACCTCGCCATCCAACTTGAATTCGGACTTGTACCCGAATTATAAAAACATGGTTGCACGATCGTTAGTCCTGATGGAGAAGTTGCGACCATATCCAAACTTATTTCATTGGCATCATACGCATTCGTGAATGGCGTTGTAACAGGTATGGTAAATTCTACTTTGGTAAACTGTTGAGGACTTACCGGTACTGATGATGTACCAAGCGTATTGCTGATTGTGATCGCACTCGTAGCAGTTATACCACCATCCTGCGTTGTAGCAGTGATCGTTACAGTACCAATGGCTACGCCTGTTACTAAACCTGTACTATCTACAGTAGCTTTTGTTGGATCACTTGATACCCATGTTACCACCGTATCACTTGCAGTTGTTGGATTGATCGTTGCCTTTAATTGTTGCGTGGCACCAACATTTATTGTTGCCGTAGCAGGACTAACGGTAACGCCTGTAACAGCATGATAATCTACCCCAAAAACATAAAACTCAAAAATGGACCACCAGTTTCCGGTTGTGGTTCCTGTTTGTACTACTTTAATATACCTTGCTACCTGCGTAGGAAAAGTAATGATCGTTAATCCGCTGCTTCCTACACCTGTTGCGATCGGGCTACCCCAGTTTGTTCCGTCTGTTGAAACGTATACTGCATAACCTGCAGGATAATCTCCTGAGCTGGCGGCATTTTCTAAAGCAATTTCATAAAATTGTTTTAGGTTTTTCATATCAACAATATAGCTCTGACCGGGAGCCTGCACTCCTGTTGTTGCCCATCTTGTTGTTTCATTGCTATCCAATGCATTTTGTGCTTCGCCATTATCAACAGACGCTGTTGCGCTCCATCCTGTTCTCGGCATTGCCTTAATAGGATTTACTGCCCATGCATTGCCTAAATTATTTTTCCATACAGCAACATTAGGCCGGATGATATTACTTGAATCAATGATAGAAGATTGCGCATTCAACAAGGGCTCTGCACCCGCATTTAATTCTGCATTTACGGGCCAGATGGCAGAACCAAAAACATTCAATGAACCTGAAGTAAGCTGTCCAAAATTTGTTTGTCCGGGTTGATTGAAATTTGCTTGTTGTAAATTAACAGTACCGCCATTTAAGATAATTCCGTTTGGTGGATTGCCCCAATAATCAGAATTAAATAAAGTTGTGTTTGATGAAGCTAAAGTGGGTGTAGTTGTTATGTATCTATTTCCCGCATCGGTTAGTGAAACTGTTTGTGTATTGATAAAATCGAACCCTGCAGCACCGATCGCATTAAAGTTCATGCTATTTCTTGTACCATCAATTCCAAGTCCAAGACTTATACCTGTTGGTGCAGCGCCTGCATCAGAATTTAAATTGATCCCTTGCTGAGAGCCATAAATAAAATCATTGTATAAAGTTTCATTTTGGCAGTTCCCTAAATTTAAAAATTTACAATTATCGTAATTGTAATTATACACTGCAGGATCACCATCTGTTGTTGGAGAATTTGGCCAGCTACCAAATTTAGATTCTTCACCATTTGCATAATAAATGGTATTGAAATGCGCATTGTATATTTTACCTCCGGTAGATGCACCACCCACTGTAAATACATTTTGAAATACTTGTCCGCAAACAAAATCAACATAATGGTTATCACATTTATTTGTAAAAAGATCGATCCCATTATATACAGACCTGAATCCGATATTAATAATATATACATTGCTGCCTGTTGCTTGTATAGTATATGGATAAGCTGGAAAATTAGGAACAAGTGAACCCGTTTGATTTGGATAATCAAATACAATTCCTCTTACACCGCTATTAGCGGCTAACTTTAAGAATGGCGTTCCTGTTGCATTTCCTGCGTCAGCAGTAACTTCCAGTACACTTCCCGGACCGTAAGGTGCCGCGCTTAGATCAGACGCACCTTTTAATTCTACTCCTCCTGCAATTGTTAGATCGCCATTTACACGATAATGTCCCGGTGGTAAAAAAACAACACCTCCGCCATCTGCCGCTGCCTGATTCAATGCAGACTGGATCGCATTTGTATTATCTGTTGTACCATCATTTTTTGCATTATAAGGTGCTGCAGATGCCAGGTACATTACTTGTCTTGCTGCCTGGTGCGTTTCAGGAACGATGGTTGGAAAAGCCGGTAATTGTTTTAATGTAAAAGTGGTGGTGCTATCAATGGCACTTAGCCACAAAGAATTATTTACAATTTTACGCGCTACGTGAAAACGATTCCCTGTGATAATACTTCTTGAATTTTTCTCCATGGTGATCTGCGGAGATGCATTATTAAAATCACAATCATTGGCCATAAAAGTTCCGCCACCAATATCTACTTTACCCCTGCTAATGGTACAACGCTCCATCATAAATCTTCCAACAGAAGTAGGATCGGTTGAAATAGCGTTTGTTGCATCAATGGTACAAGTATGGAACTGAGCGGCACCATTCGTTGTTGTACCCGGACCAACAACAATACCATTTGTACAATTTGAAATAGTAACATTCGCGAACATGATACCTACATTGCTGATACCATCGAAATATATACCCGTGTTGCAATTCGTGAACGTCATTCCATAATTATGTCCGTTAGGAATTGCACCCGGACTTGCAATAGACAATGCAGAACGAAAACCAATATTATATCCTTTAACAGAAACGAATGAAGTATAGGTCCAGTCATCTCTTCTCATTAATATACCTGTACCATGCTGATAAATATATCCTTCAACAGCTCCTCCTGCCGAAGGCGATCCGGGTAAACCCGAACCTTCCCAATAAGCAGCAGAGAAATCTATATTTTCTAATCTGCCCACATCTGCGATATTATCCACCATGATGCCTGTTGATAATGGTGTACCATAAATACCCATCATTATCGGGCATCCGCCACCGTTAGTTAATGATAATTCAACACCTTCATAGGCATTGACCAGCGTAATATTTTTTGCATTATTAAAATCATTACCCCAAAAGCCATCGTCTCCCATTTGAATGGCATTTGGATATGGTACGATATTATTTGGATCTTGCTGCGGATACCAGATAGCAAGATCCATTACTGCGCAAGCTGTTTGTTCTGTGATGAAAGGTGTTGCCGATGTATCTCCGCGACCCGCGTATGCCATTAAAATTGTTCCGGTAATTGGCTGGCCGGGCACAGGTTGTTGCCAATCTCCCCGAAGTGTTACACCTTTTGGTATTAATAAATTTCCACTGATAACATATTTACCTGCAGGTACCCACAATGTACCGCCGCCTGCTGCACCCAATGCATTTAAACGTGTTTGAAATATAGAAGTAACATCTGTTACACCATCACCCGTTGCGCCATAATCGGCTACAGAATAGCCTGCTACCACATCATCTGTTGTTGGATATACAGGATGGATCAATTGCCAGTTTTGCGAAAACGCAGACTGATTTACTATCGTTGTTAACAGAAATAAAAGAATAGCAAACAGTACAGAATTTGTAAGTAGAGTTTTTTTCATAATAGCAAGTAGTTTTCAAACCCGAATTGACAAGATCAATCCTTTGTGATAACAATCGTTTCTTTAATAGCGTCGCTAAATTACATATAAATTTTTGTTATTTTAAGAGGAATTAATCCACATTTTGGGTCAAAATGCATGTTTATACGGTAAAAAGGGTACTATTAAACGCAAAAAAGCTTAATATTTCTATTAAGCCTGTGTTTTAACACCGTATTATAGGGTTTTAATTATGTTTTTAGACAGAAAAAAGTAGCTATAAACTACCAACAACCATCCATTTGTGATCTTCATCTAAAGTATAAGATAAGCCGTTGCTCATCTCATGTATCTCATTCTTTTTAATAGAATCAACATACCTGTTACGTTCATAGACTCGTATATCATTATTTTCTCTTGTCAGGTAATTAACAAGTGCATCAATAGATGGTGAAATATCGTGCAACCATTGTTCATCTACTTCTTTAACAAACGCTCTACTCATAATTATATTATTTATAAGGAAAAATAATAGCTATTTATTTTCACTTTCATCTGAAATATCCATTTCCCCATCGTCCTGACCTTCGAGTCTTGCCAATTCTCCTTCATCCAATTCATCTTCAGGACCTTTCTGGGAAAGATCTTCATCAGTCTCTATATCTTTATCTGCTTGCTTATGAGCAGAAGGAATGCTATTTTTTGTCCCTGGTTTTTCTTTTAGTTTCTTCTCTTGCATACAATTAAACGTTTCTTTCAGTTGTAGTAACACTTTTTACATTTCCGAACGAATCCTTAACGATCGTTGTAGATTTGCTTTTGCTGGTGCTTCCACCAGTAGCGATCAATAATATAATTATTAATAATACTACGCCACCCGCAACCCACATCCAGTGATTGGCAAACCATGAACCAACATCATGTCCGTTCACTTCTACTTTATCCTGTGCAAATACTTGTTGTAATGAAGAAAGAATAAGTAAAGCAATAAATGCTTTTGTTTTTGTATAATAATTTGATACCTGTTTCATAAAATATTTTTTTAAGTAATATCCAAATACCAAGCCAACTACTGTTAAAGTGCGCTTCTACTTCTATTTGTGGAATGATTGAGACAACGTGGATATTATGCCCTATAAAGCTGTGGTATGGTATTATTTAGAAAGGATAATAAAGTGGCAAGATGTTGGTATATACTACAAAGAATAAAAATTTCATCAACCAATAAAAAAAATAAAATGAAAAAGATAATAGGAATGGCAATGATCATAGCTTTTCATTCAGCCGTATTTGCACAATCAGCGCCGCCGGGCTCTGTTCCCGGAACAACACCGGGAATGAGTCCGGCACCAGGTTCAGTGCCAGCTACAAGTCCATCTCCCGGCGTAACGCCAATGCCAGGAGCAAATCAAACAACACCAAATCAGGGCGTATATCCAAATTCAACTCCGGGCACAACTCCCGGATTAAACAATCAAAATAATAACAGCGGCATACCCGGCAGTAACAAGACAAATAATATAAGTACTACTCCAACCAATAGTACACAACCCAAAAAAGATACGATTCATTAAATAATTTTGTCCTAAATCAACAGCCATTTACAAAAAGTAAATGGCTGTTTTTCTACTGAATATTTTAAGATCATAATTTGATAAATAATCTTCCAGCTTGATATCCCCAACATCGGAAGTCTTAATCAATTTATACATTCAACGCCTCATTCACCAAACTTCGCTAAAAAATTCGCCACATTAGTTTCATATATACTCGGCGATCCCTGAAAATAATGTGTACTGATACAAAAATCGATGTACCCTTTAACCGTTGTTATGGAGCTCCAGTTTATATTAAATGATTTATGCCTGTCTAACAGGTCAAGTACACTATTTTGCAAACTGGTGTACCGTGCATAAAAATTATATGGATCGTGCGGAAAGCTTTCGTTCACTGGTGCCGGCAATCCTTTACCTGCAATATATTGCGATACTCTTTTCTTCGGCATCTTCATCCCAAATGCATTATTATCGGTTTCAAAAACATGACTATCATAACCACTCTCCTGTAAGCCCTGCGAATAAATCAGGGCCGACTGAAAATTAGTAAGGCCCTGTCCTTTACACGTGTCGAATACTATTTGCATCGCTACAGCTTTTGTCATGTTTTATTTTTTTACTATTATTTAGTGTAATAAATAATGAATGATACGAAGGGGTTTCTTGGGCCAGTCATTTGAAAATACGAATAATTATTTACACTGTAGGTGCCACCTATAAAAAATCCTCTATGGTCGTAGAGGATTTTTTATTTATTGTAAAAAACAATTATTTCACAATAAATTTTCTGATCACTTTTTTATCCGGGCCGTATATGATGGCCACATAATTTCCGGCCACCAAATTAGGGATATACACTGTTATCATTTCATTGGCTACTGTAGCATTGTTTGTTTGTAGTAGGTCACCCAGAAAATCCCTGATCTCTACCTGTACCTTTTCACCCTCCCATCCCGGAAGCGAAAGTACGAACTGGCCCTGGGTTACAGGATTCGGCATTAAAATTATACCGGAAGGCATAATGGTGATCTGCAATATTTTAGTATTGGTACCGCCCGCATTTATGGCCCTGATAGTATCTGCATAAACGCCGGGCTGTGTTGGCATACCACTGATCATCCCTGTTGTATTATTAATAGTTAAGCCTGCAGGTAAATTTGTTGATTGATAATTTGTTGGTTCGTTAGACGCTGTTATTAAATAATTAAATGAAGTACCCACAGTTCCGATCATTGTGGATGAACTTGATATTTCCGGCGCAGACATATCTATTGTTATAATTAAAATTATTCTGTCGGACCCTCCCGCATTTATTGCGGTAAGCGTATCAACGAAAACGCCTTGCATTGTTGGTGTACCGCTGATCGTTGAATCAGAAAAATGTAAGCCCGGAGGAAATAGGCCCGTCACAATATAACTCGTTGGGTCATTTAATGCGGTGATCGTATAATCTGTGAACACCTCTCCTACAATACCGCTGATCGTTGATAAACTTGTAATAACCGGAGCCGGAGGATTTATGGTGATCGTTAACGTACCTGTTCCTGTTCCACCGGCATTTGTTGCGCTGATATTTACTGTCGCAGGACCAATTGTTGTTGGCGTGCCGCTGATAACACCTGTTGCTGTATTGATCGTTAAACCTGCCGGCAGATTTATTGCGGCATAACTTATAGGTGCATTTGTTGCAACTATTGAATATGTAAATGATAAACCAATTGTACCGGTTGCTATTGCATTTAATAATACTGGTAAAGATGGGTTAATAGTGATGGTCAACACTTTTGTTCCCGTACCACCTGCATTTGTTGCTTTAAGCGTATCAATAAAAGTTCCTTGTATTGTTGGTGTGCCACTTATTATTCCGGTTGATGCATTGATAGTTAATCCTGCCGGTAATCCTGTTGCTGCATAACTTGTCGGACTATTAGATGCTATAATTGTATAACCACTAAAAGTTGCACCTACAGTTCCTGTTGCCGTTGAACCGCTTGATATTATCGGAGCAGGATAAATGATAGTGATCGTTACTACTTGTGTTCCCGTACCTCCTGCATTTGTTGCTTTAAGCGTATCAATAAAAGTCCCTTGCACTGTCGGTGTGCCGCTTATTATTCCGGTTGATGTATTAATAGTTAATCCACCCGGTAATCCTGTTGCTGCATAACTTGTTGGAGTATTAGATGCTACAATTGTATAATTACTAAATGTTACCCCTACTATTCCTGTTGCTGTTGACCCGCTTGATATAACAGGAGGTAAAGGATCAATTGTGATCGTTAATACTTTTGTTCCGGTGCCGCCGGCGTTTGTAGCTTTTAGCGTATCAATAAATATTCCTATAACTGTTGGTGTACCACTTACTACTCCTGTTGTTGTACTGATCGTTAATCCTGCAGGCAATCCTGTTGCCGCATAACTTGTCGGACTGTTAGATGCTATAATTGTATAACCGGTAAAAGCTGAGCCGGTCGTTCCTGTTGCTGTTGACCCGCTTGATATAACAGGAGGTAAAGGATTGATCGTTATCGTTAATACTTTTGTTCCCGTACCGCCTGCGTTTGTTGCTTTCAAAGTATCAACAAATGTTCCTATAACTGTTGGTGTACCGCTAATAACTCCTGTTGAAGTATTGATATTTAATCCCGCAGGCAATCCTGTTGCCGCATAACTCGTCGGACTGTTAGATGCTATAATTGTATAACCGCTAAAAGCTGAGCCGATCGTTCCTGTTGCTGTTGACCCGCTTGATATTATTGGAGAGCCAGGCAACGAAGCGTTTATCGTTACCGTTAGTACCTGTGTTCCTGTGCCTGTAATATTTGTTGCTTTAAGTGTATCGATGAATATTCCTGTTGCCGTTGGTGTTCCGCTTATTATTCCGGTTGCAGTGTTAATAGTTAATCCTGCGGGTAATCCAGTTACCGAATAACTTGCAGGGTTATTAGAAGCGATTATTGTATAATCAACAAAAACAGTTCCTACCGTTCCACTTGTTGTTAAGCCGCTTGATATGACAGGTATGGCTGGATTGATCGTGATCGTTAAAACTTTTGTGCCCGTACCTGTAACATTCGTTGCTTTAAGCGTATCAATAAATATTCCTTGTACTGTTGGTGTGCCACTTATTATGCCTGTTGATGTATTGATAGCTAATCCCGCAGGTAATCCCGTTACTGCGTAAGTTGTTGGTGTACCCGATGCAACAATTGTATATGCAGCAAAAACAATTCCTGCTGTTCCTCCTGCTGTTGCTGCGCTTGATATGACAGGCACTGCAGGAGCAATTGTTATCGTTACTACTTTTGTTCCTGTACCAGTGATATTCGTTGCTTTAAGCGTATCAATAAATATTCCTTGTACTGTTGGTGTGCCACTGATCATGCCTGTTGATGTATTGATACTTAATCCGCCAGGCAATCCTGTAACTGCATAACTGGTAGGGGTATTCGATGCGATGATAGAGTACGCTGTAAAAACATTTCCTACTGTTCCATTTGTTGTTGCCACACTTGATATAACAGGTATGCCAGGATTAATTATTATCGTTACAACTTTTGTTGATGTGCCACCTGCATTCGTTGCTTTAAGTGTATCGACGAATGTTCCTGCTACTGTTGGTGTTCCACTGATTAGTCCGGTTGCTGTATTGATCGTTAATCCGCCAGGCAATCCTGTTGCAGCATAACTCGTAGGACTATTAGATGCGATGATCGTATAACCTGCGAATGCCGTGCCTACTGTTCCGCTTGCGGTTGATCCACTTGATATAACAGGTGCACTCGGATAAATTGTTATCGTTAAAATTTGCGTTCCTGTGCCTGTGGCATTTGTTGCTTTAAGCGTATCAACAAATATTCCGATAGCTGTTGGTGTTCCACTTATTATACCCGTTGATGCATTAATATTTAATCCTGCAGGCAAACCTGTTACTGCATAACCCGTTGGCGTATTCGATGCAATGATCGTGTAGCTTGAAAATATAGTTCCCGCTATTCCGCTTGCGGTTGATCCACTTGATATAACAGGTACAGCTGGACTAACGGTGATCGTTAAAACTTTTGTTCCTGTACTATCTGCATTCGTTGCTTTTAATGTGTCGATAAATGTTCCTGCAATTGTTGGCGTTCCACTGATAACTCCTGTTGACGTATTAATACTTAACCCTGCAGGCAAACCTGTTACTGCATAAGTTGTAGGATCATTTGTGGCAACAATTGTATACCCACTAAAAGCTGTACCAACAGTTCCTGTTGCTGTTGCCACACTGGTTATCACCGGTGCATTCAAAACAAATTTTACATAATTCAAATTGAAACCACCGGTTTCCATATAAATTCGCATGATATGTTGACCTACGGTAAGATCAGGTGTTGTAACATTTACAGTTTGCCATGTTTCGTAATTACCTGTATTAGGCACTGCTATCGTTCCTGAAATATTTACACCATCCATTTCTACATGCAGTGTTTCACCGCCATTCGGAGATCCAACCCTGGCTTGAATCGTATAGGTTCCTGCAGCAGTTACATTCACTGTATATTTTTCCCATTCTCCACTGGCGATATAGCCTACATCATATCCTCCGCCTGCATCTGTGCAAGTTTCAACATCCACACTTTCTGTTGTTCTGTATTGGCCTCCATCATTTGCGGTATCCGTATCATAGTATGCAATGCCTTGTCCGCCTACATCATAATTTTCTGCTTGTATCGTTCCTGGTATCGGCCATGCTGTACCACCGTATGGTGCTTCACCGGTTATAGACAATGGTATCTTAATGATATTACTATCTACCCAATTTGTATAATTGATACCTGCCGGTGTTACGATTCCTACTCTGTATCGGTTAGTACTTGTAGATAATGATCCGCTATCTACGGTAGCAGTTAAAATAAGAGAATCAGTTCCTAAAGGTTGAATATTGAATTCTCTCATTAAATAAGCACCGCTCTGATAACTGTATCCTTCACCTGAATCTGTATAGTTTACACCGTGCGCACGATTGCTTGCATCCAGACTCACCAAAAGTGTTAATGAATCGGCTGTGTAATTTGCAGTGCTTTGTATTATTTGTCCGAGTGGTAATATCGATCCTGCTTTGATCAATACATTGGGTTGAGTAGGATCATTTTTACTATCTTCTCCCACTAAAGAAATACTTGTCCATACTCCTGTTGGATAATTTACGCCGGTTGCCCATTTAGGAATGATCATTAAAATATCTCCCAACATAAATGCCTGCTGTTGGCTGCGCAGATTAGCATTGGCCGGTTCAGCAAAAAATAGCGGGCGCATAATCGGCAATCCATCGGTTGAAGCTTCTTGTGTTAACGTATATATATAAGGTAACAATCGATACCTGCGTTGCAAAGCAACACGACAAATTTGTTCTGTAACAGGGCCATTCACCCATGGCTCTCTCATCGGGCTTCCTTTCTCGGAGTGATTTCTATAAAAAGGATAAAAAGTTCCTAGCGCCATCCATTGCCCGATAAGTGATGCAGAAGGCGTGCCTGAATAACCAGTAACATCTGCTCCTACAATTGGTTGTCCTGATAAACCCATTGTCAAAATCATCGGAACGGATAATTGCATGTGGGCAGTTGTGGCCATATTATCACCTGTCCAGGTAGCAGCATATTGTTGTCCGCCTAAAAAGTTAGAGCGCGATAATACAAACGGCCTTTTAGTTGGATTAGCTGTCATGATACCTGCACGAGATGCCTGCACCATCAATCTTCCAAATACATTGTGGTATCGTAAATGTGTGCCTGCTGGTAAAGTACCGCCGCCGCGGTGCCAGTTATTGGTTGGCATCGAATTGGTTACACCGCCGAATACGGAGGGCTCATTCATATCATTCCAAACTCCATCTACACCTTTTGCCATAAAACTCGGGTATAATCCGGACCACCAGGTTCTTGTTGCAGGCATCGTAAAATCTGGGAACACACAAGCACCCGGCCATACCGTCCCAACAAAATCTGTTGTTTTATCACTTTGCTTTACCCAATTATTTCCTGCAGTTCCCTGATCGTAGATAGTGTATCCCGGTTCTTGTTTTACGCCCGGATCGATCATCCACACAGAGTGAAAATTATTTGCATGCAGGTAAGCATTCAATGCCGTTGGATTAGGATATCCTGCTGGCGAAAAAGTAAATATTTTAAATGAATCCATGTAATCAATATCCATCCATATATTATCACAAGGCAATTGATTGATCCTGAAACTATCTGCTATACCTTTCACCTGTGTATCTGTGAGATAGGAATATCTGCATTGATGATACCCTAAGGACCAGATCGGAGGCAAACTAATTTTCCCTGTCAATGCAGCTAATTCCTGTACGGCAGCTTGCGGACTTGCAGCTTCAAAGGTCAACACTCTAAAAGCGGGCCCTTGAGAATTAAAAACAATGTTTGTATCAGAAATAGCGATGGTCATCTCCCAGGTATTATCCGCTATAACGCCAAATGCGGTCCCATTGGCTCTTACGCCCATTACCCATGGATGAGATTGGTATAATTGTTGTCCACCAAAGGAGGCATAAGTATAGTTATCAGTGTTCCATAATGTAATGCTGGTGTTGTTTCTGCGCAGTGTACCGGTAACTTCTCCTGTACCATAAAAATCTACGCCGGTACCACAATTAATTGTTGCAATATTGTTACTGCCACTTATAGAAAAAGTAGGATTTAATCTCCAGCCTGACTGAGCTCCGGGAGTAACAACGGGTTCGTTTTGAATGGCAAAGGAAGGTGTGTTTTGTGTTGCATCGTACGCCGCAGGATAAAAAACAGAGAGATTACTTGATGAAGAAACCGTTTGTGCCGCTACTGATGAAATGGTTAATATACACACAAGCAGTAAAGTAACTATTGGAGTAGTTAATTTTTTCATTAATAGCAATTTGGTTATAGCAATCGTTAAAGCCCACTTGGCCGATGGATAAAGGTAGAGAAAGAATTCTAATTAATAGAAATACGCTTTTTTAATAAAATTTCATAACTTTTGAAGTAATGAAGCAATAAAAATGATCAGATGAAAAAAATACTTATGGGTTTAACAATAGCAGGATTATTTGCCATTACGGCTGCCTTTCAAACGAATAAACAGGATAATGAACAAAACGGACTGCCTGCATCCAATCCTTTCAGCTCGGTGAGTGACTTACCTTATGGGGTACCGGATTTTAGTAAGATAAAAGATGCTGATTATGAACCTGCATTTGAAGAAGGCATTCAACAACAAGTAAAAGAAGTAGAAAAAATAGCGAATGATCCAGCCGTTCCAACATTTGATAATACATTCATTGCCATGGAAAAAAGCGGGCAATTACTAAAACGTGTATTGAATACGTTCAATATGATATCTGGTGCCAATACCGATAATACCTTACAACATTTACAAGAAGAAATGGCACCTAAACTTTCTGCTTGCGCAGATGCCATGTACCTCAACAGCAATTTGTTTAAACGCGTTTCAACAATACATGATCAGTTATCTTCCTTAAACCTGGACCCTGAATCTAAAAAATTAGTTGAAGTTGATTATCTGAAATTTGTGATGGCGGGTGCAAAGCTTTCAGACGCAGATAAAATAACAATGAAAAAGCTGAATGAAGAAGATGCGTCATTAAGCGCAAAATTTACCAATCAAATGGTAAATGGTGTAAAAGCAGGCGCCTTATTGACCAACGATTCTACCCTACTCGCAGGCCTTGCTCAAAACGAATTAGATGCACTTGTACTAAATGCCAAAACCAATAATGCAAACGGCAAATACCTGGTGCCTTTACAGAATACGACACAACAACCTATTTTACAATCGCTATCCGATCGTGCAACAAGACAAAAAATATTCGAGGCCTCATGGGATCGTGCAGAAAAAGGTGATTCGAACGATACGCGTAAAGTGATCGTGCGCCTCGCTTCTATCAGGGCGCAACAAGCAAAGTTATTAGGATATGCTAATTATGCTGCGTGGCAATTACAGGATCAGATGGCACAAACGCCACAGGCTGTAGATTCTTTTTTGGCAAAACTTGTTCCTTCTGTAAGAGCAAAAGCTACCACCGAAGCCGCGGATATTCAACAACTGATCGACCAACAAAAAGGCGGCTTTACTTTGCAACCTTACGATTGGGAATATTATTCTGACCAGGTTCGTAAAGCAAAATACAATTTGGATGACAGTGAAATAAAACCATATTTCGAATTAAATAAAGTGTTGGAAGATGGTGTTTTTTATGCGGCCAACCAATTGTATGGAATAACATTTAAAGAACGCCATGATATTCCCGTGTATCAAAAAGATGTAAAAGTGTTTGAAATATTTGATGTGGATGGTAAACCAATGGCGCTATTCTATTGCGATTATTTTAAACGTGGTAATAAATCAGGCGGAGCCTGGATGGGTAACCTGGTGGAACAATCAACATTATTAGGTACGCAACCTGTAATATATAATGTTTGCAATTTTACAAAACCCGCTGCCGGTCAGCCTGCGCTGATAAGCTTTGATGATGTAACCACTATGTTCCATGAATTTGGACATGGGCTGCACGGCTTATTTGCAACACAAAAATATGCAAGTCTTTCAGGTACAAACGTTGCAAGAGATTATGTTGAGTTCCCTTCACAGTTCAATGAAAATTGGGCATTGTATCCAACAGTTTTAAAACACTATGCTGTTAATTATAAAACGGGTGAATCTATTCCTCAAAGTCTTATCGATAAAATAAAAAATGCTGCTTCTTTTAATGAAGGATATGGTTATAGTGAAATATTAGCAGCAGCTTCGCTTGATCTTCAATGGCACAGTATTGCTGATACGAGTGCTATTAAAGATGTAGACGCATTTGAAAAACAAGCGCTTCATACAACAGGATTAGATATGCCACAGGTTCCGCCCCGCTATCGTTCTACCTATTTTCAACATATCTGGGGAGGTGGATATGCATCAGGTTACTATGCTTATTCGTGGACAAAAATGCTGGCACAAGATGCCTATTCATGGTTCCTGGAAAATGGTGGCTTAACAAGAGCTAACGGACAACGGTTTCGTGAAATGATACTATCACGTGGAAATACAGAAGACTATAATGTAATGTTTAAAAATTTCCGTGGCCATACACCTGATATACATCCTTTGGAAAAAGACCTTGGCTTACCCGTCAATTAATTTTTTTTGATACGCGACTGATTGAATAAAATTATGGTAATAAGAAGTTGTAAAGACCGGATAATATAAAGTAGAAAAAAATTGATCCATATTAACAAGCTGCTGCGTTTCTATTTTGCAGGTAATGCGAAAAAAGAAATACATTGTTTTTAGAAGTGCTTTTTGCCATAAAGGATCATTGTTTTCATCATACACAAAATCAGCGTATAGCCACATGCCATCTTTATTTAGATAACTATTAAGTTGGGCAAAAATTACTGCGATCTTTTTGATCTGAAAATTATCGAATAAAAACGGGGTTATAATAATATCATAGATCGTGTCTGTTGTATATGCTTCGATAGGTTGATGGATGTAATTAATTTTATTTGACCGATGCTCTTTTTTTTGCGATAGCTGGATCATTTTTGCAGACGATTCTACATAATCGATTGTCAACCCTTGGGAATGAATAGCATTTATTTCTTCTATTATCCATCCTGTGCCACCTCCGACAATTAAAATGTGGCTATTTGCCGGAATAAATTTTAATAAACTTACCTGTGCCTTCACAATGGAATTGCCTAGTACGATCTTTCTTATCAGATCATAACTCGAAGCGATCATATCGTAATTGGTTGCCATAAATTTATTTTACAAACTGCATGGCGATGATGCCACAAATTGCTTTTATTAATATCAAACCATCGATCACAATTAAATAATATAATATTTTTTTCTGTCGCTGCATGGAATAGGTAACCAATAACAACAATAAAAAAGGTATCAGGTTAAAAAAGACCGGGAGAAAAGTAAAATGCCGGTATTGTGCAAAAGCAAACAGAAAAAATATCCCGATCAAAGAAAGCGGGATCAAAATAAAAAATATAGTATTAGTCAAACCAAATCTAACCACAAATGTTTTTAACTGATGATTAGAGTCATCTTCATAATCTTTCATATCAAACATGATCGCATTAACAGTGCAGAACATCCAGTTCTTTATAAAAAGTGCGAGTACTAAGATCGGGTCAATATGATAATATCCACGTTCAAGGTATAATACAATGAGCGGTAAAAGGCTAACACTGCATGCCCATACAAAGCCTATGACAAAAGCTTTTACCCAACCGGTGTTACGAAGATTTAATTTAAAGAAAGACCTGGGCAGCAAGCCGTAATACAATGTGGCTGATAGTGTCATCACGATAATGATGAACCAATATTGAAAGGGCATGTGCAACAAGTTTTGATAATCATCGAACAACATTGCACAACCCAGCATTACACAGATAAATAATAATATCCATTGGGTATACTGTACCAAAACATGATGCTGGATATACCAGGCTGATCTGGGATTATGTAAAGAAAAAGATTGTAACGGCTCTGCATAAGCGTAAGTATAATACATTACTGTACCACAAAAAAGTAATGCATAATAAATAATTGAATTAAATGGCAGGCGCAATTGAAAAGCGGTTTCAAGCGATAACGCTATAGAAAGAATTCCTACAAAATAGTTTCCAAAAAATATGAATTTTATAATTTTCCCCACAGTTATATAATATAAGCAAAAGTAGGCAATTGCCTTGCGCAAGAAAATTGTTTAATGGATCATTGGATCTTTATTATATCCTGTTTCACTATAGCAAATACGGTATCTGATTGCTTGGGCTCAATACGATGCGTACCGGTGAATCTGCCGAAGGCGGGCAATACGGCATAATTCTCAGCAAAATAAAAACAAGGAAATTTTAGTGATTGTTTTCCTAATCCATTAATGATTATTCCCGGATGGATATGACCACAAAAAGTGTATTGACCATTGATCGGTTCGCAACCGGCATTATCATGGGTAAAACTAAAATCACTTATCGTCAATTCATGAGGATGAATAGTTATGGAAGCTTCTTTATACCAATCTGGTTTTAATATATCATGGTTACCTTTTACCAATTCAATTGGCAGATCAATAAAATCATTTCTCCATTTTAGAAAAAGATCATGTTCTTTATTATCGCGACTATGAAAAAGATCACCCACCACAATTATTTTTTGGGGTTTAAATGATTGTATCAATGTAAACAAACGCTGCATATCTTCTTTAAAAACAGCCTGTGGTATTGGAATACCGGCTTTTCTGAAATGGCCCGATTTACCTAAATGCAGGTCTGATAAGATCAATGCTTTTTCTTCTTGCCAGAAAATGCACTTGTCTGTCGACAATAAAAACCCATTACCTAAAATGATATGCTCAATTATGTGCTGCATTATTACAAATTTATGCAAAATGCTTAATGCTAAATGCCAAATGCAAAAAGCTTAAGGGCATGTCCATGGCATTAAGCGTTCGGAGTTCAGTGTTCAGCCTATCTCTCCAATTGCGCCTGCATCCTTTTAACCCTGTCTTCTAATTTCTCTGAAGATAAATTTTCTCTTAAGCTATCAACCTTTAAGGGAAAACAAAATGGTGTAAGCTTAGCAGGAAAAGTGATCACTATTTTCCCTTTCTGAATACGTTCTAACATATTGAGCAAGCGGGCTTCTTCCATCTGTTGTTCCATTACTTCGTTATAGGCTTGTCTTACTAATAAATTATTGGGATCATATTCATTAAAGACGGAGAACAGTAAGGCTGCCGATGATTGTAAATGCTTCGTCTTTTTGTAATCTCCGGGATATCCCTGAAATATCAATCCACCGATCACAGCAATATCCCTGAATTTCCGTTTGGCCATTTCTACAGAGTTGACACTTTTTTGAATATCCGCAAAGAGATCATCCGGACTAAACAATTCATATGCATTGGAATCATCAATCGGTATTGGTTGATCGCTTAATAATTCAAACCCATAATCATTCATCGCAAAAGAAAAAGTTATTGGTGTTATACGACTAATACGATAGGCAAGAATGGCGGCCATTGCTTCGTGCACCAATCTGCCTTCAAAAGGATACACAAATAAATGAAAGCCGTCTTTTGTTTCAATATGTTCGATCAATAATTCATTATCCTGAGGAATATGCGATAATCTTTCCTGCAAATCGAACAACGGTTCCAATGCAACAAGCTCAATTGGTTTATCTTTTTGCTTAGATAACGCGATATCAAACGTTTCTCTAAGTTTTTGTCCGAGGTTAGCAGACAATGGCATTCTCCCACCCTGCCAACTTGGAACGATAGATTTTTTTTCGTTCGATCTTCTTACCAGGGCCGTCATATCCTTTATCATGATGAACTCTAGGTTTCTTCCGGCTAACGTAAAAACATCATTCGGCATTAAGCGTGCGATAAAGCTTTCTTCGATGACACCTACATAGCCACCACTTATAAATTTAACTTTCATCATTGCATCGCTAACGATCGTTCCGATGTGCATACGATGTCGCATGGCAATACCCCGATTAGTAATTTTATATAAGCCGTTGATGATCTCTATTTTTTTATACTCATCATATTGTTGCAATGCGTTACCACCTTCCGTTACAAAATATAGTAACTGCTGAAATTCATCGTAGGTTATTTCTCTAAAGCAATGGGTTTTTTTTATTTCTTTAAATAACTCATCAGGATAAAAACCATCTGAAACAGCCAATGTAGAAAAGTATTGTATCAACACATCAAAACATAAGATCATTGGTTGCCTGCTCTCGATCAATGTTTCGGCTATTGCTTTTTTTAATGCGACTGCTTCTACTAATTCCAATGAATGTGTTGGCAAAAAATATATCCGGCTCGTTGCATCCGGCTGATGGCCACTCCTGCCCGCTCTTTGTAAAAAACGGGCAACACCTTTTGGTGAGCCAACTTGTATCACTGTATCAACCGGCCTGAAATCAACACCAAGATCGAGGCTTGATGTACATATCACCGCTTTTAATTTTCCTGTGTGCAAATTATCTTCTACCCATAAACGCAATTCCTGTTCAATACTTCCGTGGTGCAATGCGATAATACCTGACAGCTCCGGCGCTCTTTCCAATAATACCTGGTACCATCTTTCACTCATACCCCTTGTATTAATAAAAATAAGCGTAGTTATATTTTGGTTGATGATATCAATCACCTTATCAACCAATTTTAATCCTAGATGGCCCGCCCATGGATATTTTTCTATTTCATCCGGTAAAATAGATTCTATCTGAATATTCTTTTTCAATTTAGCCGTTACCGTTACTCCTTTCGTATTTAATGGAGACAACAAAACTTCCTGCGCCTGTTTTAAGTTGCCGATGGTTGCTGAAATACCCCAAATAGATACCCTTGTTACTCTCAGACAATTTACAATTCTTGAAATGGCTAATTCAACCTGCACACCTCTTTTGCTTCCCAGCAATTCGTGCCATTCATCGACAGCAATAATTTTGAGCGACTTAAAAAAATCAGCGTATTCTTTTTGTGCCAGTAAAAGATGTAAGCTTTCCGGAGTGATGATCAATATCTCCGGCACTTGTTTCTTTTGTTTTGTTCTTTCGCTTATAGATGTGTCGCCATTGCGAATACCTACCGACCAATTCATTCCTAATTCTGTAATAGCTTCCTGCATGGCACGGCCAATGTCTTTGGCCAATGCGCGCAATGGTGTTACCCATAAAAGCTGCAGCCCATTTTTATTTTTTGTCTGATAATCTTTTGGATGATGGTTTATATAATCGATCAATGCACCTAAAAAAACAGAATAGGTTTTGCCGTATCCTGTAGGTGCATTCACTAATCCGCTTTCGCCATCGCTGATATGTTGCCAGGTTTCTTCCTGGAATAAAAATGGTGCAAGCTCTTTTTGAGCGAGCCAGTCGCTAATTATTTTATAGCCGTATGTAGCGGTTATTTTCAAATGCTTTCTTTGTTTACATCCTGGTAGGTCTTCAACATTAATTTCAGGTCTTCTAATGTATTTATTTCATCAGGCTTTTTATCATGCCGCCAGCGGTTAATTCTTGGAAAACGCAATGCTACGCCACTCTTGTGGCGGTTGCTCGCTGCAATACCTTCAAAAGCAATTTCAAAAACGAGTTCAGGCTTTACGGTTCTTACGGGGCCAAATTTTTCAATAGAGTTTCTTTTAACAAAATTATCTACCTGTGCAAATTCTTTATCGGTTAAACCACTATAAGCTTTGGCAAAGCTCACCAATTTCTCTCCGTCTTTTACAGCAAAAGTATAATCCGTGTATAAATTACTTCTGCGGCCGTGGCCCTTTTGCGCGTAGATCATTACTGCATCAATTGTCAGCGGATCAATTTTCCATTTCCACCAATCACCTTTTTTTCTGCCAACCAAATAAGGAGAGTCTTTACGCTTCAACATGATACCCTCGCTTCCATTATTTCTTGATTGTAAACGTAATTCACGCAAGGCATCCCAATCTGTAGCAACAATAACCGGTGAAATATGTAATCCTGCATGATGTGTTTCGCTTACTAATTTTTCAAGAAGTTCTCTCCTTTCTTTTAAAGGCAAATTTCTAATATCATTATCATCGTACTCTATTATGTCATACGCAATAAACCCAACGGGCGCTTCAGTCAATTGTTTTTTTGTGATATTCTTTCTGCCAATACGTGTTTGTAAAGCGGCAAAAGCCAATGGCATAAAAGTATCAACTGCATTGGTATCCAGACTAATGATCTCTCCATCCAATACTGTTCCACTTGGTAACAGATCTTTTAACTCATTGTATTCAGGAAATTTTTCTGTAACCAATTCTTCCCCCCGGCTCCATACAAACAATTCATTGTTGCGTTTAATGATTTGTCCGCGTATACCATCCCATTTCCATTCTGCCTGCCAATCATTGATATTTTCTTTCTCAGTAAAATCATCTTCCAATGCATACGCCAAATAAAACGGATATGGTTTTGAATGATCGGCTTCTGTTCCCGTATCATTTAGCAGGTCACTATAATTAACAGTTAAAGGATTCCAGTTACCGCTGATACGATGCGCAATAACAGAGGCTGATAATTCTGTCAACTTAGCCAATGCATTCACCATTACCTTTTGTGATACACCAATTCGAAACCCGCCTGTTATTAATTTATTAAAAACAAATTTTTCATTGGTAGTCATTTGTTGCCAAGTATCAACGATGAATTGTTTTTTTATTTCTTCAGACTGCTTCTCTAGTGTAATGAATGTTTCAAGATAATATGCCAGCCCATGTTCATTTGCTGATTCTGCTATTGGCTCAGGCAATAATAAAGCGATTGTTTCTGCAAGGTCTCCTACTGTATGATAACTTTCTTCGAACAACCATTGAGGTAATTGAATTATTTCTATGCACCAGTCTTGTAGCTTCCTTGTGTTTACAATACGTTTAGGCCTGCGACCGGTAAAGATCGCTATTACCCATATTTTATCTTTATCATTTGCGGTAGCAAAATAATGCTGCAGTGCCAATAATTTATCATTGGTCTTGGTACTACTTCCTAATATGTTTACCAGTTCTGCAAATTGTTGCATACAATTATTCTTCTGTTTTTACTTCATCATCTTCTTCGCCGTATTCTGTTTTAATTTCGGCGGCTTCTATTCCTTGTTCATCCAGGTACCTGCTAAATGCAGATTGAAACCCATGTGTTGCATAAACTTTTTCGGCACCTGTAGCTTTTACGGCTTGCAATAATCCTTCCCAATCTGCATGATCGCTTAAAGCAAATCCGGCATCGGTATTTTTTCTTCGGGCATTCCCACGAACCTGCATCCAGCCACTACATATCCCTACACTGTATGGATAAAATCTTTTCATCCACGGACTTCCATCTGCACCGGGAGGTGCGATCACAATATTTCCTTTTATTAATTCTGAAGCGGTATGTGCTTCTATTCTTTTTACTTCCGGTAATTTCCAGCCATTATTAATTAATGTTTCATGAATATTATATACGGCGCCATGAGCAAATATTGGCAGGCCCGTTTCTGCCAAAGGCTGTAAAATTCTTTGTGCCTTACCTAAACTATATGCGATCAAAACACTGGTTTTACCTTCTTTATTATTTTGTATGATCCAGTTTTTTATATTGTTAAATATCTGCTGCTGGGGTTTCCATTTATAAATGGGTAAGCCAAAAGTAGACTCGGTAATGAACGTATTACATTTAACAGGCTCAAATGCGCTACTCAATCCATCATTCTCTGTTTTATAATCACCGCTTACTACCCACACTTCACCTTCGCACTCTACTCTTATTTGGGAAGAACCGATAATATGACCTGCGGGATGCAAAGAGATCTTTACATTATTCATCATCACAGTTTCATTCCATTCTACACTTTGATAATTATTGGTACCCAAACGTAGTTGCAACAAAGGCTTTGTAAAATGATGGCATAAATAGTATTCACTTCCCCAGCGCGCGTGATCGCTATGGGCATGTGTGATTACGGCTTTCTTAACCGGCTTCCAGGGATCAATATAAAAATCTCCTTTTCGGCAGTATAATCCTTTCTCTGAAAATTCAATTAAAGCCATATTTCTTTGTCTTAATTAATGCTCAATCTGTAGAAATTATTTCAATAAGTTACAACAATTCCCGTTATTTAAAATGCATTTAAACTGGCATGATTATTAAATAAAGTAAGGAAACAAATTACTTACATAAATTAAATCTATTATCATGCCGACAACAGCAAAAAAGCCAGCAGCAAAAGTTAGCTCTAAAAATAACCGTCAACAAAGAGCTACTACGACTGGCCAAAAAACACAAAAAAATACTGCCGAAGAAAATGGTGGAAAATTGGAAGAATTTTTCCATGGCGAATTGAAAGACATTTACTGGGCAGAAAAACACCTTTTAAAAGTATTACCAAAAATGTCAAAAGCTGCAACTGCTCAGGAATTGAAAGCTGCATTTAACGACCATTTAAAAGTAACAGAAGGCCATGTAAAAAGACTGGAAGAAGTATTCAACGCTTTAGGTTATAAGCCACAAGCTAAAAAATGTGAAGCAATGGCTGGCATAACCAAAGAAGGTGAAGAAATTATTTCTGAAACTGAAAAAGGAACTTCTACAAGAGACGTAGGATTAATTTTCGCGGGTCAGAAAGTAGAGCATTATGAAATTGCTACTTATGGCAGCTTAACTCAATTGGCTAAAACATTGGGTCATGATGATGTTGCACAAATATTGAACAGCACTTTGCAAGAAGAAAAGGAAGCAGACGAAAGTCTTACAGGTATTGCAGAAAATTCTGTTAATCAAAAAGCAGATCAGGAATAAAATAGTATTCCATTCATCTTATAAAAATAGCCAGTTGTAAAGCTGGCTATTTTTATTTGAGGTAGAAGCCAATTAAGATTTTAATTTTTCTTCCAGTTCCTTTTCCATTTCTTTCTTAAGATCATGTTGTTCGTGTGCTTCATCAATAGAGTGTGATTGTTGGAGGCTCTCTTCATTTTTGGCAAACTCACTGAGTTTACTATAATATTTTTGGATGATCTTTAATTCTTCTTCCGTCATATCCTCAACATTTACCAATCGGTTACTGGCAAATTGATGTGCCGCTACCAATTCATTTAGTTTCAGCTGTATGGCCAAAGAATCTTTGTTCTGTGATTTTTGAATTAGGAACACCATTAAGAAAGTAACAATAGTGGTACCGGTATTGATCACCATCTGCCAATCTTCCGAATAATGAAAGATTGGACCTGTTGCTGCCCATACAATTACAGAAAGAAAAGCCAAAACAAAACCCATATTACTACCGGTAGCCTGCGTCACTTTTAATGCAAAGGTTTCGAAAAAACCTTTTTTAGATTTTGCTGGAAGATTTTCCATTTGTTTATTTTGTTTAAATGAAATAATGGTAGCCATTATTATTTATTAGTAGAATCTTTCTTCTCGTCATCCTTTTTCTTCGGAGAAAATATTTTTTGTAAGAGTGTTTGTTTTTTTTCAGGTACTTTATCAACAGAATTAATATTGATTTCATTATCTATGCTAGGAACCAATGCCTGTATAAATGCATTGCTTAATACTTCCCATATAGTTTCTGGTATATTGGCTTCTGTATTTTTAAAAGTACCTTGTATGGGAACTTTAGTTGCCAACTGGTTTTTATTCTGGTTCTTAAAAATTATTCCTACACCTCCTACTATTGCTTCCCAGGCTAAATGCAGTATGTCATCTTTTTTATCTTTAGGCCCTAATACTTTAAGATCCCTTATAATAGGTTTTACATATCCAATATATTTATTGTCTTTTGCCGCAAACTCGGTATATAAACCAAAATTCCCTTTGTCAACATCAAAATTTCCATAGGCTCTTAAAAAGTCATTCAGCTTAGCCAGATTGGTATTTTTCAGATCTGCATTTAGATCAAAGGTTGGGGTCTTATTCAGTCCATCTAATTTCATATTAAGATCTAGTGTTCCTTCATACACATTGGCATGCGCGATCACTGTTGATGGCAGCAGCTCTTCCTTATTAACAACATTGGTTAAATTTTCTGCTAGTATATAGGCATCCGTTAAAAATATATCAACTTTAGGCGTAGACGTTCCATCAACATAATGAATACTGCCATTCACTACTTCGAACTTATTCACTTTAAGCGGCATGAAATCTTTTAGCACAGTTCTAAAATCAGTTGTATCTTTTTTTACATTACCTATTTCAGTTTTATCTTTTGTAAAAATTAGTGTTGGAGAATCGAAGTATAATTTACCTACTATCTTTCCATGAAAAAGTGCGTTCCATTCTAACGAAAGATCTATACCATCTACTTTGAAAAACTCGGTTTGTTTTTTAGAAACGCTATCTACTTTATTCAAATACATTCCGTTGATCTGGTATGCACCCCTGTAAATTGATAATCCTATATCATCTACGTGCCCGTAATAACCATGTAAGCTGGCTAATTTATTATTAGCATACCGTAACACTACATAGGGTAATATTAACCGTATAATAATTAGGCAAATAATAATTATAGCAGGAATAGAATATTTTTTTTCAATGTTTTTGCCGAAGATCTTCATATAAAATGCTTATGTATTTTGACGTATGTGTAATTAGTCAAATACTAAACCAATCTATTTAACGGTAAAAAGCAATGTGGGCGGGGAACTGTTTCCACAGTTTAGGCAGCTACAGTTATTATTATATAAATATTACCTATAACTAATCTGGCACGTTATTGATTAATATTTAAACAAATACTAACTAGATGAAGTCAATAGCAGCAAGGATCAAGGAGTTTAATAAGAACAGGATACCGGATATGGTAGAATTAAAATATAAAGCGATGGCAGATAATGCTTTTAGATTTTATAGGGGTACCAATCATCTTTTTTATGAGGACCTGATCAATTCAAAAACTATCCTGCCAAATTCTCCTTTGACATGGATCTGTGGCGATCTTCATTTAGAAAATTTCGGCAGTTTTAGAAGTGATAACAGGCAGGTATATTTTGACCTGAACGATTTTGATGAAGCTGTTTTGGCTCCTGCGATATATGAATTATTAAGGATCGTTACCAGCATATTTATAGCTTTTGATTCTTTAGAAATAGAAAATAAAAAAGCATTGAATATGGCACAGCTTTTTTTAAAAACATATTCGGCTGTATTATCAAAAGGAAAATCTACTTATATAGAACCTGGGACCGCTAAAGGGATTGTTTGTGAATTTCTGACTAAAATAAGCAAACGCAGTTCTAAAAAAGTATTGAGAAAAAAAGCGGTGCTTAAAAAACACAAAATATTATTAAGCGATCCTAAACATTTTAAATTAAAGCCTGCATTAAAAAAACAAATATTAGCTCACATGGCAAAGTGGCTTAAGGATGATGGTGACAGTCCGTATAATTATAAAGCAGTGGATGCTGTGTTCAGGTTGGCAGGTACAGGAAGTATCGGTTTGAAAAGGTATGCTGTTCTTCTAAAAACATTAAATGAAGAAGGTGAAAAATATATGTTGGTGGATATGAAACAAGCTGCTACTTCTTCATTACAACCATATTTAAAGATCAGGCAACCAAAATGGAACTCTGAAGCAGAACGTGTTATCGCTATTCAAAAAAGAATGCAGAACAGGATACCGGCTTTGTTGAGTACGACTATTTTTAAAGGCGAGCCTTATATCATTCAGGAAATGCAACCTTATGAAGACAGTATTAATTTTAAAGTGATCAAAGAAGAATACAGGAATATTTTTCAAGTAATTGATGATATGGCTATGTTAACAGCTTCTTCTCAGCTAAGGGCTTCAGGGCGACAAGGTGCCGGAACAGCTGATGAATTGATCGCATTCGGGCAAAACACCAAATGGCAGGAATTCGTTATTAATTACGCTTTACAATATGCCGCAAAAGTAAAAACAGATTATCTCACCTTTTTAACTGAATTTAAAAATGAGCTTAAAAATAAAAATCGGGCTGCATAGATCTTTGTATCTATTTATAGACCGTAAACAAAAAACGGATAATCAATCTTTTTCAAAATTCATTATCCGTTCTTATTTAGCGATCACTCACTAAGTATTTATTTATATGCTGGTGCATTGATCTGCTCTTCTATATTAACTATTTCCAGATCCTTCTGAGCAGGTGCATTTAATACAACTCCATCACAAGTGAATCTTGATCCATGACAAGGACAATCCCAAGATTTCTCTACAGTATTCCAGGCTATTGTACAATTCATGTGTGTACATTTTGAATCGATCGCATGGATCTGATGCGCTTCATCTTTATATATTGCAGCCACATGTCCATGATAACGTACAACTTTTGCTTCACCCGGTGCCATACCTGATAGTTCATCTAATTTATGTGCAGGAAATAAACTGCTGACCAATTCTGTTGCTACATCAACTCCTTCCTGGATAAAATTAAAAAATCCTGCGGCTAATTTTATACGATTTGGATCAAACAGGTCCTGGTAAATACTTTTGCCCTTGGTGATCATATCGGATAATATCATTGCTGATAAAGTACCATACGTCATTCCATTTCCGCCAAAGCCAGTCGCCACATAAACATTTTTTCCATTGCTCGGTAAGTTTCCGATATAAGGCAAACCATCAACCGGTTCATAATATTGTGATGACCATCGAAAGGCAATTCTATCAACAGGGAAATAACTTTTTACATAACTTTCCAATCTTCTAAAACAAGCCTGTGTATTTTCTTCATGTCCGGTTTTATGATCCTCACCTCCGGCAATCAAATATTTTTCGCCATTAATAAATTGTGTGCGGTAATAATGATAAGGGTCGTTCATATCATACCCTAAAGCATGAGGATAAGCGTTGTCTTTTAATTTAACGCCTACCACATAACTACGATAAGGTGCGCACCTGAAATGCAACAGGTTTTTTCCCGGTGGAATATGTGTTGCATAAATAATGTTCTTTGCTTTGATCATGCCGTTGGCGGAAGTAAATACTTGCAGATTTTCTCCTTCTCCCAGATCAGTTACGCGCGAATTTTGTACGATCACACCACCGGCTTCTTCAAAAGCTTTTGCTAAACCTATGATATATTGAACAGGATCAAACTGCGCCTGTTTTTTAATGCAGGCCAATTTTAAATAAGGAATTGGAAAAGGCATATTATCGCTAAAAGCAATTGGCAATCCTAAGCGTTTTGCAGATCCAACAATTTCTTCCAGCTCTTTGTTTTGTTTTTCATTCAATGAAAAAAGAAATCCTTCTTTAACTTCATAGTCACAATCAATTTTATAAGTGTCGATATTTTGCTTGATCAATGCCATGGAAGCCTTGGCTCCTTTCACTAACAGTTTTGCGTTCTTTTCTCCAAAACTTTTAATTACCTGCTGGTAAGTGGTATCAAAAAAAGTATTTAAATGCGCTGTCGTACCTGAAGTTGTACCAAACCCAATAGTGTTTGCCTCAATTATAAGACAGGACAAACCCGAATTTTGTAATTGTACTGCTGTTGTAAGTCCGGTAATACCTGCACCAACTATCACTACATCATACTCCTTATCTTGTAAATTATTCATAGTAATATAGTCTGCAATAGTACCCTGCCAAATGCTCATTGACGCTCCGTCTCTTTTCATAAATCCTAATTTGTTTCGTATAACAATCAAAAAACTATGCCATTCTCGCTTTGGGATTGTTAAAGCTGGCTGCGTATGTTATTCCTCGTTATGTTTGATAACCGTATATTATTATCTACAAACTATGGCGTATAAGACTGGAGCGGGATTTGCATATATCTAATTATAATAATACAACAATCATGAAAAAGAAAATCGTAATCGTAGATGATGATTTGGGGATACAGGACATTTTCAAATTCATACTTGAAAAAGAAGGATACGAAACAACTATATATTCGGAAGGTAAAACGCTATTTCAAAATAAGACAGAAGAACCTAATGTGTATTTGTTAGATAAACAACTTGGAGGTATGGAAGATGGGCTGGAAATATGCAGGCATTTAAAAAGAGATGCAGCCACCAGGAACACGCCGGTGGTAATGGTTTCTGCAACACCTGGCATTAGTGCCATGGCCAGGGAAGCTGGTGCGAATGACTGCATAGAAAAACCTTTTACAAAAAATGAACTGATCGCTATCATTGAAAAAAATATAAAAAGAGCATAGCAGTTAAAACAGATCATCATAAGAAAGCCTTCGATAATCAGGAGGCTTTTTTATGTTTATGCTTGATCATCTTATCCTGCTTTTTGTAAAACATTAGCAAACTTTTTCACTTTTGCTATGATACTTTCCGCATCGATCCCTGCGTCATGTAATAACTCTTCCATTTTACCCGATTCTGAAATATGCGTTACGGCTAATTTCTCTACATGAATTTTTATATCATCGTCAACCACTGCGGCCGTTGCAAAATCACCCATACCTCCATGTGTAAAGTGATCTTCCACAGTGATGAGTATTTGTTTCTTTGTTACGCGCAAACATTTCATTAACGTATTTTTATCGATAGGATTAATAGAGTAACAATCTACTACCCTAACATTAATGCCTTGTTCTTTTAATGCATCCGCTGCTTTTAACGCTTCGAAAACTGTGATGCCTGTTGCGGCAATCGTCAACAGATCATTGGCAGATTGACGCAAAACTTTAGAGCCTCCAATTTTAAATTCTTCATCGTCCTTATACAATACCGGTGTTTTAGGTCGTAGTATTCGCATGTAAGCAAACCCATAATGCTCTAGCATTAACGAAGTTAATTTCACAGTACAGATTGCATCTGCCGGTTGAAAAATAATTGTATCAGGCAATGCACCAAACATAGCAATATCTTCCAGCGCCATTTGTGATGGTCCATCTTCGCCTATAGAAACACCCACATGCGAACCAACAAATTTTATGTTTGCTTCTGATACACGTGCCATACGGATCTGATCTGCAGCTCTTGTTAAGAATGCACCGAATGTTCCTACAAAAGGTATCTTTCCAAGCCTTGATAACCCTGCGGCAACAGATACCATGTTTTGTTCTGCTATATAACACTCTACTGATCTTTCAGGAAATGCTTTAAAAAAAGGTAATGTGAAAGTTGAATTTTTTACATCCCCATCCAATGCATACACTTCATTATTTTTTTCTCCAAGCTTTACTAATACATCACCAAACACTTCACGAGTTGCATATTCTTTATCTTTTTCAAATGAAAGATCAATGTTGATATGTTCTGTTTCTTCTTCTGTGAATTTTACCTGTTCAGGTTTTTTAAAATTGAAGCGTAGCGTATCATCAATATTTCCTAATTCAGCCAACGCTTTTTGCAGCTCGTCTTTCTTTAAAGCTTTACCGTGCCATCCATCTTTATCTTCTAAGAAAGAAATACCTTTTCCTTTTATTGTTTCAGCAACGATCGCTATCGGCTTATCTGTTTTATTATTAACTGCTTTCTCGAATGCGTTGATTATTGCTTCCATATCATGGCCATCGATCGAGATCACGTCAAAACCAAATCCTTTAAAACGATCTACATATTTTTCCATGTGATGGCCAAACATTGTCTCGCCGCTTTGTGCCAAACGATTGATGTCAAGTATCGCGATCAAATTATTCAATTTGTGAAAAGATGCGAAATTCGCTGCCTCCCAAACTTGCCCTTCTGCTAATTCACCATCGCCTAAAAGCACAAATGTTTTTGCCGGTAGATTTTCTCTTTTAGCCAACAATGCCAAGCCTGCGCCAACCGATAAACCCTGACCAAGAGAGCCTGTTGCTGCTTCGGCATAAACAAATTTTGGAGTAGGATGTCCTTCGAAACGGCTACCGAATTTTCGCAGTGTTTTGATCTCTTCCAAAGGATAAGCCCCTGCTACACCAAATAAAGAATATAACAATGGTGCTGCATGCCCTTTCGAAAGCACAAAACGATCATTGTATAAATTCAGTGGATTTTTAATATCGTATGTGAAATATTTATCGAATAACACTGTTGTAATATCAGCGGCCGACAAACAAGAAGTAGGATGCCCCGATCCTGCTTCTGTCGTGGAAACCATACTCCACTTGCGTATCAGCTTTGCTTTATCTTTTAGGTCTTGTATATTTTGCATGATTTATCTTTTTACAGATACAAGAATCAACAAATATGCCATCAATAAAATGCACATGGAAAAGTCAAAAAATATCGGATGGGTTGGAGTAAAAAATGAAATTGGAGAAAGTAACAGAAAAAGTACCCTAAATAGGCTTTGATATTGACTTCCAACGATATAACTTTCCGTTTTTCGTTGAAAAATTGGGATGGATTTACACATTGCTATATGTTACACGGCACATTAATTGTGGTATATATAACAACAATAATTATTATTCACATCTCTTTTAATGAAAGAAGTTAACACTTCTAAAACAATCTTAGCATTCATTAATATCGTTAGTTAACTACATATAATAACAGAAAAAAAATTATGGAACTCACCCGCCAGGAAAAAAAAATGTTGATCGATTTATCGGCAGGAAAATTATATAAGGAGATTGCTGCAGACAATTTTATTTCAATCAATACGGTAAAAAAACACCTTAAAAACGTGTATAAGAAGCTGAATGTCAGCAACCGAACAGAAGCTGTAAAAAAATATTTAGAGCAAGGTGTTTAATTATGCCTTAAGATAAAAAAAAGGGAAACAATGATGTTTCCCTTTTTTAATGCCCTATCAATAATGATGGTAATGGTGATATCTATCGTGATGATGGTGATGATCGTGCCAGCGTTGTCCAAAAGATGTTGCCGACACAAAAAGGCAAACTATCATCATTGATAAAAATGCTTTTAATTTCATAATAAAAAGTTGTGTTGTTATAAATTAATTGATAGGTAGTCAATTACATTTATCAAGCCAGCTTTTGAAAGCTTTATATAATTTTGATAATTTGTTATATAATTATTTCAACACCGATCTATTTAGGAGTCGCTTATTTTATTATTTTAATCCGATGATATCTTTTGCAACATCTCTGCCAGTTGTTAATGCGGCTTCAACAGTTCCCGGTGATTCGCCTTCGTAAATACCTTCTCCGGCGAAGAATAACGTTTGTTCAATACCCTGTTTCAATAGTTTTCTGGCTGCAGAAGTTTGTGTGGTTGCAAAAGAATAAGCCCCAAGACTGTACTCATCTTTTGTCCAATCAACTATTTTATATGTTTTCAATTGGGTTTTTAATAGCTCATATTCTATTGAAAAAATATTAGCTAAAGATTCCAGTGCCATTTTAACGATCGTACTTTCTTTTGCGTTTATTAATTCTTTTGCATTGGGTCCACCTAACCAACCTGTAAGCATAGCACTCTTATTAGGAATTTGCGTCCACCAGGTTGGTACTTTTTGATCGCTGATGATAAAGGTTAGCTCTTTAGATTTTTCTTCCCAGAAAGGCGTATCAAATTGTAAGAAGATTTTTATCACAGAACCAAAACCTATTTGAGCAGCAGCAGCTTTCTGTTCTTTTATAGCCGGTTTAAATTGTATGGCGTTATCATCTTTGCCATTTTTTTGCAGGATACTTAAAGGAACTGTAACGATCACTTTGTTCGCTTCAAATGTTTTACCTGAAGCAGTTGAAATTTTTGCGGCATCATTTCTCCAATCTATTTTTGTTGCTGCGCAAGATGTATATATCATTGCGCCTTTCTTTTTACATTCCTGTGCGAGGTACTGCACCAGCATATGATAACCACCATCGATGCGGTATTGATCTTCTTCTTCATTCATCCACTCGTTTCTTAACGCAATGGTACTGGCTGTATTTATATCGGCCAAATCAAACCCTTCTGCATAACGCCTCACATTGGTTCTTAACGATTCATACTGTTCATCCGAAAAATACTTCTCTAAAAAATGAGCGATCGTAATGTCGATGGTCACTTCTTTCATTTTTTTTATCAGCAGATCCCAATTCGGTATTGGATCATCGGGAGAATTCCATTGGCCATTCTTTACAAAAACCCTTTCTTCTCCTATCGGGTGAAAATTGATCTTAGCTTTTTTTAATAATTGCTGGGTCAATGGCAGATCCCCATGAATGAATTCTGCGCCGACTTCAACAGGTGTATCAAATTTCACATCTAACAAAGTATTTACCCTGCCGCCCAGTCTTTCATTTGCTTCGATCAATATTACCTCAATTCCTTTTTCGGACAATTCCTTTGCTGCCATTAGGCCGGACATACCGCCGCCTATCACTATTACCTTTTCTTTCATTGATGCTTTTTTGTTAGTGGTAGAAAAAACTATTCCAAAAAATCCATATCAGCTTGAGTTAACTCAATATCTTTTGCCTTTAAATTTTCTTCGAGATGTTTCAATGAAGATGTACCTGGTATTGGCAATATCCAGGGTGAGCGATGTAATTGCCAGGCAATATTTATTTGTGCGTCTGTAGCTTTATATTTTTTAGCAATAATAGCTATCCGCTCATCTTTTTTAGATAAAGAATGAACCAAAGAAAAATAAGGAATAAGTGGTATTTTATTTTGTTCACAGATCGAAAGCACTTCTTCGCCTCCACTAGTTTCACCAAAAGCATTTTTTAAATTAGTGCGTTGCCCATGCCCATACATATTTTCTACAGTTGCCACGTTTCCTAGTTGCATAGCTGTTTGTAATTGTTCCGGACTAACGTTGCTTACGCCTACATGCAAGATCTTACCTTCTTTTTGTAAAGTAAACATTGCATCCATCGATTCTTTGAATGAAACTTTACTGCCAGGCATCACACGAAAATGCACCAAAGACATTTGTTCTAATTGTAGTGTACGAAGATTATTATCGATACTGCTACGCAGGTTTTCAGGACTTGTAAAAGGTATCCAGCTTTTATCAGGCTTGCGTGCGCCCCCGACTTTACTACAAATGATAAGATCGGATGGATAAGGATATAGCGCTTCTTTTATTAAACGATTCGTTACATCTTCTCCATAGTAATCTGCTGTATCTAAAAAATTAACCCCATTTTTGACCGCCAGTTGTAAGATCTGCAAGGCCTCCGGTCTGTTGGGTGGTTCACCATAAATGCCCTCTCCTGTCAACCGCATAGTACCATACCCTAAGCGATTTACTTTTAATGGGGAAGTAGTAGTGCCCGCAATAGTTATTGTTGAATTATTCATTGATCGAATGTATGCTTAAAATGTACACCGAATTAATTATAGACCGGCAGTTCAAAATAAAATATGGACCCACTGCCTTCGCGGCTTTCTACCCAAATTCTTCCATTATGTCTTTTTATGATCTGGGCGCATATATATAGACCTAAGCCGAATCCGGATATGCCTGAATCTTTTTCTTTAGAGCGATAAAAACGATCAAATATTTTTTCATGATCAGACAATGGTAAGCCCACACCAAAATCCTGCACACTCACCGTTATTTTTGAAGCAGTTCTTAAAGTGTGCAAATAGATCTTTTCACCTTTTGGAGAATATTTGATAGCATTCGATAAAAGGTTAATGATCACCTGCTCTATCCTGTTCTTATCTGCAAATACAATAGAGTTGGCCATGGCGCCATCTCTTAAAATAATATGTGTGGTAGTACTTATCTGTGCTTCCTGTACACATTCATCTATCAGTTTATCAATATCTAATTCTTTGATATCAAGTTGTAATTGTCCTGCCTGGATCTTAGATACATCCAATAGATCGTAAATAAGGCTTTGTAATTTATTGATACTGTTCAAAGCTTTATTGATGAATAATTTATTCTGCTGATCTTGCTCGATACTGTTTAGTAATTCTAAAAATCCTTTCGCACTTGTTAAAGGGGTTTTTAATTCATGACTGGCAATACCGATGAACTCATCTTTTTTCTGATTGCTTTGTATGATCTGATCCATGAGGTTGTTGAACTCTAAGGAAAGAATACCGATCTCATCGGTACCTTCTACAGGAACCTGTGTAGTATAATTTTCATTTCGCCTCACTTCTTTCATCACTTTTACAAGTGACAACAAAGGCTTTGAAATATATTGTTGATTGATAACAGCAAACAAAAAAGCCAGCGCAACGCCAAGCAACAACAACACAGCGGCGATCTGAAATTTCTGACTTTTTATTTGTTCCAACTGTGATAACTCTGCCTTCAGGCATACTGTACCGAACAGCTCGTTATTTTTGTAAATGCTTTTATAAACATACAGGTAATCATCATCGAATTTATAACTGTCGGTAAAGGGCGCATAAAAAACGTACGGCTCAACACCTGGCCTAGTAGCTGAAGCAAAAAGATTTCCTGTCTTATCGAATATGCTGGCACTTACAATATCTTCCTGTACCCTTTCAAGGTTAGATAAATTTTTTGTTGCGGCATCGTTATCCAAAAATTGAATAGCAGAAATGCTATTAGTCCCTGTAACCTGCGCAATAGAAGTAATATTCCTTAGTTCACGTTCTTTGTAGCCTTTAATATCTGAAATAACAAATGCAGCAAAGCAAAGTCCCAATACAAGCATAGCAGTAATTACCTGCATCCATATCAGCTTGTTCCTTATTGAAATATTGCGAATGTTAAGCATTCTTTTATTTAAACTTTATGGTGTATTCACGACTACTATAGCATGCTGCAATAATTGTGAACTTATTTTTAATCCTGATATGGCAGCAGCGCTAGGGTTCATCTCAAATTTTAATTTATTATCTGAGATGACAAAATTTATATGCGCACCCTTTGCACAGGCATCCGTTTGTTCTGCCACTATCAATATTGGCTTATCGCCCATTTTTGATACAGCCGTTTCAACATCCTGTTTATTATTACCGGAGATAAAAAGTATCTGGCAATCCCCAACATCATTTATATTATCGTATTCCTTTATTACGATACGCTTGCCCTGTGCTTTTTTTTCTTTGGCAATTTCGATCAACGGATCGGTAATTCCCGATCTTCCTAAAACAGCGATCGTAAAATCTTCTGTTTGTCCACTACTACTTCCCCAATCTATATAATCGGTGAAACGATATAAAAAGGCAGCCTTCAGAATATATTCTTCTGTATTTGATTGTGCAGGCATAAAAGCTGACCCTACAACCAAAGTGATCGCTGCAACAAAAAGGATGATATGTTTTTTCATTCTCTTCATCTGATTAAAGGTCGATACTTGCTTTGATGATAAATGTTCTGCCTGGTTGTTCTAGTAAAGTTGAAAAAACTAATCCATCCGCCGTGCGGAAACCCGGATCGTACCAGGTTGTATTGAACACATTGCGAATTTCAAAACCTGCGGATACGCCACTGTGTAATATTTTTCCGGTGTTGATGGTACAGTTGGTCAAAAAATATCCGGCTACGGGACCGTTAGGATCGGTCATTGGTGATGGACGCTCACCTACATAATTACCCAAAATACTTATTGATAACAGATCATCGGGAAGATGAGCCGTGATACCCGCGTTACCTTTTATTTTTGCTATCGCAGATACGGAACGATTCACATTGGTTATTAAATTTTCTCCTTCCGCATCCTGCCAGGTCACATTGAAGAAACCTGAAAATGTTTTTGAAACGGACAGGTCCACACTTCCTTCTAATCCATCTACAGTGATACGACCAGGATTTTTATTTGGATTGAATCCGGTTAAATTACTTAACACAATAATATCTGTGAGGTAATTATGAAATAGATTCAGCTGAACTTTTACTTGTTTGATAGGTGTGTAGATCGCATTCACTTCGTACGTAGTGATCTTTTCTGTTTTTAAGGAATCACCTGCATACGACTGGTGTATCTCCAGATTGGTTGGCGCACGAAATGCCTGGCCAAACTGAAGCTTAAAAGTGAATTGATCATTTGGTTGATTGACAATAACAGCTCTCGGACTTATTGCATTACCGAAATAACTATTGTAATCATCCCTTGCTCCTAACGTCACGCTTGTTTTACCTAAAAATTTTACGTTTAAAACATATTGAAGATAACTACCGAAATTATTACGGATATCATATTGTCGTGGTAAGAAGCTGGTGTTTACATTGGTAACAGTATCCTTACCGTTATAGACGTAATAAGTAGAAGTATCAACTGTTATTCCTCTTGCTCCTTGCTCTACATTATCCTGATAAAATTCTACGCCTGCTGAAAATTTATGGTGTTCCGATAGTGAATAATTTGCCGACAGCTCTGCCTGTGCCCTGTTAGAATAGCTGGCAACAATATCTTTTATCAATTTTTTTCCATCAAGAGTTATATAAGCGTAAGAATCATCAGCAGTACCCGTTTCACGATATATGCCACGCGCCATCAAATTCAATTTTTCATTTACTTTGAATTCTTCCTGAACAAAAACTGTTCTTAAATAAGAATCATTCAATCCTGGCTTTTGTCCATCAAGGTCTCGTGTCAATATCCCTACCTGGCCCGAATTATTATTTCCCTGAGGTGGTAGCCCGAGATAGACCGTAGGACTATTTGCATATGTTCCCCAACCACTCGGCGTTCTATAAACACGGTAACCGATGGTAGTTTTTGTAGACTTTGTATAATAACTAAGCGCACCATTGATGCCATAAGCTTTATCAACAAAAGAAGCATGGTATTGCGGATCCCTGTTTGCAAATACGGGGCCATCGGTATTATATAAATTGGCGGCTAAAGAATATTCAATATTTGATTTCTTTAACCCAAATGATAATTTTTCGAAAGTGGTATTAAATGTTCCGGCACCTGCTTCAGCATGTACACCATTTATATCTGCTCCTTTTTTTGTGATGATATTGATCACGCCACCAAATGCATTAGCTCCGTACAATGCAGATGCAGGACCCCAGATGATTTCTATACGTAAAACATTATGTAAACTATATGCCGGCCCTGCCAGATCATTAGTCCCTAAAATATTATTTTCAACCATACCATCGATCATTAATAAGGCCCGTAGATTTTCAGCACCGTACATGCCCCTGAAATAGATCAGTGTTGGTGCATAGCCATTTACGTGTATCATATCAATTCCCGGAACATCACGCAATGCATCTTCCAGTTGTTCATATCCTCTGTCTGCGATTTGTTGTGCTGTAATAACAGTGATGGTAGATGGCGCTTCATCGGTTGTTTGTAAATAACCCGTAGAGGTTACAACATGCTGTACCTGCACATCCATTAATTTATCTAAAGAAAGATCAGCAAATGCCACTGCCTCTTTACTTGTGTCTTGTGCTTGTACCATACAACAGCATGATAAAAACAGGATCAGTGTAAAAATTTTATTCCTCATAAATAAAAGTTAAGTGATGGTATCATTGAAGCCATGGCTTTATTCTGCAATTGGTTGTTCACTTATTTGATCAAATAAAATATTGTGTACTTTATTCAATAAATATAACATTTCAAAAGGTTTGGGAATACAATCTTGTGCATGATATTGTGTTGTTATTTCTTTTATACCTGAATTGGCCGATATAAAAACGACAGGGATATTTTTCATAAGATCATTTTCTTTTAAGCGGGCGCAAACTTCCCTTCCATCAACTTCTGTCATCCAGATATCTAATAATATCAGGTCAGGAAAATCGTGGTCGTAATTAAAAATATCATTTGCATTTGGAGTAGCGTGTACGGTATAGCCTTTAGTTTGCAACATTAATTGCAGAATGCTCAAGATATCAGCATCATCATCTGCAATAAATATTTTCTTTTCAGCATTGGTCGCAATGTTCATAAAGACTTGAATTTATTATAATTATTTGGGCAATAATTCTACGCTTACAATGGGTAAATAATTCCCCACTATATTCAAAAAGAGGATCGTTCTTTTATTCATGTATTAGTAGCATTGGTTAGTGTATTATCTGTAAATACTGGAATTGTCGCTAGTAAGGCCCTGTATTTATAAGATAACAAGCTATAATTCACAACATTAATGCCAATTAAATGTGATAATTCGATCAATAAAAAAAGGTGGCACAGTATTCCTCTTATTCAACTAAACAAATAAAATGAAATTGATATACTCAAGCAAACTAACAAGGATCGCTTTACCTTTTTTGATAATACTGATACTCTTAACATTTGGCTCTTGCGCAAGGAGAGAAAATTTTCAAGTTTCCACTATTACTCCTGCAGCAAGAGGTTTTGTAAAAATAAAAAAAGATAAAAACAATAATTACGATATTAAAATAAAAGTATCCGACCTGGCTGAAGTAGCAAGACTTGAACCTCCGGCTACTACTTATGTAATATGGCTAGTAGCAAGTGATAGTTCGGTCAAAAATATCGGTCAAATAAAAAGCTCGGAAGGAACGTTCTCTAAAAATCTAAAAGGTTATTTTGAAACCGTTTCTTCAGTCAATCCAAAAAAGATATTTATTACAGCTGAAACTGATGGAACAGTTCAGTATCCGAATGTAGAAACGATACTAACGACGAAGAGCTTTTAAACGAAACGTTAAAGGTTTCAATAAAAAAATTATTTGAGGAATGGTATTAGGATACTTCAATATTTTTGTTATGTCAATTAAACGTCAACCCAAAATCTAATCATATGCGCATTAAAAATTTAATACTGATTGTTGCTTTACCCGCTGTTCTTTTTTCTTGTGTGAGTACAAAAAAATATAAAGACTCACAAGCAAAATATGATGAATTGAACAGAGAGTATAATGCATTGGCAAAAAACTGTGATAGTAATCTTACCGCTTTAAAAGCGAAAGGGGTATTGGATGATTCTACCATTGGATCACTCAATAATCAACTTGCTTCATTAAAAGGAAACAACAGTCAGGCAATGGAACAATTGCAAAACCTTTCTGTTATAACTGATGCACAGGCACAAAGCATCCAAAGATCATTGGACAGTCTTGGTGCAAAAGACAGTTATATACATAATTTAGAATCTGCACTTGCACGCAAAGATTCTATGAATGCGCAACTGGTTCAAAACCTGAAAGGCGTTATTGGAAATTTAAACGACAAGGATATTAATGTGAAGATCGATAAAGGTGTTATCTATATCGACATCTCTGATAAATTATTATTCAAAAGCGGCAGTTATGATGTAACCGACCAGGCTAAAGCAGTTTTAGGTAAAGTAGCATTGGTATTAAAAAACCAACCTGATATTGAGTTTATGGTAGAGGGCCATACTGATAACAAACCTTTCGAAAGAGGGCTTTTATTAGATAACTGGGACCTGAGTGTTAAGAGAGCTACATCAGTAGTACGTATCCTGCAAAATAAATATGGTTTAGATGCTACACGTATCTCTGCAAGTGGTCGTGGTGAATATCTTCCGATCGCATCTAATGCTACTGAAGAAGGGCGTGCAGCAAACAGGCGTACACGCATCATCATCTTACCACAATTAGATCAGTTCTTTAAATTATTACAGAAAAAATAAGAATACCAGAAATTAATTTTGAAAGAGTAGCAAATGCTACTCTTTTTTTGTTTTGACAAGAGGTGAGGCACATTAATTGTTATAGAATTGATACTTTATTTATAACACAATTAATTACTGATCATGTCTACAGCTATTACTACAATTATTTTACAGGTCACAAGTAGCGTTTTTAAAGAGAATGAATTTATTCCTGAAAAATATACTTGTGAAAAAGAGAATATAAACCCTCCTATCGAAATAAAAGATATTCCGGAAAATTGCAAGAGCCTCGCATTGATCGTCGACGATCCTGATGCCCCAGGAACAAGGCCTTTTGTTCATTGGGTGATGTGGAACATTGATCCTGCAACACAATTGATCAGTGAAAATACTTCACCAGGGATACAAGGCATTAATGGTGAAAGTAAAAATGAATATAAAGGCCCTTGCCCTAAATTTGGAAAAGAGCATCATTACCATTTTAAAGTATTTGCATTAGATACAATGTTGGATATTCCAAATAATTCAGGAAAAGAATTATTGGAAGATGCCATGAAGGATCATATCATTGCAAGAGGTGGCTTGATCGGATTATATGGAAAAGTGTAATAAATTTTATTACTTCTATTTTTTAAAGACCCATACAGAAACTGATCCGCCATTCACTTTAAACTCTGCCCAGCCATCTTCATTAATGACAATCTCTTCTTTTATTTTATTAAGATGATCGACCATTATTTTTCCTGCGAACTTCTTTCCTATTTCCATATTTTTTGTCCCGGCATCGCCGTTAGATAAGATCACTGCACATCCTGAATCAGCATGTTCATCATCACCTTCTCTTGTCCAGCCAACACAACTTGGATAATCGAAGTAATCCCGTTGTTGTCCGTACGCTAAATATTTACGCACATATAATAATGGTTCGAGTTCATCCAATTTTTCAAGTGTTACCATATGTTCCTGCCCATCACCGCCTTTATCTTTATAGGTTGTACCATACACATCACTATAAAATAAGCAAGGATATCCTGCTTCGCGAAGCATGATCAAAGCATACGCTAAGGGCCTGAACCACGCCTGCACAGGCTGTTCCAATGATTGAAGCGGCTGCGTATCGTGGTTCTCTACGATCGTTACTGCCAAAGTAGGATTTACTTTTACAAGCGTGTTATCAAAAATACCACAGAGGTTGTATTCTTTACCTTCATTAGATGCTTTGTGAAAATTCGCGTGTAGTGGTGCATCAAATAAAGATATTCTGCTACCGGTGGCATCAATATAATCCAGCATCGATTGAAGGTCGTAAGGAGCCCAGTACTCTCCAACCGTAAAAAATTCGTGGCCGAGTTCTGCGCGTAAATAATCTAACCATTCATTAAAAAAAAGCGGACTCATGTGTTTGATCGCATCCAAGCGAAATCCATTGATACCGGTTGTTTCATAATACCATTTTCCCCAGCGCTTTAATTCTTCCCGTACATAAGGATTACGAAAATCAATATCATCGAGCATCAGGTAATCATAATTACCATTTTCTTTAGAGATCACGTGCTCCCAATCACCACCATATTCATTCTGAATGCTGAAGATGCCGTTCTCATTATTTTTTGCATCATAATCTATTCCTGAAAAACAATGAAAGTCCCAAATGAATTGAGAATATTTTCCCTGACGGCCGGGAAAAGTGAATTTGGTATAGGCTTCTATTTCGTAAGGGCCGCTAATAAATTCATTGCGATTATCAGGATTAACTTTACGGACGGTAACCACTTCTTTTTCATCTGCACCGCCCATATGGTTTAAAACAATATCTGCGTAGACTTTTAATCCAACTTGTTTTGCAAAACTAATAGCATCGATAAGTTCCTGTTTAGTGCCATACTTTGTAGCAACGATCCCTTTTTGATCGAACTCTCCCAGATCATACCGGTCATAAGTATCATAACCGCTGGATAATCCACCACTCATTCCTTTATGAGCCGGTGGCAGCCATACTGTATCGATCCCTATCTTCTTTAATCGTTCCGCATCATTTTTAAAATGGTTCCACAGTGATCCGTCTGTTGGATAATACCATTCAAAAAATTGTAACATCGTAAAATTTTCCATGGTAGTAGTTAAGATTATAAAATGCCAGAACGTATACAATATTCAAGCCGAAAATATTGCAGAAGGAAAATAATTATTTATGTTTAAAGATCTGGTTGACCTTAAAAAATAAAATAATGGTAGCAAGGATCAGCGTGATACCATTGGCAACTGTTACAGGAATATTATGGATCTCTATTCCATAAATAAGCCACATCAATGTGCCAAAAGCAAACATAATATACATGAATAAAGAAATAGCCGAAGTATCTTTTGATCGGATCGTTTTAAATGCCTGCGGTACAAAAGATGCCGTAGTAAAAAAAGCTGCAACTAATCCGGTAATATCGATCCAATTCATAATACAATTTTTAAGGTACAATAATGGTAAAGAAATAAACGGCCAGTATCACCAATAATACAATGCCTTCCACACCTGTTGTTTTACCGGTACTTAACGATAAAGTAATTACTAAAATCGTTAATGCATATAAGACGGTAGACTTAATATCAATACCCAATGATAAGGGCGAACCGGTGATAATTGAAACCATCGCTACTGCAGGTATTGTTAAACCAATACTTGCCAATGCTGAACCTAATGAAAAATTCAAACTTTTTTGAAGGTTATTAGTATTAGCCGCACGGATCGCGGAAAATGCTTCGGGCAGTAGTACGATGCAGGCAATAATTGCTCCCATGATCGATTTAGGTGCGCCTACTGAATAAATAGCATGTTCCAAACTTGGCGATAAAGTTTCAGCGATCAAAACAACTGTTGCCAAACTAACAATAAGGAATACGCCGCTTCCTGTAGTGGCAAGCGTTGTTGGTTTTTCAATAACTTCTTTTATTTCATCGATCGATAAAAAATAAGCGCGGTGTTTCACATTTTGAAAAATGATAAAACTCGCATACAATACCAATGTAACGATAGCAACAAATATGAGCTGACTATTACTATATACCGGGCCGGGTATAGTTTGCGTATAATTAGGTAATATCAATGTTAATACAGACATGCCTACTAATATGATCAAAGTCGAACTCACTCCCTGTAAATGAAATACCTGCTCCCTGAATTTTAATCCACCAATTAAAAGCGATACGCCAATCATTCCATTCAGGATGATCATAATTTCTGAAAAGATAGTATCTCTTGCCAAAGCGGATTCTTTTGCGCCATGTGCCAGCATTAGTGAAACGATCAATGATACTTCTATTACGGTAACAGCTAAGGCCAACAGCAAAGTGCCATATGGATCTCCCACTTTGTGGGAAATTACCTCGGCATGATGAACAGCAGAAAAAACACAGGCCAACAAAGCCGCAGCCAGGATGATCAAAATAAAATTACCTGAAATAAATAAATGCAATAACAGGATAATGCCGGATAAAACCGGAAAAATTACCGGCCACCATTTAGAGGAAAATGCTTTTAAATTCATTTGGTCAGACTTTAGGATATTATAATTTAACTACTCTTTTTAAAGATAATGAAAAAATCAAGGATACAATTTTTTGTAAAAAAGGGCATTTCGCTAAAAGTTAACATTGGTTATAATGATTTTATATTAATTTACTGTTATTAAATCATTACTAAATAACACACAATGGCTGATAAGAAAATAACTCCCGCAAAAAAAACTGAAAAGAAAAGTAGTCTGCATGATGAAATATATAACAAATTATCTACTGCTTTAGGCAGCTATAAAGGTGCCTTGGGAGAAAAAAAATTCGAGAAAAAAATAAAGAAAGCAGGTAAGCTTTTTGTTGAAAGTATTGAAAAGGCAGCAAAGAAATTGCACTTATCTAAATCTACCCCGCTAAAAAAAGCAGTTAAAAACCCTGCTAAAAAAGCTGCCGCAAAGAAGCCAGCGAAAAAGACAAGTAAAAAATCAGCGCCAAAAAAATAACTTACTAACACCTTCTATTATATAATTGCCTGCCATTAATACTGGCAGGCAATTTGCTTTTTACAATAGATAAGAAAAAGGTAACATACCAGTACAGGATATTCCCGTACGTTTGTTTTCTAACTTTTACATACAATGGATACAACCCTACAATATCATCCAGTTGGAGAAATCAGCATTGCGCTAAATACATTGCCAAGATCTTCTACAGCAGTTAGCAATGCTTTTGCCGATATGTATTCTTTTGAATTAACCGTAAGCGATATAAAAGACGGCTATTTTGAACTAGCCGTTTCACCATTACTAACGGTAAAGCATAAAAACAATGTTTGCTATTTTGAAACAGTGGAAAAATTCAGCATTAAAGAAAGCGAAATAAGAAATTATGAATTAGCTTTTCAACTTATTTTATTGGCCATAGATCAATTCAATTATGTTTTAAGTATTCAGCAAACAAATTTTGTAACCGGCAAAAAATATGAAAAGCCTGATTATGAAGAATGCGTATCTGCTATAGAAGAAAATTATTTCTTTTCCGTTCCACAGCTTTTATAACTTATGTATCCCTTACTGAAAGATCCCTTTCAAAAAAATATTGATGGTAAACAAACGACGCTTTTTATTTTAAAAAATAAAAATGGAGCGCATGCTGCTATATCCAACTATGGTGCACGTTGGATAAATATGTTTGTACCTGGTGAAAAACAAGATCTCATCAATGTTATTGCAGGGTTCGATACGATCGAAGCATACCAACAACCGTCTGCAACATACTATGGCGCTACTGTTGGAAGATATGCCAACAGAATAGCAAGCGGTATCTTTACAGTAACAGGCAACAATTATATTCTAGCAAAGAATAATAACAGCAATCATTTGCACGGCGGCAATAAAGGTTTTAATGCGGTTGTTTGGGATGTAATTATTGCAAATGAAACGACGGTAACGTTTTCATATTTATCTCCTGACGGAGAAGAAGGCTATCCCGGAAATATGGAAGTAACCGTTACTTATACTCTGACTGATGACAATCAAATGAAAATTTCATTTAGTGCTACAACCGATAAAGAAACAGTTATCAATTTGACCAACCATGCCTATTTTAATTTAAATGGCGCCGGTACTATTGATGAACATTCTCTTACCATTAATGCCGATTTTTATACCCCTATCAATGAAAATCTGATACCTGTTGGAACATTTGTTTCCGTCAATGACTCCCCTTTCGATTTTAGAAATGCTAAAAAGATATATCCTAATATATATGCTGAGGATCTCCAAATAAAGTATGGAAGTGGCTATGATCATAATTTTATTCTGAATAAAAAAGGTATTGAGCTTTCACTTGCAGCTATGGTAGAAGGGAATATCAGTAAAATAAAGATGGATGTGCTGACCACAGAACCAGGATTGCAATTCTACAGCGGCAATTTTATGGATGGCACTAATATTTTAACGAATGGCACAACTGACCATCATCGTACAGCGTTTTGTTTAGAAACACAGCATTTCCCTGATTCACCGAATAAAGAAAATTTTCCTACAACAATATTAAAACCTGGAGATATTTTTAAGAGCACTACTATTTTCCGTTTCTACAATGAGTAATTATTGATAGATCAAAGAAGCGCCATCTTCAGTTGAAGCAATATGGGTTGTTAATTCTTTGCCCATGTTTTGTGCATAGGCACGATCTGTTTTAATGATAAGCTCATCAACAAATTCTTCCTTAACAAGATTAATGGTACAACCGCCGAAACCTCCACCCATCATTCTCGCGCCCAAAACCTGTGGGATATTTCTCACATGATCAACTAGAAAATCCAGTTCTCTACAGCTTACTTCATACTCTTTGCTTAAGCCATCATGTGTATCAAACATTTCATTTCCTACTGCAGAGATATTTCCTTTTTTTAATGCTTCGCAGACTTTCTGCAAACGAATATTTTCTTCTACCACATATTTACAACGTGCATAGATCTTTTTATTTATTGGATCAACGTACTGTTTTAATTGTTGTAACGTAATATCACGCAAGCTATTCACACCTTCAATTTTTTGTTTTACAAGCGCAACACCTTCATTACATTCATGGCGACGGGTATTGTATTCTGAAGATGCTAAAGAATGTTTTACATTAGTATTGAACAGAACGATCTTAATACCTTTTAACACCAAAGGCTCATATTCATATTTCATAGATCGGCAATCAAGTTTTATTACATGATCCTTCTTCCCTAAAATACTGATGAACTGATCCATCACGCCGCATAATACACCTGCAAATGCATGCTCCGCCTTTTGTGCAATATCAATTAATTCTAACGGATCGATATGTAACTGGAACAATTCATTCAAAGCAAAAGCCGTGGCACACTCTACAGATGCAGATGAAGAAAGCCCTGCTCCAATAGGCACATCACCCTGTATAACAAGGTTAAAGCCGCGGAGTTTATATCCACGTTTGGTCAGCTGATCAACCACGCCTAAAATATAAGTCGGCCAGTTTTTTCAGGTTTCAATACAGATACAGACGCTTCAAAACTTTCCTGGTAATCTTTGGAAATAAGCCTGATCGTTCCATCTTCTCTTTTTCCGATAGCGATAAAAGTTGCTTTATCAATAGCAGCGGGCAATACAAACCCTTCATTATAATCAGTATGTTCTCCAATAATATTTACTCTTCCCGGTGAACGAACGATAATAGGATCGCCGTCAAAATTTTCAGTATAGGTTATCAAAACGCTCGTAGCAATAGCAGGTAGTTTCATTAAGGTAGTTTTTCAACTGTAATAATAATAATTGTCAAGGGCATATCATATTTTACAATATCAATTCTATATTAAGAAAAAGGAAAACTTACTGACTGCCAAAAACGCTTCCAGTTAAATCTACCAGTTTCTACGGAAGCGCCTCTTTGGCTGCAGTGCGAGCGAAGCGGCGCTGCCAAAGTAGCGCTGGAGAAGAAACGCAGCCCAGCGGCTATGAGCGGTAAAAACTAAAAAAATAAAACCAGCCATGGTGGATCAGAAAATATTTTACCTGGTAAGACCTTACCCAAATTCAACCGGTCGCAATTTTTTCTTACTTTTAATCTACATATAATAACTATGGAAAAGAGAATAGCATTGATATCAGGCGCCACTTCAGGCATTGGCGAGGCGACAGCAAAAGTTTTAGCATCTGCAGGAATTGATCTGGTCTTATGCGGCCGACGCAAAGAGCGACTGGATACATTGAAAGAAACTTTATCAAAACAAGTAAAAGTAACAACACTCGTATTTGATGTGCGCGAAATGGACCAA
>Ga0302315_10000390_pt1 | contig 50362 bp, 43 predicted proteins | sample III_Palsa_N3_1_FD_200532 | JGI IMG/M metagenome (GOLD analysis project Ga0302315, IMG submission 200532) | Peat permafrost microbial communities from Stordalen Mire near Abisko, Sweden - III_Palsa_N3_1 | ecosystem: Environmental > Terrestrial > Soil > Palsa > Peat permafrost | place: Sweden...
TAATCAGTGATCAAATTAGCCCCTGTAACCCAGTCCATACGTTTTTGATGATTAACATAGTTTATCTCACTAAAAGATGATAACTCCTTTCCGGCAAATTCTGAACCTGGTTCTGTAATATTACGATTGAAATAGCCCACCGTATTTTTTATATTCAGGCTGCTCGAATCAGTGAACTGGTGAGTAAATGATAACTGCGTTGACAAGCGATAGGTAATATCCTTTTCGAAATATTGATGCAGGCTATCTGCCTTTCCCGAAAGTACCTGCATGTCGCCGCCATAGCGGTTCTCATAAGTAGAGTTTACGCCAAACCATCCGGTATTCCGTTGATCCAAATATAGGAACACTTTTGGATTGAATGTAATCCGATGCGTTAGGGGAATCGCTGAGAAACCGGAATTTGACGGGTCATACGCGCCGTTATAATCATATCCGCCAAAGATGGTTGTTCCGAGATGTTTCCATTTTTGCGAATAGAAGATACTGGCATCAGCACCTTTTGCGCTTGTGCCATTTAACAACATGGTCAATTCGGGTTCAGCCTCCGGTGTTTTGCTGATTAAGTTGATTAACCCGGCAATTGCGCCTCCGCCATATAGCGTAGATGCAGATCCTTTAATAAATTCAACTTGTTTTAAATCCAGCGGGCTGATCTGCAGAATGCTCAAGCTACCCGAAAAGCCCTGGTACATCGGCATACCATCTTGCAGCAACTGGGTATAGCGGCTGTCTAACCCTTCAATGCGAAAGTTGGCAGAACCGCTTACCGCTGAGGTTTGCTGTACGGTGATGCCCGTTGTTTCACCCAGCATATTTTTTATATCGCCGGGACTTAACGTACTTTTTTCATCCAGTTCTTCCAATGGCAAGGCCTCTATTCTTGTAGGGATATTTCTGATGTTTTGATCTGTCCTTGTGCTCTGAATAACAACTTCGTCCAATTCATCGCCCTGTGGTTCAAGGGTAATAGTTAATAATCCGGTAGTATCAGTCAGTGGGAATGAGAAAACTTTTTCCATTTTGTTATAACCTACATAACTGATCTCAACCTCAAACTTTCCTGCCGGAATGTTTTTAATATGGAGAAAGCCTGTTGAGTCTGCCGTTGCGCCAAGCTTTAAGTAGGGGATGTAAGCTGTTGCACCGGCTAAGGGCTGGTGTGTTTTATCGCTGATAACAATGGCTTTAAAAATATTTTGTGACATGGCTGTAAACGACAGCATCATGCCTATAATGAGTAATAGAAATTTCATAAATTGACGTTAAACGCTACCCGGTATTTTGTAGTGGGATGCGAACTGAATAATAAACCTGAAAGAGTAAAAGAAAATGGTCAGGTTATCGGAGGCCGAAAGGACTCTTGACGATAATCAGAAGTATGAAAATTGATGAAATAAACAGTATGTTTTTGTGCAATAAGTTCAGTAAAGGAGAGAGGCAGGTAATAATGCGACACAAAAAATAGTGAAACACTGGCTTGATGCCGAAATTGTAGTGAGCCATCATTTTTAACAGGAGCATCGTTTTGATTATGACCGAAAAGATTCCTGCCGCCTAACAAATAGTCACCAACAAAATCTATCACATCCGGCTCACCCGCTTTAATTTGGCAATAGGAACGGTACATACCGGGAAGATCCTTCATTAACGAAAAATCTCCCAATGGTAATATAACACTTCCCATTAGAAAGAAACCCGCTAAAAGAAAACAGATGATCCTTTTTTTCACTTTGACAAAGATACATAAATAATGTACTATGCATAACATAGTACATTATAAAATTAGTATAAGAACTGTTAAACAAGAAACAGCAGGTACCCCAATAATGACCCGCCGAGTACAACAAATGCGCTATTCAGTTTCTTAAATGTAAAAGTGACCGCAAAGCCTGCGAGCATGATCAGCATAGTTTCCCAATCGACAATTGAAGATTTGCCCATTTCATAGCAAACGGTCAGAATTAGCGCAATAGCCACCATGTTAACGGCATCCAGGAATGATGACATCAGCTTCGATTGCCGTAACTTTGCTACCAATGGATTCAGTAAGCCAACGAATAAGAAAGACGGCAGAAAAATGCCTAAGGTGGCACCAAGGGCACCTTGCCAGCCGCCAATTTGCCAACCGATAAAAGTTGCGGATGAAAATACAGGCCCTGGCGTAAATTGTCCTACTGCAATGGCATCTGTCAAGGTTTGCCGGGTTAACATTCCGGTTTTTACCAATTCGGAGTCGAGAAATGCAAACAGCACATATCCGCTGCCATATAAAATAGAACCCACTTTTAAGAAGATCCAGAAAATACGCCAATTAGAAGAATTAGCTGTTAATCCGATCATAGCCAGCAAAGGAACCGGCGCAATTGAATTAAGCGTAGTTTTCCGTTGTTTGATGTAGTAAACAAGCATCCCTAAAAGGCCGCCGCCAAAAAGAATAAAAATTTCATTAATCCCAAGTATCGACAGAACTACAGCAGTGAGTCCGATCAAACCGATTTCGATAGTTTTTAGTGCTTTCCGGCCCAAAGTGATCATTAGCGAAATAACCACACCGATTACTGCCGGAGTAATCCCATAAATAAATGGCCTGACCTGCGGCAGATTTCCGTATTGCTGATATGCCCAGGCAAATAAGCCCGTGATAAACACCGCAGGTAATATAAAACATGCGCCTGCTATAAACAAGCCTTTCCAGCCGCCCCGCTCCCGGCCACAATGTAAGGCCAACTCTGTAGAGTTTGGGCCGGGGATCAGGTTGGTAGCACCAATCAGGTCGAGAAAGTGTTCGTGGGTCATCCATCCGCGTTTACGGACAATTTCTTCTTCCATCATGGCTATATGCACGGCAGGGCCACCAAAACCAATAAAACCCAGTTTAAGAAAAACTGCCGCTACGTCCTTTAACTTACTATTTGCCATTGGGCAGAAATTTGCTGTCTAAAGAATGTTTACCTGAACCATATAAGATAAGAAATATCAATCCGGCAAGCATACAAAAGTCGGCGCGCCCTTCATGAGCAGTAGCCCAAAATCCTTTGGAGGCGAGCATCGGAATTTTAGTAAAATAGATGGCATTAAGGATAACCACCAGTAAAGGCACAGCGGCGACCCGCGTATAAAAACCGATGATAAGTAACAACCCGGAAATAATTTCGGTAGCGCCCGTGAAATTTGCGAAGAAATCCGGGTGCGGTACGCCAATTTTAGTGAATCGCCCGATACCGTCTATTGCAGGAAAAAGAAACTTTTGCAAGCCTTCTGACAGAAATACGAGCCCAGCCATGAGCCTTATAATTAAGCTGCCGGAAAAATTATAAAAAGGTAGTTTTTTCATCAATAATAAAATATTTTATATATAATCGAAAAGCGCCATAAAGCCGAAGTCCATGTGTAATTGCATATGACAATGAAATAACGTTAAGCCGGGATTGTCTGCTGTAAAATCAATATCCATTTCCTGGAAACCACCCAACATCACAACGTCTTTGATAATCCCCGAGGTCGTCTTACCGTTTATGCCGGTAATTTCAAAGCTATGCCGATGAAGGTGCATCGGGTGAATATCGTCAGAAGCATTACGTAAGTGTAAGCGGTAACGCTTGCCTTTATGAAGGTGAAACATGGGTTTCATATTCATCATATCAAAAGCTACGCCGTTGATCGTCCAGCGATTAAAGCCCTTATCGGCGGCCTGATCTTTTGAAAAGAGCATATGGATGACCTCGTCAGGGTGCCTGGCAACCGTATTTTTTCCGAATATTGTGTAGTCCCATTTATAGGATTTAGGGGTAATCCACTGTGGTTTCCCTTTCGCACCTTCATAGGCAATTATTGTTCCCATTCCGTTTCCTCTATCGTCATCAGCCAGGTCGCCCATCACCCATATACCGGGATGTTTCATTTCAATAATACAACTGATCCGTTCTGCCGTACCGATCCATAACACCGGAACTTCTTCCGGATGTGGTACAGGGTTACCATCCATGGCAATCACTTTAAACGTGTGGCCCTGTAAAGCAAGACTGCGTATCTCCGAGGCGCTTCCATTCAGTATATGAAACAAAATCTTTTCACCTTGTCTAACTTTTATCGGCGCGCCGTGTCCTAACTGTTTGCCATTAATGGTAAATATTTTGTATCCTACCTCGTAACCTTTTGGTCTTTCTGGATGGGATTTTTCCACCTTATCCTGCATGGCCTTTAATTCAGGTATAGCTTCACCCGGCAAAAAATCTGAAGCCATGTCGCCGCCCTTCATAAAATAGGGCTCAAATTCTTTGAGCACCAAAAATTCTTCCCTTTCATAGCCCGTTGGTTTTATCTTTGGCTCAATATAAACCGGGCCAACTTCGCCGTTATATTGGCCGGAATTTAAGTCTGCACCTGCCGTTAAATGGGTGTGATAAAAGCGAAATCCTGATGGTCCGGGGACAATCACTTCTCTACGCATTCCATGTGCCGGAATAAATGGGGTATATTCTTCGGTAGCGCCGTCAGTCAGGTCTGGTAAAAATTGCCCATGCCAATGAAACTGTTCCGGTTTATCGGTATCGTTGTAGATATCAATTACCGCACGTTGTCCTTCTTTAAAGCGCAATAAAGGGCCGGGGAATTGACCGTTATATGTTGTCGTAGAGATTATATATTGCGGGGCAACCTCGATCAACCCTATTCCTATTCTGATGGTATAATTCGCCTTTTCGGAGAAATTTATGCCCGGTTTTGCTTTGGTTTCATCTTCAGAGAGCAGTAGTCCCTTAGCACCGGCAGGTAGTGCCGCTACTATCGGCACAACAGCACCTCCTAATTGTATAAATTTTCTACGGTCCATAAGTGATAAATACTCAAGTTACTATTGGTTTACGAAAGTTAAAACAATGTTGTGGTAAAACCGATATTGTAACTGATATAATTCGGATTTAACGCGGGTTGACTTCCTTTTGACAACAGATGGTAAAAAGATGGTTCAGCTACCAATGCAAAGTGAGGAACAATATAATACTCAATACCTGTAGAAAATTTAAATGCAATGTGGTTGTTACTGATATTTCCAATTGATACGCCTGTCGCGCTATTTGCGGCTGTGTTATAACTTGAAGTATTTAAACCGGGCTGTAATAATGCATAGATACCGATTCCATTTACCTGTCTGCGGTACCCCATTCCCAGCAAAAAAAAATTCGCGCTAATTTTTCCTTGTGTGACATTTGTTGGCACCTGTGAAGCAAAGCTTTTATATTTATTGGACAGAGCATCATAATTAAATCTAAAAAATATATTATTGGTGTATTTGGGGCGATATTCTAAAGCTGTTACGAGAGAAAAGCCTGCCCTAATACTGGTTTGCTCATCGCCGGATGGAATATTCAGACCGATCAAACCGGGAAAAAAAAACCGTGATGAGAAACTTTCTGTTTGGCACATTCCATTAGTAATGAGACCGAAAGAAAAGCAAACTATAATTAAGTATTTATGAATAGGTTTTGGCTTCATTGTACATTCTAAACATATCAATTAAAAGAAACTTTTTATTTAGTACCCAATAGCTTTGAAACAAGATCAAATCATTGCTTTCTGTTGGTAAAAGGCATTTTTAATGATTTAAAGAAATCTGCATTAACTTCTTTGTCCATATGGGTGTCAATCCCAAACTTAATATCACAAGCTGGTAGTTCTTTATGGTAAGTATTAAATAACCTGTCCCAAACGCTTAAAATATCACCATAATTACAGTCAGTATACGGTAACTGATAATGATGATGAACTTGATGGAGATTCGGAGTAATAAATAGCATACCAACCCACTTTTCAGTTCGATTTGCAAACCTGAACCTGGTATGAGATGTAATGTTGGCTATCGTTTGTAAAGTCTGTCTTATTAATAATAGTTGAATCGAAGCACCTAAAATAAACACCCAAACACAAAGAAAACACATTCGGATTAGAGTCTCTGCTGGATGCTCCCTCACGGTAGTTGAAACGTCGAGTTGCTGATCAGTATGATGGATCATGTGAAAACGCCACAATATTTGTGTTTTATGCATAATAACATGATAGACATATTCACACAAATCAAGTAGTAAAAATCCGATGAAAAACTTAATCCAATAACTATTGGGATGAGGCAGAAAGTTCAATATACCGGTATGTTTTTGCATCATTTTACCGGATTCGATTACGACAAAAGATGATATCAAAAGCTGTATAGGTAAACCTGTTACGATAAAAAAGATATTATTTTTAGTATGATGCCATTTTTCTTTTATAGAAGGAAGAAGTTGCCATAATTCGACCAGCCAAATTCCAATTATTAGTACCGCATAAATAAACACCTGCACAGTGGTTGAATATGATCCGAACAATAACTCTTTAAAATCCATAGTCATCTTAATAACGTAACAAGTTATTTACACATCTTGTAGAAAAATTGAAGTTAAGGCAATCTTTAAATGATGCTATTTGAATCCAAGACTTAATGAAATCACGTTAGAAACCAAATTAGTGTTTTGCGCATAATGCCCATATCTGATCTCAAGCTCATGAAAATTTTGCCACCCAAAAACACCTTTAGGTGGTGCTATCCTTATCCCCGCGCCAAAAAACTGGCTGTTGAATTTGGCGTATTCATAATTACTGGTGTAATACTCGTCTGAGGTGCTGTGGCCTTCATAGGGCGCGAAATAACGTGCGGCTGTCTGGGTATAGTACCTGTAAAAAGGTGATATGGAAAGGAAGGGCGAAATTTTAAATACTACTTCCAGGCTGGCTGTATTTGCGCGCGTACCCCAATTGTCAAGGTAATACCGATAGTAAGACCTCAAAATAATGTTATCCCCTAAGAAGTAATTTGCGCGGATACCTATCGGTAATTTAAATCGCGAAGAAGGGAGTTTTTCAATTGTATCTTTACCATTATTAAAATATACCCGGTGGAACGGCAGGCTTAGATACCCGTTTTGTGCAACTACATCTGCTAAAAACATGACCTGTAATCTTGAATTTACAATCTGGGAATAGCCGAACGACGCAGTATAAGTATCGCGTGGTTTGGTGGGCAGGCTCGGCTTTGAGGCTGTCGATCCACCATTACTTAATACCACGTTCCCGCTGGCGGTGGTAATGTAGGTTGCTCCTGTAGATACAGGCGTAATAACTTGTACGAACTCAGACGGATAAATAAGGGTTACATGATCCAGGTATGCCTGTAGTTTAAAACTAAATTCACCATTTTTATCAGCTGTCTTTTTCGAAAAATGCAGATCGGCGCCAAGGGATTTATAATTGTATTCTCCTGAATAATAAGCCCCAATTCCGAAAGTATTTCCAGTCTTCCCGTTTTCAACGGTCCAGTCAAATGACGGGTATAATCTTGTTCCGCCTTGTTTGCCCAGTCCTGTTGTGGTAACATAGGCTGATGATGCTGAAGAATGGTGATCAAATCCAAAACCTAATGACAGGGTATTTTTATTGCTGTTATCTCCAGTCCAGGCTAGTTTTAAGTCCAGCCCGTTAGATAAATCAGTAACCTTCTCCGTGCCTATCCCCCCGGTTATTGCTGAATGATCGCCATTTTGCCAATAATAACTTGAAATAAGGTTTATTTCCTCAATACGGAGACTTCTCGGATTATAATCTTCCGGAGCCGGTGCTTCTTCTTTTATAGGCTGGTATAAGGTAAACGGCTTTTTATTATTACTTGTGTCAACCTTTGTTTGGGCATAAGCATTTAGTCTGCAAATCAGGGAAAATCCTATAATGGATAGAAATATCTTTTTCATGATTGTTAGAAATTAAAATGTGATCAATTGCATCCGCATCCGCCACCGGTTTTACCAGCATTTGCCCCAGAGGCTGCTTCACGATAGGATTGAAAGTTCAGCTCATTCTTTTCAACCTTACGGTTGCTCAAAGCCATTTCTGAATCGTTGATCCTGTTCTTTTGATATTCTTTTAATTGCACACACGAGGACATAGCAGTAGCTAACAGCACGCCTGCCGTCCATTTAAGACTCGAAGATTTCATTGTTAGGGGTGTTAAGTTATGTTTATATTTTTTGAGGTATATAAGTTATCGTCATCATCAATAATTATAGCTTCAATGTCCTTTATCTGATTGATCATGTCTAATCCCGCATAAACGCCCATGATCGTTACCGGAGTCGCCATCGCGTCTGCTATTTCAGCATTGGTGCTGATAATGGTGACACTTTTAATGCCGGCCACCGGCAAGCCCGTCCGGGGATTTATTGTATGAGAATATTTCTTGCCGTCGATCATTACAAACTTTTCATAGTTGCCCGATGTGGCTACAGCCAAGCCTGATATATTGAGATAAGAAAATACCTGGTGTGAAGCATCGGGGTTTGCTATACCGATGGTCCATTTCTTTCCATCGGGTTGAAGGCCCCATGCGGTTAAATCACCAGAAGCATTAACCACACCGCTTTCAACGCCCAATTGCTTCATGATCAATTTTGCGCGCTCCGCTGCATAACCTTTTCCTATACCACCAAAACCGATACGCATACCACGTTCCCGCAGAAAAATCGCACAATTTTCGTCATTGAGTTCAATGTTTCTATAATTGATCAGACGAACCATTTTCTTTGCGATTTCCTTATCAGGTAGTGAGGTCATTTCCTGATCAAAATTCCAAAGCCGTTTGTCAATTGACCCATAGGTTATATCAAATGCGCCCTGGGTAATGTTCGATATCATGATAGACCGTTTCACCAAATCAAAGGTTTCCCGGCTAATGACAATGGGTTTAATGCCTGCATTATTGTTAACCTGATTGGTTTCGCTATCATCGCTAAAAGTCGTCAGTAATTTTTCAATACGCTGTATCTCCGATATACCTGCATCAATTCTTTCGTTAGCCCATTTTTCATCTTTAGCAACAACGCTTAATTCAAAGCGGTTTCCCATCAATTTGCAACTTCTTTTAAACGGCTGAAGAACACTCATAAATCAAATTTAATTGATGCAATATTCAATTTTCTATCGGCTTTGTAATAGCAATGTTACCAAAACATTCTGTAGCTACCTTGAAGTCTGGCCCTTAATGAATTACACATGGCATAATTTAACTTTCTTTAACATATTATGCAGTAACAATATGGTGTTTAGCGGCCAGATAGCGCTCCGCATCAATAGCAGCCATGCAACCGCTACCAGCAGCAGTTACCGCTTGCCTGTAAATATGATCCTGCGCGTCGCCACAACAGAATACACCTTCAACATTTGTGGTGGTTGAACCAGGTATAGTTTTTATATATCCGGTTTCATCCATGTGAATCCAGTCTTTAAATACTTCGGTATTTGGCTTATGGCCAATAGCTACAAAAAATCCAGTGACAGTAAGGTTTCTAATTTCATTACTTACATTGTTAACCACTGTAACCCCGGTTACGGACTGGCCATCGCCAGTAATTTCTTTAGTTTCGGTATTGTATAATAATTCAATATTAGGTGTATTCAATACCCGATGAACCATAGCCTTTGACGCTCTGAATTCATCCCTGCGAACGATCATGTATACCTTACGGCAAAGCTTTGCCAAATAAGTTGCCTCCTCTGCTGCGGTATCTCCGGCACCTACTATGGCAACATCTTGCCCCTTGAAAAAGAAGCAATCGCAAACAGCGCAGGCAGAAACACCAAAACCACTGTATTTTTGTTCCGATTCCAGGCCCAGCCACTTAGCAGATGCGCCTGTTGAAATGATAACCGTATCGGCCAATATGGTTTTTACATCGTCAACAACTACCTTGTGCGGTAGTTCTGAAAAATCAACAGCGCTCACATATCCAAAGCGGATATCAGTACCTAAGCGCTCGGCCTGTTTACGGAAGTTCTCCATCATTTCCGGGCCGGTGATACCTGTAGGATACCCTGGATAGTTTTCTACGTCGGTGGTTTGCGTAAGTTGGCCGCCGGGTTCCATACCTGTGTACATAACAGGATCCAGATCTGCACGGGATGCATAAATTGCTGCCGTATAACCGGCGGGCCCTGAACCAATGATCAGGCATTTTACATGTTCTGTTTCGGAGTACATTTTACTTAAAGTAATTATTTGAATTTACTGATTCCACTATCCAAAAACTTAATATAATCATCCACGTTGTAATTCGCGCCGCTTGGTGGCACTAAAACGTCACCATTACTATTAACTATGACATAAAAAGGTTGTGAATTGGTATTAAATGTAGAGGCCTGAAAATCGCTCCATTTGCCACCGAGCGAATGAATTAATTTCCCGCTGTAAGTTGAGGTAAACTGATCGGCTTTATCCAGCTCCGTTTTATCATCTACATAAAGTTCGGCCATGATAAATTTAGTTCTCAATAGTTTTAATACCTCGGCATTTGTCCAGATGGTGCTCTCCATCTTGCGGCAGTTTACACAGTTCCAACCGGTAAAATCAATTAGTACAGGTTTACCTTCTGCCTTTGATTCTTTAAGTGCCTGGTCATAGTCATAAAAGGCGTCAAGCCCTAATTTACTGCTTGGTGCCCTTTTGAATACATCTTCATACTTCTTGGTTCCTTTAAAGCTTCCGTTATCAGGGCTGCCGCTACCCATTCCGGCATTGAGTTGCGACGAGGTGTACAGGTCAAAGTCCTGGGTGGCCGATGGTGGTAGAAAAGCACTGATCGACTTCAAGGGAGCACCCCACATCCCGGGGATCATATAAACAACAAAGGACAAAACAATGATCGCTAAAAAAGTGCGGGGGACAGAAACGTACGCTATCGGACTATCATGCGAAAAGCGGAGCTTACCCAACAAATAGAAGCCCATAACAGCGAAAATAACAATCCATAAAGAGAGGAATATCTCGCGGTCAAACCAGTTCCAATGATAAGCAAGATCGACATTTGATAAAAATTTAAGTGCGAATGCCAGTTCCAGCAATCCCAAAATTACCTTAACGCTATTTAGCCAACCACCGGATTTGGGTAATGATTTCAATGCCGATGGGAATAGTGCGAATAGCGTAAAAGGAATTGCGAGTGCCAGGGAGAAGCCGAACATACCTATTGCGGGGCCAAGTCGTTCGCCTTTAGAAGCGGCTTCAACCAGCAAAGTGCCTATAATTGGCCCGGTACAACTAAAGGAAACAACTACAAGGGTAGCGGCCATAAAGAATATACCGGCCATACCGCCCTTATCCGAGTTTGCATCAAGTTTATTGGCTAGTGAACTGGGAAGGGTGATTTCAAACGCGCCTAAAAATGAGATACCGAATACGATAAGCAGTATAAAGAAAAAGAAATTAAATATACCATTAGTTGAAAGTGCGTTAAGTGCATCTGACCCAAAGATCAAGGTAATTAATAACCCCAATAACACATAAATGACAATTATTGATATGCCATATAAAGCAGCTTGACCAATACCTTTCGCTTTGCCTTGCTTAGTAAAGAAGCTCACGGTTAAGGGAAGCATTGGGAAGATACAGGGCATCAGCAGCGCTGCAAATCCACCAAGAAACCCGGCAAGAAATATTTGCCAAAGTGTTTTATGCGCTTCAGCCTGTGGCTTTGCTACAGCTTTCACGATGCTTTTAGCCAAAGCCTTGTGTTTTGCTTTCAGGGCTGCTATACTATCTGCTGCTGTAGGAATTGCAGTAAATGTTACATCGCCAGTAGATACTGTATCAGCCTTTTTGCTTTGCGCAAAAGATTGGCTACTACAGATCATTATGAATGAAAGGATAGCTGTCGATATTAGCAGCTTGAGTTGGGGTAAGCTCATATTTTAAATTATTTAATGGTAACACTAAAATCCAGGTCATTCGGAGGCAAACATTTCTTGTTGTTACAAGTCATATATTCCAGCGACCCCTTGATTGTTGCGGGCAATTTCTTCAATTTGATTTTCTGCTGGAAAATGACGGAGTTTTCAAAGTAGGAAACATCCATGCTAAAAGATTTTTCGAATCGGGTAACAGGCGTAGGTTCGCTAACTTTTCCGATAAGGCTATAAAATTTTCCCGGCGAAAAAGTAAAACTGGTTTTAACCGGCCCACCGTCTTTTAAATTCATCGAATAAATGTGCCACCCCTCGTTAATGGTGGCCTTTATCAATATCACTGCCTCTTTATCATTAATTTTTTTTGCCGCATACGCCCATTTAACAGGTTGCTCAATCTGCGCAGCTGCAGCTAAGCCGAAGCAGGTTAACATAATTGTGACTATGAGGTATTTCATAATTTTATTTTTTAATATTCTATAATGTATTGGCATTTAACTATTTGAATACTTATCAGGGTCAAAAAAAAGCATACAGATGGCCCTCCGAACATTTTAACTGTCGAAATCTGGCATAAGATAATTGAGGAATTCCCTCAATTATCTATAATCCTTTAATAACTGTTTATTACTTAAATCCGAGATTTAAAGAAACTACATTAGATGTCAGGTCGGTATTTTGTGCGTAATGCCCGTACCGTATTTCCAGTTCATGTAAACCCTGCCATCCGAAGACACCATTAGGTGGAGCGACCCTGAATCCAACCCCAAAAAATTGGCTATGGAATTTCGCGTACTCATAGTTACTGGTGAAATAAGTTTGGTTCGGGCTTGCTTCTTCATACGGAGCAAAGTACCTCGCCGCCGATTGTGTATAGTACCGATAGAATGGTGATATAGAAAAAAATGGAGAAACCTTATATACCACTTCTAAATTTGCAGTATTTGATCGAATTCCCCAACTGTCGGCATAATAACGATAATATGACCGCAGGATAATATTGTCACCAAGAAAATAATTTGCCCTGAAGCCTACAGGTAGCTTAAAGCGGGATGACGGCAATCGTTCGATGGTATCTTTGCCGTTTGAGAAATAAACCCTATGAAAAGGAAGGCTAAGGAAACCTTTTTGTTCAACTATATCAGCCAGGAATGCAATTTGCAATCTGGAGTTAATTATTTGTGAATAACCGAAAGCAGCACTATAGGTTTCGCGAGGACTGCTTCCGTAATTATGATGACCGCCGCCATCGCCATAATTTCCATTCGTATTGATTGTCGTACTTGCAGGTTCAAATTCTGATGGATAAATTAGGGTAACATGGTCAAAATAACCTTGCAACTTCGCGCTAAACTCCCCATTCTTATTATCCGTTTTAACGGAATAATGTAGATCAGCACCTAATGAATTATAATTGAATTCAGATGAAGCGTACGCGCCGACTCCAAAGGTGTTCCCTGTTTTAGCATTTTCCACCGTCCAATCCACTGACGGATAAATCCGTGTTCCGGTAGGACTTGACGCGCCAGTTTTGGAAACAAACGCTTGTGAGGCAGCGCTATGATAATCGAAACCAAGGCCAACGGCAAGTGTATTTTTGTTTTGGTTATGGTTCGTCCAAACAAAATTCAGATCCAATCCATTTGCGATATCTGTTACTTTTTCAGTTCCTATACCACCAGTCACCGCAGAATGATCTCCATTTTGCGAGTAATAACTAGTTACAAAATTCACTTCATCGAGGTGCAGCTTATGAGGGTTATAATGAGACGAATCTTGCTTGGGTGTACCGTTTATTGTGTATGCAGGTTTAATTTTTGCGCTGTCAGCTTTTGACTGGGCATGTGCATTAATACTGCATATAAAGGAAAATCCAACAATGGATAAATATATTTTTTTCATTTAATAATTAGGGGTTAATATCCATTAATTACAACCGCATCCGCCACCGGTCTTGCCGGCATTTGCGCCCGAAGCAGCTTCGCGATATGACTGGAAGTTAAGCTCATTCTTTTCAACCTTACGGTTACTCAAAGCCATTTCGGAATCATTGATCCGGTTTTTCTGATACTCCTTTAAATTGACACATGAGGTAAAGGCCATTAACAAAAGGGAGCAGCCAAGCAGTTTTATTATTCTATTCATTTTAGGGCTTAATATTAATTGAAACTTTAGAATTAAATAAAGATTTAGTTAGCTGTAAATGACGAGATCTGGCTAACGAAATTTTCGGCAGATTCATTTGGAAAACCATCCCAGTCTTTTAAAACCTTTCCATGCTCATCAACCAAAATGGTATAAGGGAATTTACCGTCGGGGTTATATTTATCGGCAAGCGCTTCATTTCTTTTGATCTGATCTTTGCTCAACTGGTTTTTCTTTTGTCTTGGAAAATCAGCACGTACCAACACCAAATGATCTGCGGCATAATTAACAAACGCGTCGTTTTCCAGGATCTCTTTTCTTTCACGGATACACGGCCCGCACCAGTCAGAGCCAGAAAAATTGATCAGTATAAGTTTGTGGCTTTTGGAAGCCTCCAGTGTTGCCTCCTTGAAATCGCCAAGCCAGGTAACATTTATTGATGCGCCGATCAGCAGTGAGAGAAGTAGTATTTTCATAGTATTATTTTTAGGGGTTTTCTTTTTTGTTTAAGACATCCAGGGTAATTTCAAATAATCTCTTGTTTTTTAATCCGCCGTTTTAAATGGTAACCAATGTAAAATCAATGTTACATCTCCAAACTGAATTTAACATGAAATTATTATGTTTAAAATCATTCTAAATTTGCATCTATTTGAAATTCAGAATATTTGACAATCAAAGCCAAATCTCCTTAAACGAAAATACTCGGGAAAATTGAAGCAACGTTGAAGTTCAACGTTAAAAAATGTTAAAGGGGAAATGCAAGAGTTAAGGCATTAATTCTGCTCAAAAAGTGATCTTGAAACTGTGAAGGGATGCTGTAAAATGATATTCAATTTTCCAACCATACATTCTGCATATATTTTCAACTAATGATAAACCCAAACCTGTTCCATCTGATTTACTACCCTTTTTAAATCTCTCGAATACAGTTTCTAAGTTCAAAGGAATTTCAGAACCCCGATTTTGAAAAATTAAATTCGTTTTGTCGAGGGTGATTATCAATTCGCCATATTCATTATTATGCCGGATAGCATTACTCATCAAGTTATTGAACAAAATATCCAATAAAAACTTACTGGCGTCAACATACTTGGTATACAAGCTTGAAACAACCGTGATATTTTTAGCTAAGATCAGTTCCTGGAACTGTTTAAGTTTTTCTGCGATAAAAACATCTAAATCTATGGACTCTTTGTCTTCGATCAAATTGTTTTCGATCTTGGTAAGTAGCAATAGCGTTTGATTTAGCCGCGACAGTTTGTTGGTAGCTACATAAATGTCATCTATCTGCTCAAATAATTCTACTGGCAGCGCAGGATTTTGAATAACTGTATCCAGTTTAGCCGTTATAACAGCTAAAGGAGTCAGCATCTCATGTGAAGCATTGTCAGTAAAATCTTTTAAACTTTGATAATCATCTTTGATACGGTACGACATACTTTGCACCACTTGATTAAGCTCGCTGAACTCATCTATCTTGCTTGTTTTGAGCTTAGTTAACGATCCATCCGAAAGATTAAATTCTCTCATGGCACTCAATGTATCATAAAAAGGTTTCCATAATCCTGCGAAAACAAACCGGTTTGTAATGAAAAGAATGAATAGCAAAACGACCATTAAAACAACTGTTATAATGGCAATGATCTGAATGAGGTTTTCTGTACTCTCCCTGGATTCGGTTATAATTACCTGATAGTTTTGACCATTTAATTTAACCAGGGCGGATACTGCCCGGCCAGCCTCATTTTCCCTTTCCTTTGCATCATTGTAAACGGTGTCAAAAAAACGGGTGGGTAAATCAGCCTGATTAGTTTTTATAAAAACAGTTTGATCTTCATCAAAATCTACTTGTTTGGGCAGTTTGCCATTCTGATTAATGTAATCAACTACCTCTGTAATCTCTTCGGTAAGGTCTTTGTCCAGTTGGTTTCGCCCCAATTTATTGATGGCAAAAAAATAAACCATACCACCAAAAAGCAGTACTATAATAGTTACGATGATACTGGCTTTAGTATATTGTGCAGAAAGTTTCATTACGCCTCAAATCTGTATCCCATCCCATAAAGCGACTTGAAGTAATCTACCCCTTTAGCATCGGTAAGTTTCTTCCTTAGGTTTTTTATATGGGTATAAATGAAATCAAAATTATTGTGCATATCCATTTCATCCCCCCATAGGTGTTCCGCAATTGCAGACCGTGAAATCACCTTGCCTTTATTAGCTATAAAATAAAGCAGCATCTCGTATTCCTTTCTTGTCAGGATAACCGGCGAATGGTTTACCAACACGGTTTTGGCTTGTAAATCAATTTCAATTTCATTAAAAATTAATTTACTGTTTGTAGCTCCCATTTTTCGTCTGAAAACGGCAACGATTCTTGCTTTCAATTCTGCTAAATGAAATGGCTTCGTCAAATAATCGTCTGCTCCGAATTCCAATCCCTTTACCTTGTCATCAAGCGAATTTTTAGCCGATATAATAATAACAGATTCGTTCTTCATTTTGGCTTTAAGGTAATTTAATACCTCGAAACCTTCACCATCAGGAAGGCCTATATCAAGTAGAATACAATCATAATCGTAAACGGCTAACTTATCAATAGCGGTAGTCAGGTTGCCACATTGCTCGCAAATATTTCCATCTCCATTGAGGTATGAAGAAATATTATCCCGCAGACCTTTTTCGTCTTCTATAATTAATAGTTTCAAATTCCTTTTTAATCAAATATGTAACATCATATTGAAGAAACCTTGAAGTTGGAGGGCATGCTTGTTATTATTCATACTATTGACTTAAAACTTCAAGATTACTTCAAATTATACGCATAGTTTTATTTCAGTAAATAAATCTAAACAAATGCAACATCGAAACAAAGCATCCTTTGTAATTCAAAAAGTTCAGCCTGGTTTGTTAGGTCTTATGGATGGTTCTGTTTCTACTTTAGCCCCCATATTTGCAACCGCAGGATTAACAGGCCAACCTATAAAAGCCTTTTATGTTGGCTTGGCTGCCTCACTTGGTGCGGGAATAAGTATGGGACTGGCCGAAGCATTATCTGACGACGGCACTGTCACAGGAAGAGGAAACCCACTGGTAAGAGGGGCTATCACTGCATTCGCTACCTCTTTAGGAGGAATGCTGCATACACTACCTTTTTTAATTAATGATATACACCAGGCCTTGCATTTTGCTTACATAGTAGTAGTGATTGAATTGATCGGCATTGCTTTAATCAGGTATCGTTTCATGAAGACCCCGTTACTAAAAACAATATTGCAAGTTATTGTCGGTGGCGGGATCGTGTTTCTTTTAGGAATCTATTTAGGTAAAACTGCATCATAAAAAAAAAATATAATCAATGGCAACTAAGAAATCCCTAAATAAGGACATTTTAACATCTGTGCCCATAAGGAAATATTCTGCACCGCTCCGCTTATGGCATTGGCTAAATGCAATTGTTATCACAGGTTCTTTGATCACCGTTTTAATTAACGCTACTGTTACTGACGTTAAACCGACAGCGGCATTAATTAAAGACGAAATGCAGAAGGCAGGAGCCAGTGTTACACCTGACCAAGCCAGGTCGGCGGCGCACGCCCTTGAAGACAGCGTTTGGAATATTCATATTTATTTTGGTTACGCTTTGACTGGATTGCTGCTTTTGCGCCTCGTGTTGGAACTTTTTCAAGTTGTCGATCAGAAGTTTATCCGTAAGATAAAAGCAGCATTCAAGCAGTTTAAAATCGTAAAAACGAACAGAGAAACAAATCTGCATGAGGCCACAGTAAAAACAATTTATGCAGTCTTCTACCTGTTACTGCTGATAATGGTCGTCACCGGCTTGTTTTTAGCCTTTGAAGATGCCTTGGTAGCTTACAAATCCATGAGACACACGATCAAATCGATACATGGTTTTTGTATGTACTTAATATTAGCATTTATAATTATTCATATCGCAGGAGTCTTCCTGGCTGAAAGAAAACGTTCACCAGGAATTGTTTCTGATATGATTAACGGAGGGAAAGATCAATAAAATGTTTAAATATATATTAGCACTTGTTTTGGTAACCCTGCTTGCATTAAATGTAAAGGCACAGGATAACTATGAGATACAGGTTTACGGATCGGAAACTGTAGATTCCGGTCGTACCATGGTCGAGCTGCACAGCAATTACACAGCAAACGGTTTTACAAAATCAATTGACGGCCAATTGCCAGATAATCATGTAATACATGAAACGATAGAAATTACACACGGCTGGACACCGTGGTTTGAAACCGGCTTTTATTTCTTCAATTCTATTGGAAATGATGGCAGAACTGCTTATGTAGGATCGCATATCCGTCCCCGTTTCGCCGCGCCTTTGAGCTGGAACTGGCCGGTTGGGGTAAGCCTGTCTACGGAGTTCGGCTTTCAGAAGAAAGCCTTTTCAGCTAATACAAGTACCCTGGAAATAAGACCTATCATTGATAAAAAATGGAGTAAGCTTTATATTGCGGTCAATCCAACGCTTGATAAAAGTTTTGCAGGCCCTGACCAAAACCGGGGATTTATATTTTCGCCGAATGTTAAAGGAAGTTACGATGTTACCAAAGTAGTTGCGCTTGGTTTGGAGTATTACGGCACCACAGGGCCATTTTTTCACTACGACAGCTTTCAACAGCAGGCACAGCAACTTTTTGCAGCGATAGATTTAAATACGGACCCCGACTGGGAGTTTAATGGAGGAATCGGCTATGGTTTTACCAGTAACACGGAAAAGGCTATCTTTAAAATCATTATAGGCCGAAGATTCTAATGGAAATGTTTAATTAATACTACGGATATGAAAAAGCTATTGCTATTTATTTTTGGTATGCCCGGAATTATTGCTTCCGCATTAGGTCAAAACTACCAACCAGTTGCTCAGCATTCGACGGTAACGTTTAAGGTATCACACCAGATGATTTTTAAAAGTACCGTCAGCGGAACTTTTGCAGGCATAAAAGGCGTGATCCAATTCGACCCAAAAAATCTTTCAGCAGCTGATTTTACGGTATCAGTTGAAGCAAAAACAATTAATTCCGGAATTGGGATGCGTGACAATGATCTGCGTGAAGAAAAATATTTTGATGTCGAAAAGTATCCTACAATTATTATTAAGGCAAAAACTATCACTAAAGGCACCAAAGATAATGACTATTTATTATCCGGTACATTAACGATGAAAGGGAAGACTTTGCCTGTGTCTTTTGCTTTTTCGGCAAGCCCCGAAAATCAAGGCTATCTCTTTAAGGGACACTTTCAAATCAACCGCTTAGCCTACGATATAGGCCCTGATAATTCTATTGATAAAACCGTGGAAGTGGATTTGGTTGTTGAAGCAAAATAATCGTTGCTTATGTTCGATGTACGCTATCAGCTATTTACCATTAATCAATTTTGCCATCATAAAAGCAGCACCTGCGGCCAATGTCCCAATTACCACAACTTTTAATGCGCCACTTAATGCGGGCTGTCCTGTCATTTTGCTTTTAAAATAACCGAAAATAAAGAGGCAAATCAGTGTAATTCCACAAGAATAGTAAAGTGCCGATTGGGCCTCATTTATAAAAAAATACGGCGACAACGGAATAATTCCTCCGATGATATACGATACACCAATGGTGATAGCACTTTTGGTTGCTCTGTTGGGCTGTGGTTTTTCTAATCCGAGTTCATATCTCATCATAAAATCAACCCATTTATCTTTATCCTTAGCCATTTCATCTGCAAGTTCTCTTTGTAGATGCTTCGATAATCCAAAATCGGCGAAAACCTCCATAACTTCCGTTTTTTCTTGGTCAGGAACGCGTTCAACTTCATTGTATTCCCGCTGCAATTCTGAATTGTAATGATCGGCTTCTGTACGACCTGCCAAAAAACCACCCAAACCCATGGCGATGGACCCCGCTACAATCTCAGCAATACCTGCTGTAACGACCAACCCGGAGGAACTTACGGCCCCGCTAAGCCCGGCAGCTAATGCAAAAGGAACTGTTAAACCATCGGACATTCCTATAACAATGTCGCGTATAATTTCAGAACTGGTGACGTGTTGTTCGTGGTGCATGTTTGATTTATAATTAAATTCCGAGTTGAATGACGGTATTATATAATAGCCGCATACAAAAGGATCTGCGACGAAGACGGATTTGACAAAAAACAGGCTTTAATTTCCCTCATTAAAGAAATCTTTATAGCAACAATGTTATAACATCAAACTGTAGCAACTTTGAAGTGTTTACCTAATTCTCATTGTCAAATACTCCGATGTTTGAAGCATAATTCAAACTAGTAAAGCCAACGATATGGTAGCAGGATTGTAGATGAATTTGAGTCAATAATTGCTATGCTTATTTGAAATTCATGTAGTCTGAATAAATGTAAGAACAATTAATTTTTACTGAATATCTTATGGATATAATTAGTTTTCTGTTTATCGAGACATTTTTTTGAAAGCCAAGCAATAAATACAATAATTACTAATGAAAAACCTGTAAATGCATTTATCCATTTAAAATATAAGTGGGTTTGTTCATGGACTGGAGATTATGATGAATGAGACCACGCTATTTCGGCGCAAGCTAAAGGCATTAGGGGCAAATTATCTTATCAGAATTTAGACTATGAGTGTTTTAAAATCATTGGCCATATTTATTTTAGCGGGACTGTTTGAAATTGGCGGCGGATATTTGGTTTGGCTATGGCTGAAAGAAGATAAGCCATGGTGGATGGGCATTTCAGGCGGGTTGATATTAGCCTTTTATGGTGTGGTTGCGACTTGGCAAACTACTGGTTTTGGACGGGTTTACGCGACCTACGGCGGCATCTTTATTGTTATGGCATTAATATGGGCATGGAAAGTAGACGGATTTAAACCTGACAGATGGGATATCATAGGCGCAGCTATCGCATTAATTGGTGCTTGCATCATCATTTATATGCCGAGAAGTCACTAAAAAATATGGCAAATCAGGATTTCACATTTTCATGGAACCTATAGCTGTTTTACTACTACCATTTTTAAATATCGCTTCGCTATTCAGCAAATAGGCCCCGCCAATAACCACAACCTCCCCCTCTTTTAAGCCGGAAAGCACGGAGATATAACTGGTGTTTCCCGTACCTGTTGTAATATTTTTAGGTGCAAAACTTCCATCCATATTTTTCACCCAAACCTTACTTCCATCGCCATCCGTTAAAATTGCGGAAACCGGAATCGCTAAGGAACGTTGGCCGCTATTATTAAGAGAAATATAAGCCTGCATCCCTGGGCGTATCAAACCTTGTGGATTGGAAACACTTACCCTTATCAAATCGACTTTGGAAGCATCCGATAATTCAGGATTGATAAACTCAATTTTGCCGGCAATGACTTGTCCATTCAGATCAGGAAATGAAACGCTCACCTTTTCATTCTCCTTGTAATTTACGGTTTCATTAGCATAAAGTTGTGCTTCCACCCATAGGCTTCCTAATGCTTGTGTTTTTAAGATGGGCATACCTTCCGTTACATAATCGCCTTCATGCACCGCAATTTCGCTAACTGTTCCGTAAATTTTGCTTAATACAGTTGTTGTTGCAGACACTTTACCAGAGGCAGCCAAAGCCTTGATTTGTGATGATGATAGTCCCCACAATTGCAGTTTGCTTTCAGCCGCTGATAAGAGTTGCTTATAGTCAACATCCGGGTTATGCAATTCTTTTTGCTGTGTTTTGGCTAACAGGTATTCTTTTTCTGCTTCCTGCAAATCCTCGCTATAAATTGAATATAGCGGTTGGCCGGCTGTAATCTTTTCCCCGGTTGTCCTTACAAATAATTGTTGTATCCGCCCTGCTATCCTTGCGCTGATCGCTTCTGCTTTGTTTTCATCGGTGGTCACCGTTCCGCTCAGCGTTTTCTCACTACCGGTATTTTCTTCCCGAACGGTATCTGTTTCAATTCCTGCCAGTTGAAGCTGGGTTGCGGTTAACGTTATATTTCCGGCTGTTTTATTATCGGAACTGGTTAATTCAACCTTAATCAGTTTCATTCCGCAAATCGGGCAATCGCCTGGCTTTTCCTCATGAATCTGCGGGTGCATGGAGCAGGTGTAATAGGCTTTACTTTTTTCAGTTGAAACTGATAACTGAGGTTTGGCCTTTGGTTTACAGGCCGTAAACAATGCGGTTATGGTCACCAATAAAATGATGATACACTTGAATTCCTTATTCATGATCTTTTGTTTTAATGAATCCTTCACTGTCTGTTAAATAGGCGGCATTTGATGCGAGGCTGTCTGTTACAGATAATCCCTTTTTGATCTGTATTTCGTTATCACTAATAGTTCCTGCATCGACTTGGTGCGCATTAAATCTTACGCCATCTTTTACCCAAACAATTTTGGTCTTGCCTAAGTCAAGTAAAGCTGCTTTAGGTATCCATAAGCCGGTATTTGTTCCCGTTTGTATTATAGCCCTGATCTGGCTATTTACTTTTAACCCATGATCCATATTGTCTATATAAACCCGGATACTGGTGGTTTTATCGCCATCCTGTAAGGTTGGCTCAATAAAATTGACTTTCCCATTGATCGTTTTGCCCGGCATATCAGGTAAGCTGACTGTTACAGATTGGTTTAACTTCAGACCGGCCACATCTGACGCGTTTATTTTGATAACCGCCCATAGCATATGCGGATTAACGACATTAAACAGGTTCTGCCCTTTCTCGACATACATACCCTCTTTGATAGACAACGGCAGATTGTTGGAGTAATCCGTCGGCGTTTGTGGTTCGGCGCTTCCCGCCATTTGGCTATGTGGCATATCGTGAACATGCCCATCATAAGGACTATAGACCGGCAGGCTATAAAATGGCTTTTGAGTTTTAATGACCTGGTTAATTTGTCCATTCGTCATGCCCAGCAATAATAATTTTTGCTTTGCTGCATTGATCAGCCCGGCTTCCTGCGATGAGTTTTTGACCAGGAACAATAAGTCTTGTTGTGCGGTCACCATATCAGGACTGTAAATATCAAAAATGCGCTCCCCGCTGTGTATTTCCTCAAAGGCATATTTGATATACAGCTTTTCGATCCGGCCCGAAAAACGGGAAGCGATATTGTTGAACATACGGGAATCAAAGTCGAGGTATCCGTCTGCCTGAATTTTTGTAGCAACGTCCTTTTGTGTTGGTGTAATGGCTGAGATATTGGATATAACCGAAGAATTAACAGGCTGCAATACCGTGTTCAGACTAATGCCCGCACCCTCACTGGCTTGTCCTGATTTTTTTACCAGTGCCATGCCGCATATCGGGCAGCTTCCCGGATGATCTTCCATGATTTGCGGGTGCATCGGGCAGGTATATTTTGCATCGATGGCTTTGACACCTGATGCAGATTGTTGAGCCTGTTGTTTTTGCCCGCAGGAAGTAACTACAAGCATAACCAATATGCCGATAGCCAGTATTAGATTAATACTTTTCATTTTCTTTTTCATAAGCTACCTGTAATTGTAAAAGTTCCTGTAAGCGGTCAAGGTTTTCCATTTTCGCGGCTTGTAAATCCTTAATGCCGTTAAGCACTGATGGTAGATCACCTGTGTTTTGGTCATAAGCCAGCAAAGCGGTTTTATAGCTGTTTTGCATGGCCGGGATAATATTCTCCTTATAGTTTTTGAGTTGCTTTTTTTTGCTGTTGATGTCCAGTCGCAAGGAAGTCAGTTGTCCTTCTGCCTGGTTGAGTTTATCCTGTTTTTCATTTTGCAGTTCCTCTACCTCATAGCGGATGCCTTTCAGGTTAGCTTTGTATTCCTTAGATGCCCAGGGTACGATTGGGATAGTAACCGAAGCCATTAAAATATACTGATTGGGATAACCGCCATAACTAATCATGTGAGCGGCCTGTATGCCAAAATCCGGTTTGCGTTTGCTATACTCTACCTGGGCGTTCAATTGCTGTAACTGGATACTTTGGTCGAGCATTTTTATGTCACTTCTCGAAGATGCTAAACCTGCTGTATCCGTTAAAGTAGCTTCATAGTTCCTGATCACGATATTAGTATCAACTTCAAAAATAGTTTGCTTATCCTGGTTCATCAGCGTATTCAGCATGATGATATTTTGGCGAAGCTGGTTGTCCAGTTGCTCTTTGGTGTTATCCAGTTCATATAAGTCAGCTTTGGCTTTGTAGATGTTCGGCAGCTTTTCCTTGCCATAGGTTAATTTAATATTGGCATCCTTCAGCATGTACTCCAGCAGCTTCCGGGTGTTTTCCAGTAAAGCCAATTTTCGCTCTAAAACAGCCTGGTCATAATAATAGCCTCTTGCCTGTGCCAAAAGTTGGTTTTTAAGGTAAGCTTGTTCCTGTTCAGTTACCGCCGACATGCCCTGCATATATTTTTCTTTAGCCTTTAGCTTTGCCGGGTTGGTAAACATTTGCTGTGCCTGGATCATAAATGATCCTGCGTTTGGACTAAGTGAATAGGGCGTTTGGTACTGCCCTGCGCTGATCTGTGGCGCATCCAGATTTCGGGCACCTTTGGCATATTCATTTTGTGCGCTGGCCTTAGCCGTATAAGCCATTAAAGCAGGATTGTATTGATTGATCCTGGCCAAAACACTGTCCAGCGGCAACACAAGCGATTGAGCTTTTGCTAAATGAAAAGCCAATAGCCCAATGCTCAATACTATTATAAATTTCGTTTTCATTATTCTTTTACCTCCAATACTTCCAGTTTGCCATATTTTTTGAGTTCATATTCCTTCACCATTAAAAAAATCAATGGTGTAACCAATAAAATATGGGTGGAAGAAGTTAAAACACCGCCGATCATCGGCAATACGATAGGCAGCATAACATCGCTGCCTGTCCCGGTCGCCCATAACACCGGCACCAAACCGAACAGAGCCACGCAAACCGTCATCAATTTTGGTCGCAGGCGTTTGACCGCGCCATTCATTACATAAGTTCTTAAATCTTCCTTAGTAATCGTTTCCCTTGAATTGCCTTTTAAGGCGACCAATTGCTGCATGGCATCATTCAGATAGATCACCATCACAATACCCGTTTCCACCGCGATTCCAAACAAGGCAATAAACCCGACAGCTACCGCAACTGATAAATGAACGCCAAAGAAGTACACCATGTAAGCCCCGCCGATGAGCGCGAAAGGAATACTGATCAAACTGAAAAATGCTTCCCGGATAGAATGAAACGCAAAATAAAGACAACCAAAAATGATAATTAGAACGATTGGTAAGATCAGTTTTAAAGTACGTTCCGCCCGGATCAGGTTTTCATATTGCCCGCTCCATTCAATAAAATAACCTTTGGGGAGCAGTTTAACCATACTGCTTAGTTTATCCTGCGCTTCCTGAACGGTGCTGCCTAAATCCCGGTCGCGTACATTGAATAAAACTGTACCGCGCAACAAGGCATTTTCCGATTGGATCATAGCTGGGCCGTCGCTGATTTGAATATCAGCAACTGATGATAAGGGAACAGGGCCGTTATTCGGTGTTTGTACCAATGTGCGTTTGATCTCATTTAGATTGCTGCGATAATCCTGCGCCAGCCGGACATTCACGCTAAAACGCTGCCTACCTTCAATCGTTGTGGTCAGGTTCATACCACCTAAAGCGCTTTCCACGATCTGGTTTACATTATCTACGCTCATCCCGTACCTGCCGATGGCATCTTTATTCACCTGAATGTCGAGATACTTACCACCGGTAATCGGCTCTACATATAAATCCTTAACGCCGCCAATACCCTGCAATGCCTGTTTCATTTGGTTGGATAAAGCGTATATGGTATCTAAATTTTGCCCATAAACTTTCAGCCCCACATCAGTACGTATCCCAGTAGAAAGCATATTGATACGGTTGATGATCGGCTGTGTCCAGCCATTCACCACGCCGGGAATTTGGAGTTTGGCATTCAGTTCATTGATGATGTCTTCTTTTTTGATACCCTTGCGCCATTCGTCTTTAGGCTTTAACAGGATAATGGTTTCCACCATACTGATCGGCGAATTGTCGGTTGCGGTGTTTGCCCTGCCTGCTTTGCCTAAAACATTGGCAACTTCCGGTACACTTTTGATGATCCTGTCCTGTACCTGTAAAAGCTGTTTGGCTTCCGTGTTGGACACATCCGGCAGCGTCACCGGCATAAACAGGATGGTGCCCTCATCCAATGGCGGCATAAACTCACTACCCAAACTTAATAGCAACGGGATACTGATAAGCAGCGCGACTATATTAATGGTAAGTGTGGTTTTACGCCAGATCACACACCAATCGAGTATTGGACGGTAGAGTTTCTCCAAGCCCCTCGTTAAAGGGTTTCGGTCATCTGTTCTTAATTTTCCTTTCAGAAAAAAGGAGATCAGCACCGGTGCCAATGTTACCGCCAGTATCGCATCGATGGCGAGAATAAATGTTTTTGTCCATGCCAGCGGCCCGAACAATTTGCCTTCTTGTCCTTCCAGCAAAAATACAGGGAGGAACGAAGCAACTATGATTAGCGTTGAGAAAAACACGCCACGGCCCACCTGTTTGCATGAGGCTTCGATGATCTTTATTCTTTCTGCTGTGGTCATGATTTTTCTTTTTGTTGTGCAATGGATAAATTCCGATGCGAGTTTTCTACCATGACGATGCCGTTATCTACGATGACCCCGATGGCTAAGGCAATACCTGTTAAAGACATGATATTAGAGGATATGCCAAAGGCATTAAGCAGGATAAAACTGGCCGCAATGGTGATGGGTATTTGTATGATAATACTTAATGCGCTCCGCCAGCTGAACAGGAATAGGATAACTATAATCGATACGGTAATCATTTCCTCAATCAGTGTGTGCTTTACTGAATTGACCGCACTTTCAATGAGTTCACTGCGGTCATAGGCGATCTTGAATTTTACGCCTGAAGGTAAGCCTTTTTGTATATCCGCCATTTTATCTTTAACAGCATGTATCACCTGATCCGCATTTTCACCGTAGCGCATCACCACAATACCGCCAACCACTTCTCCGGTGCCGTTTTCATCAAATATGCCCAGGCGTTCATCGCCGCCCATTTGAACGGTTGCGATGTCTTTAATTTTTACGGGTATGGTATTGTTTACGCCGACAGCCATATTTTCTACATCTGCTAAGCTTTTAATATAGCCCAGACCTCGGACGATATAACCCGTGCCGTTCATTTCAAACTTGCGGCCGCCTACATCATTGTTATTGCTTTTGACGGCTTTTAAAACCTGCGATAAGGGGATATTATAATAATTGAGTTTATGCGGGTCGATGGTGACCTGGTATTGTTTTTCAAAACCGCCGAATGATGCGACCTCACTTACTCCCGGTACAGTTTGCAATCCTAATTTTACATACCAGTCCTGTAAGGCACGCTGTTCACCGAGATCAATGCCTTTCGCATCCAGGGTGTACCATAAGATATGGCCTACACCTGTTCCGTCTGGGCCGAGCGTTGGCGTTATACCTTCCGGCAATAAACGCTGCGCGTAATTCAGGCGTTCCAGTACCCGGCTTCGTGCCCAATAGACATCCGTTTTATCGTCAAAAACGATGTAAACAAAACTCATTCCGAACATAGAGGTCGCGCGGATAGATTTTACTTTGGGGATACCCTGCAAGTTGCTCACCAGTGGGTAGGTTACCTGGTCTTCCATAATCTGTGGACTGCGGCCCTGCCATTCGGTAAATACGATGACCTGGTTATCCGACAGGTCGGGTATAGCATCAATCGGATTTTCGCGTACAGCATAGGCCCCCCACGCAAATAAGGCTACGGCAATCAGCAAGACTATATACCTGTTTTTTAAGGACAGGGTAATCAATTGGTTAATCATCTTAATTGATTTTTTTAGCCCCGCTTTTGCGGGGCTGTAAATACTACATCTTCATTTTGCTATCAGCAGCTTTCTTGTCGAGGTCTGATTTCTTTACCAGGGTCATACCGCAGTTTGGTTTTGGGCATTTACCGGGTTTATAAGCAATCACATCGTGATGCATTGGGCAGGTATAGATCACTTTAGCGGTTTTGGCCTTTTTGGCGGTATCCGTTTTCATTTTGGTTTGCGCCTGTACGTTTACGGCGAATAATAAGCCAGCGCAAAGCATAGCCATAGCAATTAGTTTTTTCATGTTGAATAAAAATTAATAGGTGAATGAATGCCATAGGAAAATATCCTATGAGGGTTATTTAAATTAAGATGATTTTAAAGGAAAGCCGCGCAATGGCGCAGGCCAGGGATCTGATCAGATCAGGTAAGTGCAGTTCAAAATATAAATAGGTTCATGCTGCCGGAAAGGCGGTGCATGACTATTGAATGCAGTTTGAATTTCAGTAAAGGGTTCTGCATTTAATTCGTACGGAACAGATGCTTCCATTGTGGCCGGGAAAAACTTAACCGAGAGCGATAAAGCATCCGACCCAAAATGATTGTCTTTTACTTTAAAAGATTGTTTGGTGGTTTTGCAGCAATTGTCTGCTTTAGTTTTGGCGTGTGATGTTGAAGCATCACCAAGTGAAAAGGTGGTGGACGTTTTTATACCACAGCAGTAAAAACTACTGGCCGACACCCCGATAGCGGAGAGCAGGTAAACAGTGGTTAAAAGGGCTATGGTGATTCTTTTCACGGTACGAAGATAAATAAATTTATACGTTTGGCATGTGCTTATGGTTAGAATGCCGCCCGAAAAAGGGCGGCATTGCTATTTATTACTTAGAGTTTACACTTAGTCGTACATTCTCCTGATGCCTTACAAGTTTTACTGCAATAATCCTTGCAGTTCGGCCCGCAACTTTTTGCGCATGTTGAACAGTGATTCATTTTGCTGTTGCAGCATGGGGTATTTGCATAAGTAATCGATATAACTGATAATAGCATCACCATGGTGATGAAAAGAAACTTTTTCATGATTTTTAAATTGAAGATTAATAATTAAATGATTGGACAACCCAAGGTTGCCTTGTTCGGATTTAATGATTATATCTTCGGCGGATTCCAGCCATTATCCTGGTAATCCGACAATTCGCCCATTCTAAAACGTTGGGCCATTTTGCTGTTTACATCAGTAATTACTGGCAAAATAGAAACTGACGAAATAATTAAAAACCCGCAGGTGCCGCAGGAAAGCATGACATTACAAGCTCCTTTTGAACAATCATTGTCAGCGCCACGCTTTGGTTGGTTGCAACAATCATGATGTGTGGTTTGCTTACAACACATTGCTGTTTCATGATGGCTATTTGCGATACCCTGAATAGCGGATAACAGCAACATATTCCATATCAAAAAAACAGCTATATATTTCATGGTCTTATTAAAACGTTCAGCACTTAAAATATTGCACTACCGGGTTGTTTAATTAATCTTTTGCTAAGGTACCGGCAACTCATGCCGCCGCTTTTATATAATTCCGTTAAAAATTTATATCCTATTGCAAGGCACAGATCAAATCTTATCTATAGCCTTTCTACCTGTTTTACCGGAAGCTTTAAACTGGCTCGGGGTCTGTCCTGTTACACTTTTAAACTGCGTAGATAAGTGTGCACTGCTGCTATAACCCATTTGGTAAGCAATTTCATTAAGGTTCAATTCACCGTATTCCAGCAGTTCTTTGATCTTTTCTACCTTTTGCTGGATGATAAACCGTTCAATGGTGGTATCCTGCGCATTGGAAAACAAGCGACTCAGATGCGCATAGTCTTTTCCAACACGATTAGCAATCAGATCTGAATAAGAAGTGTGCATTTCTGACAGGTCAGAATGATGGACTAATTCAATAACTGCATTTTTGATCGCTTCAACCGTTTTATCTGTTTCCTTATTGATCAGCTCAAAGCCCGGAACTTTTAAGGCTGCCGAGATCAATTGTATTTGCTCCTCATTAGGATCAGGTATGATTTCAGCTTGACCCAACGCGACATTGTTAACAGCAAAGCCAAGGCTTTCCAGTTGCTGCCGGACGATCATGTGGCAACGGTCGCAGACCATGTTTTTAATATGTAACAGCATGAATTCTCTTCTTTCCCAAAATTAGCATTATTTCATGCTTTTTCTTCCCCAAAAGAAATAGACCAGGGATACAGGGATGAAGAAAATATTCAGCCAGGTTTGATAATTCCATTCAAAATGCTCGCCCGTCATTTGCATCCCGCCGGTATGCGACTTTGGTATCCAGTGCAAAGCGGCAAAAGAATAATCCAGGAATAAGGATGTAAAGAAGATACTTACCACCAGAATAATCAATAAGTACCACATCGTTCTGTTTCCGTAATACTTACGAAACACCATCAACATAGGTACGGTAACAAGATCAGAAAGGATAAATGCGATTACCCCGCCAAATGATATGCCGCCCTGCCATAATACGGCAGCCATTACAATATTACCTACCGAACAAACAAATGCAAATATGGCGATCAAAATACCAACGATCGCATTCCAGCTTAATACAACGAAATGCGGCAAACTGCTGTTCCCACTTAAAAATAAACCTTTCCAAAACGCATCAGGCACCAGCACCATTAAAATGGCAGATACTACTAAACCGATCAGAATGTCCTTACCCACCATTGTCACATCCATATAATAATGGCCACTGGCTGTTTTCAGCTTTGCAATAAAGCCTGAACTGTTATTATGTTCGTGATCGTCATCCATTTTCATATCATGATGACAGCAGGAACTTTCCATTTGATGATGTGCCTGCGGGTCATCCGTTTTTTTGCCTTCTGATACTTTTATTTGTTCGTTAGCTTCTTCCTTTACTTTTGCCGGAAATAACCAACGGATTAGTATAGCAGAAATGATAATAAAGAAGATACCGCCTATCACTTCCCCTCCAAAAAATGACCAGCCCAATAAGGATACGATCACAATGAATATTTCAAATACCAGGTTCGTGCTGGCCACCATAAAGGCAACAGCATTAGACCATGTAGAACCTTTGATCATTAGCGTCCGCGCCATCGAAGCAGCAGCGTAAGAACAAGAAGAAGATATGGCCCCGAACAAGGTGGAAAGACCTAATGCGGTTACCGAGTTCTTACCCAACCTGGCTGAAATACTTTCGGTGGATACAAATGCCCGGATCAGCGACGAAAGAATAAAGCCCAACGCCAGTCCCCAATAAATATCCCAAACCATAAATGCCAGTTGTGATATGATTTTTATTATTACGCTCATGATGAATCATTTTAAGTAATACAAATTTACTATTGCCTTGATTTTTAAGTTTACAGTTTAACGTATTTGATTTACAGGATTATGATGCCGGTAATGTTTATAGTTTGAACTTGATACCCCCATTGACCACGAAACCATCCAAAGGCGCATAAATATCCTTAAAAACAGGGTCGGTAATGCTGCCCGTATAGATCGGGCCAAATTTGGTTTGCCGGGTATCGGTCAGGTTCTCAAAATTGATGAATAGGGAAAACCGTTCCCATATCTTTTCAGCCATCAGGCCTGCAGTCCAGTAGCCCCTGCCGGTTGTGCCATCGTTTAATTGCTGCGGGCTGAAATAGTAGGCTTCGGCACCAATTTTGAATTTATTCTCTACTTCATAAACCAATACATTGTTCAGCCTGTTCCTGGATACCAAAGGGTAGGTGGTTATGGTATTACCCGTGTGCTGCATAACATCCGCCAACGTGTAGCCTAAAAACAGCTTAAAGTTATCGTAGGTGATTTTCACATTGGTTTCCATGCCTTTTGTATTCAAATCGCCTTGCGGTTGCTGGTATTGCAGATCACCGTTTGCTAATGGAGTAAGCAGGATAGGGTTGTTGATCCGTGTGTAAAAAAATAACTGATTAATACTGAAACTGACCTGATCGTTAAACAAGCCTGTTTTATAGGTAATATCATAGTTGGCACCATAAGACCTTTCTGCTTTGGTATTGGCAACATCTATGGGCAAAACGTTTCTGAACTCGATCCGTTCGGCATCTTCGGTAAATACTGTCGGTGCTTTGTACCCTAAACCACCGCCTAAACGGGTGGAGAAATGGGAATTGATCTTGTACAACCCGGAAATACGTGGCAGGACGAAGAAACCATATTCATTGTGGTAATCACCCCTTAACCCGGATTCCAAAATGAATTTATCCGTTGCATTCCATGTGTTTTGTACAAATCCGCCAATGGTTTGATAATTGTAACTGCGCAGCGGAAAACTACTATTTCTATCCTCATTAAAGTTATCAGTTAAATAATTCAAACCCGCCACCCAATCGCTTTTCTCTCCATTGTAAGCGTAATTAGCCTCACTATAAGTAGAAACTTGTACACCTGAAAAACGATAGTCGGGCAAACTGATACTCCGGTCGAAATAACTGATACTATTCTTAAATGTTAACTTTTCCTTATCGTTTAGTTTGTGGTCAAGCTCTGTTTGCGTACTGTATCTGCCTGTTTTATTGAGTTCGAAATAAGAATGCTGTGCATCACCATCCCCTTTCAAATACTGCATATCGCCACCAATGCGGTTTTCTACCGTTGAATTAATACCCGCAATCAGGGTAGTCCGGTCATTGAGGTAAAAGAATAATTTGGGATTTAGCGTGTACCGGTTATAGCGCGGAATTGCTGACAGTCCGATATTTGAAGGGTCATAAGGTGTGCCGTGATTGTAGGCAGCATAAACGGTAGCTCCTATTTTGTCAAACTTTTGGGAATAAAACCCACTGGCATCCAAGCCTAATGCAGACGTTCCGTTTAATAAAAAATCCAATTGACGTTCATTGGTTGGTGTTTTAGATACCAGGTTAACCAATCCGGCAATTGCACCGCCGCCATATAATGTTGAAGATGATCCTTTAATTACTTCCACCTGTTTTAAATCCAGCGGCGCAATCTGCAACAGACCTAATCCACCCGAAAAGCCGGAATATAAAGGAAAACCATCTCTGATGATCTGCGTGTATTTGCCGTCCAATCCCTGTATGCGAATACTCGAATTACCACTGGTGGCAGAGGTTTGCTGGGTTTGAATGCCTGTACTTTCCGCGAGCATCATGCGGATATCGCCAGGCTTCATATTGCCTTTTTCGTCCAGTTCATCGCCAGAAATAACCTCTACGCGGGTGGGGGTATTGGCAATGGTGCGACTGCTGCGGGTTGCACCAATGACTACCTCGTTAAGTTCCTCACCGTCACCCTTGCCTGTTGTTTGCAGTAAGATCAGCATCGGTTCTGTTTGTGTTAATGGAAATGTCAATGTGTCCGTCTGCGTTTGATAACCCACATAACTGAACTGAATGATTTGTTTTCCATCAGGAATTTTGGAAAGAGATATCTTGCCGGCGGCATCGGTTGTTGCGCCGATTTGGGTGCTTTGCACTAATATGGTCGCGCCAATTAAGGTTTCTTTTGTTTTGGCATCTTTAATAACGGCACGGAATGTATTTTGAGAATATGCTGTAAAAGTATAAAGCAGTGCTATAGAAAGCACGATTAGTTTTTTCATGAATTTTTTAGAATTAAGTAATACAAATTAGGTTAGCCCGTCGGCTTTAGGTATTAACTTAATTTAGGCGGTAACCAGATCGCAAGCGAGATTTTTTGAATAGCAGGCTGGCTATAAGGAATGAATTTCTGAATCTGTACTTCAGCAATTACAGAAAAGGTGATGGTAAGTGGTTTGCTAATAATAAAACCTACACAAGAGCCGCAGGTAAAAAAGGGAGAACAACCAGGGCATTGCTTTTCATTAGAAGTTTGCTTGCCCTTTTGAATTTTAGTGCTTAAAAATTGGTTATTGCAGTCGTTATCATTACAGCAGGGTGTTCCTGACAGCATAATTACGTACATGGCGAATAACAAGCAAATTATTTTCACTTGGCAAAGTTAGGTTTTTTTGGCTGAACAAGAATCCCTAAATTACCATTCGGTTGCGGCAAGCTTGCTCCATGTCGCCACACGTTTCACTCCGGGCTCCATTCCACAAGCCAGCCTCACCGAGCACAGCAAACCGGAAATTTGCTACGCTCATAACCGATTTGCTCTTTGCCACCGCCCTATAGTAATGCCATTCCTTATTCACCACTACCGCGAAGATAGCCCACCGCCGGGATAAAAAGTAAAGGCTATACAAGCGGGCGGGAGTTGTTCGCTTTCAGCGGCTCCACCCGGCCTTGACTTTTTACCCGGCTCGCGCTGCTGGTTGCTTACATGGTAAATAAGGCATGGTGTGTTCAAAGCTCAAATCGATAATGACTCAATGCCCTTAATAGACACATAATATAACTATGTTCTTTAAATTGTTTTTTGTCATCGTACTGGATCTGCTACTGCCAATTTTGAGGACGTTAATATGCCGTTTCTAAAAAACACGACATCGGATATTTGGAGTTTTTGGAAAAGTTCAGGGTTATTTCTGTCATAACTACCAGTATTTAATTTCTCACCAAGTCCTGTCCAGAAAATATCTAATCCAGCTTCTTTTAAATTTGCCATTAATTCTTCCTTACGAACGATTAAGCAGGAAGGTGTATCATAAATCGCAGCGGGATCAAACGCGATTAACAAACCAGCTTCGTTTTCAAAATGTCCGTCAACGAGGGAGGGACGTAACTTTAATATTTCAAATAAAAGTTGATTAGGCAATAATAAACTCGTCGATTCTTCCTGAGAGTTATCTATCTGTTTCTCCCAGAGATATTCAAGGCTTGATACAGAAACCTCGCCGATTTTTCGACCACCCTTTTCGCCTCTAAGATCTTGCCAGACCTCATTACCGTAATATGGAGTCATAAAATCAACAACTGCTGGCGACCAGAAATACTCCCTTAAATACAACTCCGTTCTTGATTGAGACTCGGGCATCCAACGGCCCATCAAATTCTGCTTAGACATCCATTTTACAATGGCTTCCTGTTTATCTTTCTTAACAAGGTAGCTTCTAAGTTGATACCAGAGTTGCTTATTTCCGTTTTTTGCTTCTTCTGCGTCCCAAGTGTGGTGCGATTCAAGAACCAACCATTCGACTCCTTTGTGATCTTTTAACTCGATCATCTTTCGAGGATCGGGTAGGTCACTTTCGTTTTTTAACCAATCAATTAAAGGCTCTTCGAATATTTGGTATTTGTAGTCCGACCACCAAGGCGCATCAGGAGTCTCACGTGTCCCTGTCATCATCATAGTTGGGTCAATATCCCTTACATTAGGCTCCCAGGCACCAGAGAAAGTTGTTTCTTTCGAATGTATACTGGAGCTATCATAAAATTTATAATTATCAGACAGCCGCGCAAGAATTTGATAAAAGGCAATCCATTGATACTTTTTACCTATCCTCTCAATTCGGGCAGCGCTTCTCCCCGATGATTTTATATTCTTATCGATCTCACTTAAAGCATGATTATAGCCCAGGTCATGGACTATCATTTCTATTGCGAGATTACTCAACAAACTCTCAGGATAACTTTTCCAATGTTTTACCGCATAACCAAAGGTGTACCTGCCAAAATCGCCGTACATGTACCCTCTTGAGCCGTATTCTGTAATCATTGAGCTTAGGATTGATTGTATACCGGCGTAGCCCGCATTATCATTATAGCCAAGTTCAACAGGATAATTCTCTACTACTGCGTCACTCGGCGCATCAGGTAGTTTTTCGCTTTTATATGGCGGCCGAATCTTGCTAGGTTCAGGAATGTGAACACCACGGAAGATGCCATACTCGACAGCAAGTCTCGCGTAGTCGCGTAATAAAATGTCAGCAATTATCTGGTCCTTGTTAAAAATGGTTTCATAGACATATCCAGTTAGTTCAGCAATCGCTGATGCTTTTCCGTTCCGGACAATTGAACCAAAAACAACGGCATAAATGCGCTGAATGATATAAGGATCATTCACACTTTTAAAATCGGCCATAACCGATTTAAGTTCTTTGAGGTTGTCAGTAAACAGGTATATAGCAGCCTTTGTCGCATGATCACGTAAATGCCTGTTGTTACTGCCGAAAAACCAGAAAAGCGTCTTGCCAATGGCAGCAATAGAACCGCTATCCATTATCTTATTTTCTCGGTAATTAAAAGCCCAATTTATGATTGACGAAACAGGTGAAATAGTATTTCTGTCATCATAATTATTCCCTATAAAAACACCCCATCCGGCATCCCGCTCAGGAAGCGGCATATTCAACAGGTAGTCGTGAAGAAATGCGGTATTTAGTGCGTTCGCTGGTTGAAAACTATAATTCAGTACGTCCGTCCAAAAATCATTTATGATCGCTTTATGCAGATTCAAAATGGCCTTTAGGTATTCTTTAGTTTTGTCTGTAATAGTGATTGATGAGCGATCTCTAAGCGCAGTAATGAAGGCTCTTATGATATCTGCTCGCTCCAAAAGATTCGGCCAGATATCGAAAATTTCTTTACCGAAATAATAAGGAACCATAATGGTAACAGCTTCAATGAATCCTTGATAGTCCTCATTTTCTTCGGATTGTTCGTCCATAAAAAAGAGCATTCCATTTGGGTTTATGGCTGTTGGCAGGTCAGCCTCTGGTATCTCTTTCAATAAATACTGAACCTTTATATACTCGCCTAATTTTTGGTACGAGAAATCGACGCCAAGCTCGTCATCATACTCATCAACTGGATATCTGTTCTCATAGAATAAACCTTCACTGATAAGTGCTTCAAAAAATCCTTTGCCTTTAATGAATAATCTGACTGCCTTTTCAACTCTTTTATAAGCAGTATGATAATCAAGATAAATAAGTCTTCTTTTAAGTTGGGTTTTTACAAACTTTTTTATTGCAAGCCCAACAATATCCAGTTTGTCAGCATCGTAGTGAAATTTTCGCTGACCTAATTCATGATTGATATAATGAAAGAAGTTTTTAAAAACATACATCGTGCCTAACCAGCTATGCAAGTCAATTTTTCCATTACTGTTCTTGTAAAGCAACACAAAAAGGCGTAAAAACAACGGGTTCCCAAATTGCTTGCTGTAATATGGCAAAACAGGTACTGTTAAACCTGCGTCGGTAAAAAAAAAGTAAACCGCCTGTTTTTCTACTCCTTCGAATCCTCGATGTTCAACTATCGCAGCAGTATCGTATTCGATATTTTTAAATAATGCGTTCTCATAGGAATTTCTGTAACTTAATACAACTTTTATGTATCTGTAAGGCATTACCGCATCAATGAAATTATTGAATCCCGTATTCCAAAGCCGAATTCCTTTGCCTTCGTTGATAGCGTCTATAAATAATATTACAGGATGTCCCAGCAATTCGCCCTTCAGGTTTAAGGTTTCCAAAAATTCGGTATCTGATACTGATTTTTGGCAGAATCTCTTGTTAATTTGCGACCATATATCCTGATAACTTGACAGGCTTTGACCTAACACCAAAATAGAAGGAATATCTTGCTCCTGTCTTTTATTGGCGATAAATCCTAATAATTGTGATTTTCCATTACCTGCTGCTCCTTTAATGAGAAGGTATTTCTTACTGACAAATCGTTGATTTGAAAGGAACAGCTTTAGCCCAGCTAGTTCATTACTTATTTTTTGAAGATCACCGTTGAGTTGACGAATATCCTTTAATTCACTTGTCCTTGTCGTCCTTGTTTTGCCATCTATGCCTATTTGCGTTCTTGCGGATTGAGAGTACCTGTAAAGCCCATCTGATAAATTATTTATCGAGTTTGAAACAACTTGCCAACTTAGTTCATTCTCAAAGTCGTTGTACAATGTATTAATCTGTCCGGAGATATTCATCACATCTACAATCAACTCATCGTAAGCAACCTGAAAACTTTTATTAACCCCTGTTCTATTCTGCAGGTTATCCCCACCGTAGATTCTTAAAAACAGCTTACCTCTCCCGTTTTTGTCAGCTTGTAAATTAGATAATGTTTGCAAAGGGCCATTTAGACGTTTCTTTACTTCATCACGATATTTATCATTGCAAACAAATTGATCAAAATAATCTTCTATCGGCAATGAAAAATTTAATTCTTGATACCTGGGTTTTAATTGGCGCAACATTTGTTTCAGTGTTCCCTGAAAAAGTGTATCGGGTAGCAATCGCTCTACTTTTAAATTAAAAAGCCTTAATGCGGGCAGCTTGGCCGAAACAAATCCAGTCAAAGACACACATTCGAAACCAATAGCCAGGTCAAATTTGCTGACTACACCTTGCAGATAAACCTCATTATTGATTTGACCGCAAATGCCGCAACCCGAAAACCCTTTGCTCACTCCTATGACATTACTTTTGTCGTAATATTTTAAAAAAGACTTATCAGGTTCTACCTGAAATTTGTTATCGCCTAGATCATTTGTATGTAGATTACCTTCGCCAGACTTTTGGTCCTTTGTATTTGTTAAAAATGGATAGCCCTTAAATCGAATATACCCCCCGTGATCATCTACAGTAGCCAGATTGATTGTTGGAATATTTTCAAATTCAGGAAATGATGTATTATGTATAATAATCGCGGCAATATCCTCCTCCTCATCAACAACAATACGATCTCCTTTTTTGAGTGTGTAGGAATCCTTTCCCTCCGATAAAATTATTTTATCGATCTTAATATGCTTGCGTTTTGCATTATTGTCAAAAGTTGGCCCATATACGCAGTGTTTCGCAGTAAAGATGTAAAGTGAATCTCCATCCTTCGGTTTATAGATGATTCCTGTACCCTTAAAATCACCTTTTGTAGTTATTCTAACCGTTACTGCCTTTAGTATATCATTGTATTTCATTTCTAAAACTTAACCGTTAAGACTTTTCCTGCTTTGGGGAACTTCATTCTAAAATTATACTTGATTTGTGCGTCAGGTTCTGCATCGAATAATTGTCTTAACCGGGTGTCGTCATGATTAAAGTAGAAGACTATCTTTTTCTTTTTTTCTCGATTTGGATGGGTTAATATTTTTGCCAGAACTTCTTTGTCTGGAAGCCCGTGCTGATTCTCGCCATCAGCTGAAATAATAAAACGCCGACATTTTACAATATTTAAAAGATCTTCGCTGTAATTCTTTCTGCTACCATGGTGAGACAATTTAACATACTTTACCTTTAGTGGATCTTTTTTAGAATATTTTGCCATTAAAGAATTGATGATCACAGAAGGATATGCATCGCCCATAAATAGCACCCCTTTTCCATTTTCTTCATACAATAATGCTATGCTGCTGCGATTCGATAGACCGCTCTTTGACCAATCTTCCTTCGCATCCTTCAGTTTTGATAGTTCTTTGATAGTTTTACTGTCCTTCCCCGTTGGATCAACTATATAGGTGGGTGGATCTACAAGGTAATATTTTTTGAATTCTTTTTTCCATCGGTCTTTCAGTTCTGTAAGGGTTGCCTTGTCAGGAGAGAGTAGCATTATTTTTGCGTCACCTATAGTAACAGGCGACAATTCATTAGTGACATCCTGCCTGCCTTTAACTCTCAATTTTTGCAAGATTTCGGTTAGTTCAAACCCCTTCGCGAAGCTTAAAAAGGCAGAATCATCATTCAATTTGAACCCATTAAAAAAATTAAACCATAACTTATTAAGTAGCTTTCCTTTACCTGTTTTCTCTTCATCTCTTAAGTATTGGATAGCGCCGTTTATATGATCTGCATCGAGATGCGTCAATATCCACAAATCAATAACCCATTTTTTCTTTGAAATATGCTCAATAACTTTTTGAAGTGCCTTATAAGCATTAATGAAACCGCCGTCAATTAATATGTTTCGAACCTTTTTGTCGGTAGCTGTATGTTTGATAAAAAATGCATCGCCACATTTAACGGGCAATACCTTTATGATAGTACTCATTGGAAAAGTTTAGTAAGTGATTACTAAGGTAAATTTTATTATTGCAAACCGAAGAAATTGCTGCATATGTTCATTATAATACCTATTGTATTTTCACCAACAATCCTACATGAGAGTTGGAATAGATCAGAAGAATTTGTATCTTTATATCGTAAGATTTGTAATTAATCTGCATCAAAAAAGTGGTTAGTAACTCGGTGCGTAGCTGGTTTTAAACTATATAAAATATTGAAAGTCAAATGGTTATCGATAGTGTTCGATTCCCCTACGGGCTACTAAAAACGTCGTTTTCATACAAGAGAACGGCGTTTTTTCGTTAATAGGGCTAACAATAGGTAAAATTCAAATGAGTTTAAAAGGGTAAAATTTGCTTCAAATCGACTTCAAATGAACCTTTTGAGATTCGAGAGTGAAATTTATCAAATGTTTAGTTTAGGTAAAATATCTTTCTCTCCAGTCAGAAATCAAATAATTTAAGCCACTTAATTCTTTGAGAGCGCAACGATCGAGTCGGAATTGACCTTTCGGTCACGGAGGAATTATTTCAGCATTTAAAATAAGAAAATTGTGTTGAAGTTCGATTTGACAAATGCGAACAACCGAACACTTGAAAAGAGATTTCGGAGGATTATCTTATTTGGTGAAGACCAACTTTTAAATGAACATCAAGCATTTTCTTGTTAAAAATCATTTGATATTTATCTCGCTATGGGGATCGGAAAATCAAAGTTCTTACATTTACCCCACCGGGGGAAATGATTCTTAATCTCTATAAATTCTTTCCTGTAATTAATGTGAGAGTATCATCAAAGTAAATCTTTGATAAATCAAAGCTCAAGAGTAGAATAACAAGAAATAAGTAATATCTACAAGAAATTGCTAAAGCTTAAAATAACTTTAGGCACGGACGCCTTCAAGCATCAATAACCTTATTCAGCCATCATCAGCAATGCTTGTTTGTCTTATTACAATAATCGTTCATTACGGCATTACCTATGACAAAAAATTTGCGCTAAAGGGAGCGTTTTTTCGAAATATCACGCTCATTCCCAATCGAGATTTGCAATTTAAGTCAGCAAATCACACTTTAGAGCAATGAACGTCCCCGAGAATGATAAAGAGCATGCTTTGAAAACGATCGTTGCCGGGAAGTGACGAAATTTCTCTCATTAATAAGATTCATTATAAATTGATACGCATCTTTCGTTAACTAAAGCATTATTTGTATAATCATTGCTATCTGATGTTGGAATAAATTTGATATTTAGTCTACAATTACCAAAACTTACATAATAATATTTGCCTACAAATAATTGTTTGGTGCTTAAGAAATTTTCTATGTAGGGGTTGTTTTGAGGATTTTTGTCTGATATAAATTTATCACCTTTTTTAGTTTTCTTGATGATGTAACCAATTTCTTCAGTAACATCAAATGAGATTAAAAATTTAACATCATCTTCGACGAAGCATCCGCGCGATCTATTTTGAAAAGAAACACGAGGTGGTGTGCTGAGTGTTAAAATGCTATCCATTTTAATTTTATCAAATGGGTGTTTACAATTTACTTGATAATTTACTACATGACCCAAAGAATCCCATTTAACATGAACCATTATTTCTAATGTAGACTGCGAAGGGAAAATATCATGTTGATATTTATTCAAATCACCTGCAACAATAGCTTTTATTGAAAGACCTATTTTTTTACAAGCAGTATCGAATCCACCATTTCCAAATAAATCTTTGGTATTTTGCAATTCAGATAGTTTATACGTTGATTTATCATAATTGTATTTAATTAGCTTTAGACGTTCCTTGATTTGTTCATGTTCAACCCGTTCTTTTTGAATGGTATTAAGATCAGCAGTTTTTTTCTTGATTAATGAGAGTAGATTTTTCTTATCTATTTTACTAAAATCTCGTTCATATAAAATTATACTATTAACACATCCAGTTGTTTGTAAAATCGCTCCCGGATAAAAGTCGATTTCATCAGGCACGTCTATCCATGCCAGGCTATTCTTTAACATTACCGCATTAATTTCATCTTTTATCAGGAAGTGCGGTTTAACAGCATAAACATCGTTGTATAACAAATTTGGGGACTGCTTAATTGTAAATCCATAAATTTGGGGTAAGTGTGTCAATTGTGTTAAAGTGTCATAACAAACTATTCCTAATATATAACTTGGATTTGAGTGTAGCGCCGCATTACATGCTGTTCCTGATTCAAACACTCCGTCAGTGAAAATGATTTTATGAAGAGACCTATTAGAGATATACCATACTTTTCCTGTTGGAACGGTTCGTCGATACAACTTATCCAATTCAATTTCTTTTTGTTGACTAAGTGCTTGAAATGATGATATTAATAAAAATAATGCGGTAAATAATTTAAAATAAGATGAAGGTTTCACGTGAAGGTTTGATAATACCTCCAGTTCCAAATAGGTGGTTAAAAAAACAAGCGTGGAACTGTAGCCTACCGCAATCAAGGTACTGGTATACCCACACAGAATAGACTAAGCCCACGCCTGTAGCGTGAGCGTTAAGCCTTATCTTTCTGTGTGTTTAAAAATTACCAGTTTTTGATCGCAGAAATGAAGCTAACGCAAGGTCGTTATAACAATATGTTGTGTTTCTCTATATACTCAATAAGCTTTGATTTATTTTCATGGCTAAGGTCGAAAATAATATTGGTTCGATAAAATCTTCTTAAACCATATTTCTAATACTACATTAAATCGGACAAATCGGACGATATCATATTCTCAAAAACAAGGTTTTACACGGGGGTTGCTTCTGGGAAGTTATACAAAGTATCGGCGCGTTGCTGAGATTAATAACATTTTAATGAAACAACTACAAATCGAAATTTATGGCGACCAAAAGTTCATCGCCACTGCCGACTTGAAAATTCCTGCATATTACGCGAAAGCAGAAATTGAAGGATATGGCAACGATCTACTCAAACAAAGCATTTCAGCAATGGGAGTTAAGCAGCCTATCGTTATTAATACTTATCCGGGTCGAGAGGGTACAATAATCAATGGAGTAGAAGTGTATAAAATAAGTAAAGCATTAGGAATATACGAATTGCCTTTTTACGACTTGTACGTTCCCTTAGAATTGGAAAAAGAATTTCACTACTTATTTAGTATAAAGTGTCGGGAACACCGCATCGAGGACATAATCGAACAATTGAGAAAAAGTGACTATTTATCTTATTTCAAACAAATTTCAAATAGCACCACATTACCCACAAGTATTATTGACAAAGGTAATAGTGAATTCAAAAAAGACAGTGAAAACGCACAACACAGAAAAATGTCTTTCCTATTAAGATACGACACGAGTTTTGAGGGATATTTAGAAAAACTACAAAAGCTACTAAACGCTAAATCGCAAAATGAGGCATTGCTAACGTTAATTATCGATGCAGTAGAAGGGAGAATAAACATATGTTAAATATGTTGAACCTCGTGGAGCGAGATTTTGCTAAAATCCCCACGAATAGCAAAATTTTTATAGGTAAATCTGTGACGAATGCTCACTATGATGAGATCATAGAAGAGAGCAGCTATGTGTATTTAGATAAGCATAAACCTGTCGTCTATCTAAATCTAAATGATAGTCATTTTGATGAATTGTTGCCTTACCTGAACGACTTGGAATTTGCTAAATCAACGAGAAAAACACTTGGTAATAACAATGCAAGTATTCTGTTTGGTGCTGTCACAGCCAAAATCAACCGCAGCAATTTTTGTAATGTTGGTGCTACAGTTTGCCAATCTCCGACCCTAAATCAGTTGCTGAAGTTGAAATATAGTACAATTGCAAATGAGTTGATGAAGGTCTACTTACCGCAGTACCAAAAACTCGGAAGAACGATATTAAAACATAGCGGAATACATAGTGATTGGTACATGGCTGATTCATTTTGGACCAGCGGAATCATCAATAAGAACAGCCCCCACAATTTTCATCTTGACGGTGACAATAAATCCCATGCTTATTCAGCCATGATAACTATGAAACATAATGTCTCAGGTGGGTACTTGGTCATGCCGGAATATCGAATCGCTTTTAAGGTATCTAACAGATCGCTAATATTTTTCTGTGGAAAGGAAATAGTCCATGGGGTATCACCAATAAACAGAGGTCTTGATGGACATAGATATAGCATTGTTTATTACACAACGGCTGACCTTAAATTCTGCGATTCATATAGTGAAGAAATGGCAAAATCTATAAAAAAATAACCATGAAAGAGAGAAGATCAACAAACATTAAAAAACAAAAAGTACTAACAGCTTTCATTGAATCGGGGGGCAATGCTACGATCGCGTGTGCTAACGCCAGCATAGCTAAAAGTACATTCTATAAATGGCAGGAGGATGACCTGCAGTTTGCGGAAAATGTAGATACTATATTATTGGGCATTAAAAATTGCGGAGAAGATAAGCTGTTAGTTCAAGCAATAACTGGAGACTTAAATGCCTGGTCTAAAAAGATTCAAGCTGTCGAACGTAAGCTTGACAACCGCACATTAAAAATTACATAAAGTACTGATAATAAAATATTTACCATAGATAATTTTCGAAAACAAAACATTCGCTGGAACTTAGCAGCATCAAAAAAAGCAAAAAAATGAGCAGATTAACGTACAGTATCAAAACGGTTTTAAGAGGGGACAAAGTCAAAGCAAACGGTGATATTCCAATCTATTACAGTGTTAGAGTTGGACCAGTTTGTAACAGGCTTCCTACAGGAAAATATACATTAGCTTCTGACTGGAATGATAAAGAATGTTGCCCTAAAAAGACAACGAAATACAACCAATTGTTATCATCTTACTTATCCGGTAAAAAGAGTGAATGGGAAACTTATATGTTGCAACAGGAAACCTTAGGAAAGCCAATAACCCTAACGGTTGCTTGTAATTTCTTTAACGAGAATACAAAAACAACATTCTACGATTTCTTTCAACAGCAAATTGACTTGTGGCAAGTTGATAAAGTGGAAAACACTTTAAAATCTTATAGGTCAACACTAAACGTCCTAAAGGCGTTTGCTCCAAAAGCGACATTCGGTGATATAACTTATGAATTCATTCAGAAATTCGATGTTTACATGAGTAAAGTACGTGGTAACGCGCAAGGAGGAAAATTTACTAAGCACAAATGCACGAAAACGGTAATAATAGAAGCCATTAAAAAAGGTTTCCTATCTATTGACCAAAATCCCTACCGTTTCTTTAAAATCAAAGCCTCCATTGGTAAACGCGAATTCTTGACCATCGATGAAGTTACCAAAATAATGAGTCTTGAAATACCTGAGAAAAACGGCTTTTTAAACAAAGTAAGAGACTTGTTTCTAATGGGATGCTTTTCAGGATTGCGTTATTCAGATGTCGCAAATTTGAGCTGGGGTAATATTGATACTAAGAAAAAAGCCATAACGGTTAAGGTCACCAAGAATCAAAAACAATTGACTATACCTCTCCTACCTCAAGCCCAAGCTATAATCGAAAAATATAGTAAGCTTAGTATTAAGTCCCCACTTGTTAAGGTATTACCGCAAATGACGAATCAGGTGATAAACCGAGAACTGAAGGTATTAATGGAAACAGTGGGAATTAACAAAAACATAAGCTTTCACTGTTCGAGACACACATTTGCGAGCAACTTGATAGAAACTAAAGCTAACATACTATTTGTCAGAGACTTACTCGGTCACGCAAATTTGAAGGACACGCAAATTTACGCTAAGACACTTCAAGCCGATCTTAATACAACAATGGACAACTTAAGTTCCATGTATGGAAAGGCGGTTTAACATCTAAAATAAATCTTCACTAAAAGAAACAATCCATTGATAACATCTGCATGGAAAACCGGATGCCCTCAATGGAAAAACGAAAGAACCATGACCACTCAATCAGCATCAAATCAAAAGTACCATCTCCAAACCCGCTTAACGCATCAACTGAAAAAGAAGTGGGCGCAAAGGTTTAAAAGACTCATTATAAACCGTGATCTAACCAAGTTCATCAGCGAAAGCATAGAAAAGCTGCCGGCAAAAGATAAGCTTGCCGCGTTGTACTACTTCAAAAAGCTGGCTGTTCAGGTTTACCGTGAACCCGATCCGCAACATTTTAAAGCCTTTGAAGACGAATATCTTGAAGAACTATCGGCAATTAAAGAAGAGCAAAAGTTCTATGAACCTGTTAAATGGATTGAAGCAGAGGTAGAATATATTACCAACACCGCTGAACGCCTGACGACTGAAGACGTTAACCAACGCCTGGACATTATGCAGGATGCTAAACTGAAATTGAGCAAAGACTGGCTGACCAAAACAGAAGTGATGAATATGTTCAGCATCAGCAAATCAACCCTTGCCCGAAGGGTAGCAGAGGGTATGCCAGCACATAAGAATGGCAAGGCAGTATATTTCTATCTTGAAGAAATAAACGGATGGATGAAAAGAGCAGCAGCTTAAAAAACAGGAAGCCTGACCCGAAAGGAATCAGGCTTTTTCGTGTCCTTTTCGTGACGAAGAGGAACTATCTAACCCCCGAATGGGTAATTACCCAAATCAAAAATAAAATGCAACCCTCAACAAATTTAGCAGCTAAAAGTGACTGCTTCCTAAACTAATAAAAAATGACCAAGACTTACGTTACCAAACACGCCAAAGAAGGTGCAAAGCAACAACACTGCCCTTGCTGTAACAGATATGTTAAATATAATGAACGCTATACCAATTTTGTGTGCGACAAATGCAAAGAACTTGCTATTGATAAAGACGGCAAAAGGATAACCTTCTAAATATCACCCATGATGGGCATGGATGTCAAGGTAAATACGTTGATACCGACAAATTATATCGATCCTCTTTCTATTTCATCAAGGGGATAAAATGTAAAGCTGAATAAGCATATTTAGGGGGAATTATTATATTACCTCTAATGAAATAATCTAAGGATAAAAATTTAGCCTAAAAGTCAAAAACTGCTAATCTGATTCGGGAAGATTATACCATCTACGCCCTCCAGACTGTGTCACTAAAATTGAACATGCTAATTGTGTTTTTCTTACGGCAGCTTTCGCCTTGTTCAAAACATGAACTCTTGTATATTCTCCCTCTATATTATATTCGGCTTCAGGCATTTCATAAACTTTCCCAGTAGATGTATCAGTAATAGTTTTAGTGAAACCCTCGTATTCCATCCATTCATAAAGAGTATTATAATCCTCTGAATCTGCTCCATGTAATTCAACCCTCGTCGTAAATTTTGCCATAGTTTAGGTTTATAAATTAGTAGTCAAAAAAATAAGGGAGCAAATAATCGGCTTATGCATTTAACCGTATTTGTGTACTCCCTTTCTAAATTACATACTGGTTAACTATCGAAGTTTAAGAGTAACTCCGGCCACCTTCTGTGTGTTTCAAATATACATAATATACATTTAAATCACAATGTTATTTAGAACTTATTGGTGTATTTACTTATGATGTTTAATTGACTGATAAATAAAATGGAATGTAATACAGCATGTCGTTACATAAATTCCCCTATCTTTTTACCTTTAATGTTGATTACTACAAGTTATATAGTCAAAGAAAAAGTCCGAAGAGGAATCGAACCAAAGCCTAATTATATATGACATGAGGGTTTAAAATAAATATAATATATATTTTTATATTTGTATATTACCCTTAACCTTGTATTATGCAAAAAACAGCAAAAATTGATGCTGCTCCTTTAGAAAAACCACACATTGTGAGCCTATTTTGTGGAGCCGGTGGTTTGGATCTTGGCTTTAAAGAAGATGGTTATACAATAGCATTAGCAATAGACTTCGAGCCTGCTGCCATAGATACACACAAGTACAATTTTTCTTCTACCACAAGTTTAGTTGCTGATTTAACCAAACTTGGACCAAAGGGAGTGCTTAAATATGTTAAGGAAAGTTTAGACATGGGAAGCAGGATCGGTGTAATCGGGGGGCCACCTTGTCAAGGTTTTTCACGAGCAAACATCAGCTCTCAACCGGATGACCCAAGGAATACACTACCTAAACTGTACGTAGAGATCATAAAGGAGCTTCAAAAACACTACATTGTTGAATTCGTGATTTTTGAGAATGTTCTTGGAATGAAAGATAAAAAGCATTCAGAAAAATATGTGTCTTTAGTACAAGGCTTAAAGAACCTAAAACTTGATGTTACGGAAAAGGAATTATGTGCTTTAGATTTTGGTGTGCCTCAAAAAAGAAATCGAATTATAGTTTCAGCTTTAAGAAGTGGGCAGGGATATAAACAAGTTATTCCAGAAAAACAATCAGGCCCAACAACCGTAAAGCAGGTTATCGGAGATTTACCACACCCGGTTTTCTTTGAACGAAATTTAAAAAGCACTGATATACCTAATCATCCTAATCATTGGACTATGCGGCCAAAGTCGCCCAAATTTGATCAAATAATTGGAGATAGTAATAAAACCAGAAGCTTCCGAAAATTGAAATGGGACAAGGCATCTCCAACTATTGCATTTGGAAATCGCGAAATTCACATTCACCCGGAAGGTAAAAGAAGATTAAGTATATACGAAGCAATGTTGTTGCAGGGGTTTCCTAAAACCTTTGAATTGAAAGGTAACTTGTCGCAGCAAGTTCAACAAATTTCAAATGCAGTCCCTCCTCCTTTAGCAAAAAGTTTGGCGGCAGCAGTAACTAAATCAATGCACTTTTAATGGAAGAACAAAATATTAATGTAATTGAAGGCCAAGACGACAAGATTTTGGCCAAAGCTATATTGGATAGTAATTCTATTCTTCCTGTCGGTACAAGACTGGAAACTGACCAACGTGTGATTGCACGAGTTACGGATGGAATATATCGTCAACCAGCATCAGCATTAAGAGAATTGATTTCTAACGCTTATGATGCTGATGCGACGAAAGTGATAGTTAAAACGGATGCACCAAGATTTTCACGGATTTCAATCGAAGATGATGGTCATGGAATGTCACCCCAAACTCTCGCTTATATGCTTAAGCATATCGGTGGAAGCGCAAAACGTAATGACCTTGGAAAAGAATTAGGCGTTACTTCAGCAAACAGCTTAAAAAGCCCTAATGGTCGAAAACTAATAGGCAAAATTGGTATCGGGATATTCTCAGTAGCCCAGTTAACTCATACATTTCAAATCATCACTAAAACAAGAAATGATCCGTTTCGAACTGTTGCTACAATAAATCTTCGACAATATACAGATGAGGCTATTGAGGAAACTGGCGAAGAACCTAAAGTGTATGAATCAGGTCTTGTAACAATTTGGCGTGAGGAGGCGATTGATCTTGATACACATGGAACTACAATAGTTCTAACTAATATAAGACCTCAGGCCAGAGATACATTACAGAGTAAGGAAATTTGGTCCGCTATTGAACATAGCCAGACGAATATTGAGAATCCAGAACTTGTTTTACATCCACCTAAATATCATATAGGAAAAACGATTGGGGTAGCTAAAGCTGACTTTGAAGAAAATCTAAGCGCAGAAAGAAACGTTCCTTGGGAATCTGAAGACAATTCAGAAGTAGCTTTTTCCAAATTTGTTGACTCAGTGTGGAACGAAGCAGAATTAGGAAATCAAAATCCCCGGCTTGAAAAGCTTTTTGATTATTACCTTCAAATGGTTTGGAATCTCAGCCTTGCAACGCCTATACCTTATGTTCAAAACAATATTTTTGATTTAAACTTAGCTGGATGGTCACATCCGTATTTAATAGCAAATGAAGCCAAAGGAATAGCTAAACGAATACCCGAAACTGATAATTCTGTTAGAGTAGACTTGGACCTAACAGAAGGATTGAGCAATGATAAATTTGAAATATTCTTTGATAATCTGAAGTTATCAAGACCAATAAAATTTCAAGGTTTGCCTACTGGTGGGCATAGACTAAGACAACCTGTTATACTTGTAGGGAAATGTACGCAAGACTTTACTAATATACCAAAAGCGCTTAGTGGAGGAAGATTGAAATTTGAAGCTTATCTATATTGGAATCCAATTATTGCGCCGGCAGAACATAGAGGTGTACTTATTAGAATCAATGGAGCCAGTGGAACATTATTCGACCAAACTTTCATGCGGTATCAAGTATCTGAACAAACCCGGCTAAGACAGATTACTTGTGAAATTTTCATTCAAGATGGATTTGATAGTGCATTAAATATTGATCGAGAGTCATTCAACTTTGCACATCCACATGCAGTATATTTAACGCGTTGGCTACATAATGCTCTTAGACAATTGGCTACTGCCCAAAAGAGACACGCCGCTGAAGTAAGGTATGATGCGAGGGAGGAACTTAAAAATCAATATTCAAATGAGATTCAAAAGATTGCTCTTGATGTTTGGCATAGAGAGTCAAGGGACGAATTTTCATTTCCTCCAATAGTTGAAGTACGTACGCTGAAAGAATCTAATAAGCCCATAAACGGAGATATTATATTACATAGATTAAATGATTCGATTGAATCAAAGCGAACCGAAAGCATAAATACTCAAATTACTACAGAAAAAATCAAGGCAATTACTCAAATTCTGGC